>Ga0187827_10008452_pt1 | contig 11152 bp, 25 predicted proteins | sample ETNtaG_39_FD_167969 | JGI IMG/M metagenome (GOLD analysis project Ga0187827, IMG submission 167969) | Marine microbial and viral communities from oxygen minimum zone, Eastern Pacific Ocean - ETNP2014_SV_150_PacBio MetaG (Illumina Assembly) | ecosystem: Environmental > Aquatic > Marine > Hypoxic... | reverse complement strand
CTTTATAACTTTTGGATCGGACATCTTGCTCCTTTGGTTTATTATTGGTCTTGATTTTTGACATATCAAATTTCAAATCCAAGACCTTTACTGTAGCCTTATCAAAGTCAGGCTTATTTGATTGTGCCGCTAATTGTGCATTATCAAATTCTTCATCTATTCTTATGTTTGCTTCAAAAAAACTTTCCTTAATCACCTTGTTCACTTTCTAAATTCCATAGTTGAATAGCTCTTATTAACTTTCAACATTGGAATTTTTTCTATTTGTTTGTCTGTTAATTCTATATTTCTATGTGCCTGATTGTTTTTACTTATTAAACCTAACTTATATAGTTCGGCTATAATTGCTCCAGCTCTAGGTCTGCTGAATCTAAATTTTGAACCAATCTCTTTATAGGTCGGTGCATAATCGTTGTGATATATGAAATATTTTATAAATTTTAATACATCTAATTTAATCTGGCTTAGATATATGTGTCCATTTTTCATGTTTTATCCTTGAATAAATTTGTAATATTTGTTGATGGTGGTGGAGTGTTGGTAACTTTTGCACCTGTAATTTTTAATTTTTCTAAATTGACTAATAATTTTTCACAATACTTAATAGTTTTTTTTATATCCAACATGGCTTTATCAATTGTTATTCCTCCCTTTGAACCAAACCTCATTAAATGTTTCATGCTAGAACCTCTTAAATAACCAATAGATTCTTCTTCTGAAAGTTGGGATATAATTGCATCCCAACTCTCAATCGGCTTATCTTTATAATGTGATGGATTATCGGACTCTGCCATTATTCCTTTTTTTCCATATAGTCTGAAATCCTTAGACTAATATCTGGTTGGGTATCTTTTGTTTTTTCAACATTAAGCCAAGCAGCAACTTTCTTTTTATTGCCATCAACTGTTATGTTGCCCTCAAACTGAGGATATTTTTTTCCAGTAACATCTGTATCTCTGGGTTGTCTTTTCCACATAGCTCCAGAATTGTCGTAATTATTATCTGCCATTCGTACTCCTGTTTTGTATTTGTGATTTTAGTTTGTCGTATGTTCTTTCAACTCTTAGCTGCTCAAAGGGATCGGTGGCTATTGATATAATGTCTGATTTATAATTTTCCCTTATCGGAGTTAAATTTTTTTCAAAGTATAATGGTGATTTGGAATATTCAGCAACAGATGTCATTTGCCCAATCCAATCATCAGCTAATTGTTTTATACTCTTTGAATTCGTTTTTGGATTTGGTTTATTGTTAGTAAATATGTGTAGTTTGGGAACAGGATCACTTGTTTCTATAACCAAAGGTTCAACATTTATTTTTGGTTTGGCAATTGGTTTAGCCTTTGGAAATGGTGCAGCATCCACACCATCATCATTATCTAAAGCAGTTCTTAAATTTAAAGCATTTAGGAAAGCATATTTTTTTGCATAACTCATGGCATTCCCTGAACCAAATTTATCTGTCTTACCCATCGCTGAACAACCATTAATTTCAATAAATTGTTTGGGATCTTCAGTATCGTAAATTTTCATATTACATTTAATAAAAATATAATTATCCTTTAGTTCGTTTTCATACTCACAAACTGGATATAATTTATTTTTTTTAAAAGCCTCCATAGCCACAGCTTGTACTTGGTCATGCTGTAAAGGATTGAAGTGCATTCCTGGTACTCTTTCACCTTTAATTACTGGTGCAGCATCGGCACTAGCTTTACTTAATTTAATTAAAACATTACTCATAATCCTACCTCTCTCATTGCTTTTAGAGGACTGTTTAAATCCTCTGTTAGTTTTTTTATTTCTTTATGTAAGTTGCCATTCATTTGTTTGTGATCTTGTTCAAGTTCTTTGGTTCGTTTAACTTCTTGATTTAATCTATCAATCTCATCTTCTAGTTTTAAAATTAATGAATTTTTATCTACTATTTTTTTAATCAAATCTTTTTTGTCCAAACTTTCATAATGTTCTATTAATTGCTTAAAGTTCATAGTAACCCCTAAATCTTTTAATGATGTCAGGATCTATACCTTTCCACCAAAAACCATTCTTTCTTATTTCGGAAAAGTCAGGTTTACACAAAAGAGCAAGTACCTTAATATCTCCATTAGCTAGTTCTAATTTCTTTTCCCAACATCTTTGATATAAAATTAATTCTTCATAATAAAATTGTAAACTCTCAGGCCTAAGTTCCACACAGTTTTCAGGTGTAAATATTTTTCTATCACTATCACTAGCATAAGTTAAAAATGGTTTAAGTTTTGGCAACAACTTTTGGTATAGGGATATTTGTAAGCAATCACTATGATAGGGAACTTGAGGACATTTTCTTTTTGAATAACTAAACCCAGCTTTTGTTTTAGTTAATGTGCCAAAGACATTTTTAATATCGCCAAAATGTGTTTTACCTACTAAATCTACATAACATAAGAAGTAAGTTTTAATGCCATCTGCCCAATATGTATATTCTAGTTCTGATTGCCAACCTTGCTTTGCTACTTCATTAATATTTTCAATGTGATTATTGGTTAGGCTTTCTAGGTTTTGAACAATATAATCAAATTTTATTTGATCCTTTTCATCAATTGACTGGTAATATTTTATCTTTTTTGCAACAGCTTTAGCAGCATCCTTATATGTTACATTTTTACATTTAATTAATTGAACAACTTCATGTGCAATAGTTCCACCAGTAAATGAACAATTAGATGGTAGGTTGGCTTTTTCTTTTGGAGTTAATACGATGTAATTTCTGAATCTAATGTCGTCAGGTATGGTGTTTTGACTCTTTGAAGTATGAGCTAAGTTAAATTTCTTGTAGCAATCCCCTAAAATTTTAGGTTGATTCGTCATATAAGACTTTTATAACGATATTATAAGATAATGCAATAGTATTATAATCTATCGCTAATACTATCTTCTAGTAGAAGAAACCCAACTTTCCGATTGTGGATAGCTCATACCATCTACTTTAGATGATGCCTCAATATCAATATTACTTGCAAGAATTTTTATTCTTTCATTCGTTATAACTGATCTATCCTCTATATCGTATTTTCCATTTGATAGAGGTATTAACCAACCCAAGTAATGAATTTTTGTTTTTCTTTGCCTAACTACTGATAACGAATAATCAGCTTCATCCCTTATATAGTCTAGTTTTTTAATAAATCTAACACCACCCTGCATATATCCCTGTTTAATAAGAATACCCCAATGATGACACCAATGTTCATTAACTTTTAATTTCCAATAATTCTTTTTACTACAAATTCTTATTTGACTATTCTGCATAAAAGTACCAAAAACATTTATAATACATCTTTTAGTAATAAAATGAGTGGTTGATAGGTTTGGCAAATTATTATATTTTTTTCTATTAAAATATTCAGCTAACATTTCGGACAATTCTAATAAGCCAAAGTTCTTAGGATCTGTAGATTTCTTGTTAATTAGCCTAGACCATTTAACTTTCCAATTATTAAAATCTTTAATATTTTTACCCAATGTTTCTCTAAGAACTTGATCTCTTGAAATCTTATGTATTGCAAGTTGTTCTTCTAGCTTATCTTTTTGAAAGACATTATCCATTTTGTTTTTAATAACATCATACATACAACCTCCTTTATCATTTGTCTATTACCATTGTGTTATACTCTACTTATAACAAATATTAATTGCAACATTAATTTTGATAATTTATAACAGAGGGGTTTTATGATTCTGAAAGAGATAAAATATAGAAGTTACAAAGCTAAAATCGTTAAATTAACTAGGAAACAAGCCAAATCTGGAAGTATGTATGGTTGCTATTTTCCAAACACACAAACTATCGCCATACAAGAAAAGCTACCCAAGATCACTTTGCTAGACACAATGCTCCATGAGATCGGTCATTTTATTGCTGACAAGTCAAAGATTCGTTTAGCCAATTTGGGTGAGGAGGGAACAGTTAATTTTGTTGCTTCAGAATTTGCAAAAATATTTATGCAAAATCCTAAATTATTAACTTTCATAAAAAGGTGTACTGCCAGATGAAATTATTTTTTTTAGTATTGCTGATAATTAAAAGTCCAACTGAACATTATTATTTAAAAGTTCCTTTTGGATTTACTTTAATTCCAATTACTTGCGAAGAAATTTTTAATAAAAAAGTAAGCGTAATTGAAAATCCTAATTACAAATCAGGTAATGGACAGAACTGGGTAATTTTAAAATATAAAGATTTGGTTGTCGGTGGACACTTCTGCATTGATGAAAATTATAATTATTACAATGGCTATGAAGAAAAATTAAATTGGGAGTTAGAACATTAATGAAAAGTTTATTAGAAAGTTTTATTGATGTTACAAGTGGTCTAATTTTAGCAATCATTATTCAGCTAACAATTTTTCCATATTTTTTTAACTTACATCCCAACATAATTGAAAGTCTGCACATAGCATTAATATTTACTGTTGTTTCAATTTTAAGATCATGGGGTTGGAGATTGTTTTTTAAAAGGAAAAGAAATTTATGATTGAAGTTAAATTAGACTTATATGATATAATGGCAGCTTCACAAACTGGGTTGCTAAGAGTATTTGAATCATTAAGGTTAAAGCAAGATTGGGGTTACAATTATAAAGGTTCTGTTAATGACCAGATAGCAAAATCTATTAGTGGTAGCTGTGCAGAATTAGCAGTTTGTCGCTACCTAAATACTGAGTTTAATTTTCATGTTAATCATGGTGCTAAACCAGATATTATTTGGCATGATGTTCACCTCCAGGTTAGATCCCAGCTACCCAAACAACATAACAGTTTAATAATTAGAAAAAGCAGCAAAGCCGGTGAAATATATATTTTAGTAATTGATAAAGCACCTATCTATGAAATTCATGGCTTTGTTAATAGTAGCCATGTTTTAAATACAGAAAAATACTTAACAGACTTTGGTATTGCCGACAGACCTAAAGTTCATTCATTAGGTTTAGATAAACTTACACCAATTAAATTTTTGAAAGATGGAGCATGGAATTAGATATGTATGGTGATCCTAAAAAATCCTGTTTCATCTGTAAAAGGGGAGCTGATTTGAAAGAGGGATCTCATTCTTATTGTTGCAATTGCTATTCAAAATCCATTTGGGGAAAAACCATAGATGAAATTGAACTAATAATAAAAAAGGAGTCAGGCAAGGGTGATTGATTTTTTACAAGGTGATGTATTTGATAATATAAAAAAATTAGATGATAACTCTATTGATTGCGTTGTAACTTCACCTCCTTATTGGGGTTTAAGAGATTATGGAACTGCATCTTATGAGGGTGGTGATCCAAATTGCCAACATACCATTACAGATGGAATAGTAGATAATAAAAATAATAAATCAATTGAAAGACCTGATAGAGCATCAGATAAAAAAAACTGTGTTAAATGTGGTGCTAAAAGAATTGATAAACAATTAGGTTTAGAGCCAACTTACCATGAACATATCCAAAATATTTTAGAACTTTTTAGAGCCATGAAACCGAAGTTAAAAGACTCAGCAACAGTATGGTTAAATTATGGCGATAGTTATGCTGCAACAGTTAATGGCACAAAAGCAAAAGATATTAAAAATGATGATAGAGGATTTGTAGATAAACCTTTTTCTACTATTCAAGGATCTATAAAACCTAAAGATTTGGTTATGATACCAAATAGAATTGCTATTGCTTTACAAGATGATGGTTGGTGGATTAGATCAGAAATTATTTGGCATAAACCAAATCCTATGCCTGAAAGTATAAAAGACAGACCAACTTCAGCACATGAGAAGATATGGTTAATTACAAAGAATAAAAAATATTATTATGATTCAGATGCTATTAAAGAGCCTGTAAAAGAAATTTCAAAAAAAAGAGTACAATATGGTCTTAAACATAAACATCCTAATAATATTGGTGTAGCAATACCACCTGTAAATACTGAAAAAATGGGAGAAAGATTTTGTAATTCTGATGGAAAAAGAAATAAAAGAAATGTTTGGACAGTAACTACTAAACCTTGCAAGGAAGCTCATTTTGCAACCTTTCCTAAAGATTTAATTGAGCCATGTATTAAAGCTGGTTGTCCTGAAGGTGGTGTAGTTTTAGATCCTTTTGGTGGAGCTGGTACTACAGGAATTGTAGCACAATCTTTAAACCGACAGGCAATCTTAATTGAACTAAATCCTGAGTACATAGAAATATCTAAAAATAGAATTGATAAAGAATTTGGGATGTTTAAATGACCTGGACATTTGAAAAAGTAGATATTGAATTATTGGACAACCTGAACTTGAATAGCCATGAGAAGTTATTGTATATCCTAATTTGTAGATTTCAGAATTGTAAAAAAGGAATTAATGTCTCTAATAAGTATTTAATGCGTAGAACTGGCATTAAATCTGGTGTTACACTTAGAAAATATTTAGACAATTTAACCTTATTTGGTCTTATTGCTAGACATCAACCTAAAAGAAATAAAGCCAATAACTACACATTTGATAGAGGTAAGATGCAAGAAATTATTAGAATGAATATAGGTAAAAGACAAAGAATTAGTCAATCAATTAAGGCAGGAATAAGGCAGAAGAAGTTATCCCAAGAAATTAACAAGGGTAAAGTTGTTACCATTAATCCTAAGGTTCGGTAGTCAATTTTTGATGGTCTGGGGAGTCAGTTTTTGATGGTCTTAAATAGATAATACTTAATAGAGAATATATATATATGGATCAAAAGAAAATAATAAAGCAGACTCTTGATAGAATCAGGAAAAATACTAATTTTGCATATCAAAGAGCTAAAGATAGAAATATCAAGAATCCCACCACCTTTGCACAGGCCAAGCAAATTAAATTAAAAAGAAAAACATTAAGCAATGACCGGTTTATGCAATATTTAAAGGACATATCAAAGGAGGACACCTCAAATTGATAGAAATCGAAGTACCTCTATTGCCAGACAATTTAGATAAATTGTTTCAAATATCTAGTTTTGTTGATTCTAAATTACCCAACATCAAAAAGCCTGTCGCAGCTCTAAACTTCAATCTCTTTGAAGTTGTGCCAGATCCCAAGTATAAGGATATTGGCATCAAAATGCGTATAATTCCAACCGCCAGACAATTAAGCATATATAACTTTACATTAAATTTGATTTTAAAAGCCTCTAAAGAGGATAGAGAGTTGATTTTTTTAAAGAACTATCCAAAAATACGCAGTTATAGGGATTTGAAAAGAATGTACCTGGATGAAGCCTCTCATGAGACTTTAAGGAAAAAATATTATAGAGCTTTAGGAAACTTATGTTTTTTAGTTAATAATGAAGGCATAAAGGAATATTTAAAATAAGATTTGACAGTGTTGCAAAAATACCATAGTAGATTCAATACAATTAGGTTATTTGTAATCAATATATAGTGGTTACAGAATTAGCATAATTTAAATCATTAAATCCTCCTGGTATATCATTTCTTTCCTTTCTCTCTCAAAATACTGGGAGGATTCATTTATACCAATATTTATTTAGGCTATTTATTTTCAATAATAGTTAAATTGAAGGATTTATTTTTATAAAAGAAATCAACATTTCTTTCTAAAATTTGATTGTCTTTGGTTAATAGGCAACCTCTGTCTGATCCTTCAAAGCTTTTAGCATTATCAATAATATCTTCAAATATTTTTGATACTTCTAAAATATTAGTTTGTTTTTTTTTCATTTTGAATCCTTACTATCTTGACTGGCTTTTTTAATTTCTTTTTTTAAATTAATTAATGCGTCAGGTTTATTTTCATTAATCATATTTCTTAAAACATCAGGCAACCAGTTTGTATAATTATTTGTATAATTATTTCCTAACCAGTATTTCATTTCTTGTTTTGTTATAGGTTTATTTGTCATTTGTTACCTCACTTTCATTTTTTGTTCTATCTATACCAATATTTATTTATATTATCTTCATTGTATTCAACTGCTTTCCATTGAATATTTTTTTTAAATTTATTTCTTTTTCCATAATCTATTGCAGCTTTTTCAGTATTAAATATTTCATTAGTGTATGAAGTATATCTATGCTTATCCTTTGGTTTAAATATGATAAAAAACATTTAATTATTAATTAAATACAAAGTGAGCATTATAAGCTCAAATATTATTAATGTTTCAAACATTATATTAAGATTGAACATTTCCTAAACTTGTTTTATTTTTTTCAAGTCTATAAGTGTTTTTTTTTGTTTCTTTAATTGTACCCTCTTTTTTTAGTTGCTTAATTGCTTCTAAAAATTCTTTAGGATATTTTATTTTTTTCTTTTTCATTATTTATTCTCCTTTTTTGATTGTAGTAGTTTTTAATTGGGAACTCATAGATATTAATATTATTTTTAATATCCATAACTTCCTTTGCTGCCATAAATGGAAATACTTTTCTTCCAATTTGTTTTGATATGATATGGCAGATTGAAACAAAGTAATTTGATTTAATAATCATGCTGCCTCCTGGTTTTTATAATGGTTATATAGTTCGTTTAATAGATCCTGACCTGATTGATTCTTTAAATTAAACTCATTAAAAACTTTATGAGCTTGTTTTAAAGTAAATCGTTTAATTGATTTCAATCTTTTATGTGCAACGCTATTAACAAAGTTATCTTTACATATTGACAATGTTGCTCCAATTGCTTTTTGATATAAAGAATAGTTGAGATTCAACTCATATTCATTCGAATCATTTTCAATTGTTAGATAATAGGTATAACTTTTATTATTATCAGGAATTAATATTTTATTTATTTTAAATTTATTCATTTAACCTCCTTTAAATCAAAGTTATATTGTGAATAATTTTTTTTAATTATTTCAATAGCACTTTCAATCATTGGTGCATTAATTGAAATTAAAAAAGGTTTTTTATAATTTAAAGAATCATAAACATTAAAAGTATATTTATATAATTTTAAATTATATCCTTTAATATTAATATTCATGCAACCTCCTTTAAAGATTGATTAAAGCACTCAAGATATTTATTTTCAAAATCTTCTGGTGTTAATCTTTCTTTTTTGTTTCCATTATCAATCCAGTTAAGATGCTTTCCAGTAGTAGTTGACCATTGATTTTGAATTACATAAGTTGACCATAAACCAGATTTATCTGGTGCATAAAAAGCAATTAAAGTTTTATAAGAAAACCAAAATTGTCTATTAGTTGGATCTGTAAATTTTAAACTATGAGAACCATAATTATTAGATGAGTAGTGTCCATAGTTTTCAAATTTAACTTTGTTTAATTGATTCATCTTTCCTCCTTTTTAATTTGGTTATTTTGAATCATAATTAGAAGTAATAATATAATGTAAATACAATGTCAATACCTATTATTAACAAGATTAATATAGATATTAATCAAGTAGTAATTATATATAACAATCATAATGTGTGATATATTTATCACACCTAACAAATAACAAGAATTTTAAGAAATATGGCAAATATATCAAAATACAGTAAAGAACTAATAGACTCTATTATGAAGGATCTAGCTCATGGAATTAGTATAAAAGCATCATTAAAAAACCATAATTTGAGTTGGGAGTGTTTTAGAAAATGGTTAATAGATACAAAGAAATATCCATCATTAAGAGGTAAATATAGCCAGGCCAAGCAGGATGGAATAGAATATAGCCTTAGCGATGCTCAGAGCTTAATTAATGAAGCTGTCCAGGATTCAAAGCATAAAGAAAAAACAGACTTAGGTTCAACTCATTTAATAAAGGAATTTATATCCCTTGCTAAATGGAGGGCAGAGAAATTATCACCAAAAGTCTATGGAAAAAACGATCATTTGAAGGTATCAGGAGATAAAGATTCTCCTCTTATTGTTAAATGGAACAATTAAAAGTATTGATTTAATTAGATAATGTTTAGATTGTTTCAATCTATGCAATCAAAGTTGCATTGACATATTATAGAGAATACCGGTCAAGCTGCCAATTGTGGCAGCTAATAGGCAATACAACTTATAATTGCTAGTGATAAGAGATGATTATCAATAGTAATACTTCCGATAATTGATTGTTATCAGACATTTGAGCATTAATGCACCTGGAAATAGAATTATTTGAATACCGGTGAAGATTTCAGGGGGTTTTATTGAAGGCACACCAACGATTTAAAATTTGGCGGTTCGTTAATATCGTTAGAAGGTACACACAACTAGATTAGGAATTTATGATGAAATTTGATGACAAACAGAATGGTTATCCAGCAGTAGTTTATGTAATGGAAAACAATAATTCTGTACTTATCCACTTTGGAGGATTTGAAGATATTTTAGAAGCTAAAACTTTCTCATCACACATCATGGATGAGCTTGGCATTGAAAGATTATTTGTTCCTAGAGGAGTTACAATACATTAGGGGGGTTTTGTTTTAAAATGCCAGAGATTGTCATTCCTTACAAACCAAGAGAATTGCAAAATTTTTTGCATAAAAAAATTGATAAGAGCCGATTTAGTGTTTTAGTATTGCACAGGAGAGCTGGAAAAACTGTAATGATGATAAATCATTTAATCAGGGCAGCTCTAACTAATCCTTTGCCAAACGCCAGATATGCTTTTATTGCTCCGACCTTTAAGCAGGGTAAGGCTACCGCATGGGATTACATAAAACAATTTGCAGGTAAAATACCTGGTACAAAATTTAATGAATCAGAACTAAGATGCGATTTGCCTAACAATAGTCGTATTACGATTTTAGGAGCAGAAAATGATAGTGGTATCAGAGGTATATTTCTTGATGGTTGTGTATTCGATGAAACCCAAGAGATAAAGCCAACTTTATTTCCTGAAATCATTAGACCAGCTTTGGCAGACCGAAAAGGTTGGTGCGTATTTATTGGCACACCTAAAGGCAGGAATTTTTTTTACGAACTTTATAAAGATGCCAAAGACAATACCAACAAGGGTTGGTACGCCTGTAAGTTTAAGGCAAGTGAAACTAAAATTTTAGATCAGGAAGAACTGGATGCCGCAAAGTCGGTCATGTCTGAGGACTTGTACGACCAGGAGTTTGAATGTTCTTTTCAGGCAGCGATAACAGGTTCGTATTATGGTGCTTTAATCGAAGAATTAGAAGCACAGAATAGAATT
>Ga0187827_10008451_pt1 | contig 11155 bp, 10 predicted proteins | sample ETNtaG_39_FD_167969 | JGI IMG/M metagenome (GOLD analysis project Ga0187827, IMG submission 167969) | Marine microbial and viral communities from oxygen minimum zone, Eastern Pacific Ocean - ETNP2014_SV_150_PacBio MetaG (Illumina Assembly) | ecosystem: Environmental > Aquatic > Marine > Hypoxic... | reverse complement strand
CCGGAGGGCATCCCCAAGAAGCTCTATAGGCGCACCGAGTTTTACGGCAAGGACCGCATAAAGTTGGAGGACTTCACATGAGCGCCCTGGCGAAGGAGATCATCGCTGCCCTTGAGGGCACCCCGAAGCAGTTCTCGGAAGTCGTCGACGCCCACCTCGACGTACCCTGGCGCGAGTTCCTGCAGACCTGGGGCGAGGTGCGCGCCGCCGATATCCTGAAGCGCGACGATGACGGCGCCTATTACATCGACGCTGCCAAGCAGGAGTAAGCACGCCGTGTCCGATCAGCATCACCTGGAAGCGACGCCCGACACCGTACACTGGGGGTATTGGGACGCCAGCCTCGAGCCCGTGCTCAGGGTGCGCTCCGGCGATCGGGTGACCGTCGACAGCGTCTCCGGCGGGCGCGCCGACCTACCGCCCGGCGAAGACGGCGTGCGCGCCGGACACCTGAGGATCATCGAAGCCAGCGGCCAGCAATTCGGCCCCCACGTCCTGACCGGGCCGATCTGGATCAACGGCGCGGCGCCCGGCGATACCCTCGAGGTCCGCATTATCGACATCGCGCTCGCCGATACTTGGGGCTACAACCTGATCCGCACCCTCGGTGGGACGTTGCCCGATGAATTTCCCTTCACCCGGCGCATTCACATCGCGCTCGACCGGGACACGATGACTGGGCGGTTGCCGTGGGGAAGCGATCTGCCGCTCAGCCCCTTCTTCGGCAATTTCGGGGTGGCGCCGAGGGCCGAATACGGGCGCATCTCGTCGATCGAGCCGCGTGAGCACGGCGGCAATCTCGACAACAAGGAGCTGATCCCGGGGGCGACGGTCTATTTCCCGGTGTGGAACGAGGGCGCCTTGTTCTCGGCGGGCGACGGGCACGCCGCCCAGGGCGACGGCGAGGTGTGCCAGACGGCGCTGGAGACGGGTCTCACCGGGACCTTCGAGTTTATCGTGCGCAAGGACCTGAACCTGCGGTTCCCGAGGGCCGAGAACGCCACCCACTACATCACGATGGGATTGAACCCGGACCTCGACGACGCGGCGGCGCAGGCCCTTGGCCAGATGCTCGACTGGATCACCGCCAGCACCAACCTGTCGCGTGAAGACGTCTATCGGCTGTGCAGCCTCGCCGCCGACTTGCGGGTGACGCAGATCGTCGACGGCAACAAGGGCATCCACTGCATGTTGGAGAAATCTCTCCTTTGATCTCGCCGGCGCTCACACCGATCGCGTGATGCCGCCGTCGACGCGCAGGTTCTGTCCCGTGATATAGCCGCTGTCGTCGGACAGCAGGAAGGCTGCCGTCCGCGCCACCTCATCGACTGTCCCGTAGCGCCCCATGGGGATGCGGGTGCGAAACTGCTCTTTCTCGGGCAGGCTGTCGATGAATCCCGGAAGCAGGTTGTTGATGCGGATGCCGGAGGCGGCGTACTTGTCGGCGTAGATTTTGGCGAAGGCGGCGAGGCCGGCGCGGAAGGCGCAGGACAGGGGAAAGAAGGACTCGGGCTCGAAGGTGGCGTAGGTCGAGATGTTGAGGATGGCGCCGGCGCCCTGCTTCTCCATGACCGGTGTTACCAGTCGGCAGGCGCGCACCACGTTGAGGAGCATCATGTCGAGGCCGGTATGCCATTCCTCGTCGGTGAGCTCCAAAACCTCGCCCTTCGGCGCGTGCCCGGCACTGTTGACCAGGGCATCGATACGTCCCCAGCGCTCGACCGCTAATTTGACCAACTTGGCGAGATCGTCCGGCTTCAGGTTGGAGCCGGTGACGCCGATCCCGTCGAGGCGCTCGGCCAGGGCCTCGCCCTTGCCCGACGACGACAGGATGGCGACGGCGTAGCCTCGTTCCGCCAGTTCCTCGGCGATGGCGGCGCCCATGCCGCTGCCGCCGGCCGTGATCACCGCGACCTGTTGTTCTGCCATCGTTTCCTCCCGTGTTTGAATTCCTAAACCCCGACCCGGTGCCGCCGGGCCTTCTTTTTCTTGCGGCTCTTGGCCTTCGGCGTCCAGCCGGCGTTGGCGGCGGCGCGGGGCGCCACGCCGGCCTTCTCGAGGCCGAGTTCGATAGCCTCCAGGCGGCGGATCTCGTCGCGCAGGCGCGCCGCCTCCTCAAACTCGAGCTCGGCGGCTGCCTCGCACATGCGCTTGTCGAGTTCGGCGAGGTGGGTGTGCAGGTTGTGACCGATGAGGTGCCTGTCGCCGGAGACGCCGGTGTCCACGGTCACGTAGTCCTGCTCATACACGGAATCGAGGACGTCGGTGATGCCCTTCCTGACGCTTTCCGGCGTGATGCCATTGGCGGTGTTGTAGGCCTGCTGCTTCTCGCGCCGGCGGTTGGTCTCGGCCAGCGCGTAGTCGAGTGACTCGGTCATGGTGTCGGCGTAGAGGATGACGCGGCCATCCAGGTTGCGCGCCGCGCGTCCGATGGTCTGCACCAGGCTGGTCTTGGAGCGCAGGAACCCCTCCTTATCGGCGTCGAGGATGGCGACCAGGGCGCATTCGGGGATGTCGAGCCCCTCGCGCAGCAGGTTGATTCCGACCAGCACGTCGAAGGCGCCGAGGCGCAGGTCGCGCACGATTTCGATGCGTTCCAGGGTCTCGATGTCGGAGTGCATGTAGCGCACGCGCACGCCGTGATCGTGAAGATATTCGGTCAAGTCCTCGGCCATGCGCTTGGTGAGCGTGGTGACCAGCGTACGCTGGCCCTTGGCCGCCACCTCCTTGACCTCGGCGAGGAGATCGTCAACCTGGGTCTCGACGGGGCGCACCAAGCACAGGGGGTCGATGAGCCCGGTCGGGCGCACCACCTGTTCGACGAAGACGCCGCCGGTGCGCTCCATCTCCCACGGCCTAGGGGTCGCCGAGACGAAGATGGTCTGGGGGCGCATGGCCTCCCATTCCTCGAACTTCAAGGGCCGGTTGTCGACACAGCTGGGCAGCCGGAAGCCGAACTCGGCCAAGGTCGTCTTGCGGTTATAGTCGCCGCGGTACATGCCGCCGAGCTGAGGCACGGTGACGTGGCACTCGTCGACGATGATGAGCGCGTTCCCGGGCAGGTACTCGAAGAGTGTCGGCGGCGGCTCGCCCGGGTTGCGCCCGGTCAGATAGCGCGAATAGTTCTCGATGCCGGCGCACGACCCGGTGGTCTCGATCATCTCCATGTCGAAGGTGGTGCGCTCCTGCAGCCGCTGCGCCTCGAGGAGCTTGCCCTGCTCGACAAACCAGGGGACCCGCTCCTTGAGCTCTTTCTTGATGCCGACGATGGCCTGCTGCAGGGTCGGGCGTGGCGTCACGTAGTGGCTGTTGGGATAGATCGTGATCTCGTCGAGGGCCGCCGTCTTCTCGCCGGTGAGCGGGTCGATCTCCCACAGGCCCTCCACTTCGTCGCCGAACAAGGATAGACGCCACGCCCGGTCCTCCAGGTGCGAGGGGAATATCTCGATGACGTCGCCGCGCACCCTGAATGTGCCGCGGTAGAAGTTCTGGTCGTTGCGCCGGTACTGCAGCTCGACGAGGCGCTTGAGCACCTGCGAGCGCTCGATGCGCGTCCCGCTCTCGATGCACATCGTCATCTCGGTGTAGGTCTCCACCGCGCCGATGCCGTAAATGCACGACACGGACGCCACTATCACCACGTCGTTGCGCTCCAGGAGCGCGCGCGTCGCCGAGTGGCGCATGCGGTCGATCTGCTCGTTGATGGAGGCGTCCTTCTCAATGTAGGTGTCGGTACGCGGCACGTAGGCCTCGGGCTGGTAGTAGTCGTAGTAGGAGACGAAGTACTCGACGGCGTTGTCGGGGAAGAAAGCCTTCATCTCGCCGTAGAGCTGGGCGGCGAGAGTCTTGTTGGGGGCGAGGATGAGGGTCGGGCGCTCCACGTTCTGGATGGTGTGGGCCATGGTGAAAGTCTTGCCCGACCCGGTGACGCCGAGGAGCACCTGGTCGCGCTCCTCCTTCTCCAGTCCCTCAGTCAGCGAGGCGATGGCTTGGGGCTGGTCGCCGGCCGGGGTGAACTCGGGTCGGAGCTTGAACGACACGCGCCCTTCCACCGGCGGGCGCTTGGCAGGGACGAATATCTCGGGGTTGGCCGTGGCGATCACCATGCCCTTATATAGGCGCGAATTCGCGCCCCTGGCCAGCCCGCGTTCCCTGTCGCCACTAACCGGCGGGCGGCATGTCGAGGGATAGCAAGACGAGGGCCACCGTCGAAACCAAGGCGCTGAACGATAGCCAGGCACGGCGCGCCGTGGCGCGGCCGCTGAGCACGGCGGTGTGAAAGAACGGACACGGCATTAAAGGGACCTCCCTGCGTTGGCCTTTGATTATGGTGCTGCGAGCAAAGCACGGGACTATGACCGAAGTTTTGCGGGAATGTGACGATTCGGTGAATTTCGCGCCCCGGCCGCGCCGCCTTTCCCGGTTGCGCCGTCCCCACCCGGCGGCTAGTGTCGGAGGGGCCGGTTGTCACGCAATGAAACGGTCTCCGTCATGTCCTTCCTCGCCTCCCGCGTCTCTCGCGTCAAGCCGTCGCCGACCATCGCCATTTCGGGCAAGGCGCGCGAACTGAAGGCGGCCGGCCACGACGTTATCGGGCTTGGCGCAGGTGAGCCCGACTTTGATACGCCCCCGCACATCATCGAGGCCGCCAAGGCGGCCATGGAGCGCGGCGAAACCCGTTATACCGCGGTGGCCGGCACGCCCAAGCTACGCGAGGCGATTTCAGCCAAGTTCAAGCGCGACAACGGCCTCGACTACGCGCCCCCACAGATCACGGTTGGCTGCGGCGGCAAGCAGACCATCTACAACGCGTTCATGGCGACCCTCGATTCCGGCGACGAGGTGATCATCCCGGCGCCCTACTGGGTGTCCTATCCGGACATGGTGCTTTTGGCCGAGGGGAAACCAGTGATCGTCGACTGCCCTGCCGAAAACGGCTTCAAGCTGGCGCCTCGGGACCTGGAGGCGGCGATCACGCCCCGTACCAAATGGCTGATCCTTAATTCGCCGTCGAATCCGACCGGCGCCGCCTACACCAGAGACGACATGAAGGCCCTCACCGACGCGCTGCTCGCCCACGACCACGTCTGGGTGATGACCGATGACATGTACGAGCACATCGTCTACGACGGCTTCGAGTTCGTCACCCCGGCCCAGGTGGAACCGAGGCTCTACGACCGCACCCTGACGCTGAACGGCCTCTCCAAGGCCTATTGCATGACCGGCTGGCGGGTCGGCTACGCGGCGGGGCCCGCGGAGCTCGTCAAGGTCATGAACATGGTGCAGTCGCAAAGCACCACCCACGCGAGCTCCGTCTCCCAAGCGGCGGCGGTGGCCGCCCTCAACGGCCCCCAGGACTTCATCGCTGAGCACAACGCGGAGTTCAAGGAGCGCCGCGACCTGGTGGTGGCCATGCTCAACCAGGCTTCGGGGCTTTCGTGCGCGCGGCCCGAGGGCGCCTTTTACGTCTATCCCTCGTGCGCCGGCCTCATCGGCAGGAAGACATCCGGCGGCGAGCCCATCGAAAGCGACGAGAATTTCGTCACCGCGCTTCTGGATAGCGAGGGGGTGGCCGCCGTGCATGGCGCCGCCTTCGGGCTGTCGCCCCACTTCCGGGTCTCCTACGCCACCTCGACAGAGCTTTTGGAGGATGCGTGCACGCGTATCCAGAGGTTCTGCGCCGGCCTGACATGAAGACCGCACACGCACCGGCGTGCTAGTAAATGTATTGAAAACTCGCGTCCTGGGAGGATCTCTTGACGGACAAACAACCTTCGGCGCCGCGTTGCGCGGCCTTGGTCGGACCTTACCTCAGCGGCAAGACGACGCTGTTGGAAAGCATGCTTTTCATCTGCGGCGCCGTCGGCCGGCGGGGAAGCATCGGCGAGGGGAACACGGTTGGCGACGCCTCACCCGAAGCACGGGCGCGCGAAATGAGCACCGAGCTCAACGTGGCGCACGCCGAATATCTGGGCGAGTCGTGGACGTTCCTCGACTGTCCGGGCTCCATCGAGCTGTCGCAGGACGCCTATAACGCGGTCATGGTGGCCGATGCCGCCGTGCTCGTGTGCGAGCCGTCGGCGGACAAGGCCCTGACCATCGCGCCGTTCCTGAAGTTCCTCGACGACCGCAAGATCCCGACCATTCTGTTCCTCAACAAGATGGATCACCCAGAATCGAGCGTCCAAGCGGCGGTGGAGGCCATCAAGGCTTACACCCAACGGCCGTTGGTGTTGCGCGAGGTGCCCATCCGCGAGGGCGACGCGGTAACCGGTTTCGTGGAGCTGGCCGGCGAACGCGCTTTCAAGTGGCGGGGCGACCAGGCTTCGGAGCACATCGACACGCCCAGTTCGGTCAAGGACCGGGTGGAAGAGTCACGCCAGAGCATGTTGGAATCGCTGGCCGATTTCGATGACGTACTGCTGGAGAAGCTCCTCGAGGACGAGACACCGCCCATCGAGGAAGTCTACGGCTATATGACCAAAGTGTTTTGCGAGGGGGGCTCCATCCCGGTCCTTTTCGGCTCTTCGGTGAACAGCAACGGTGTACGCCGGCTGCTCAAGGCCTTGCGCCACGAAACGCCCGGGCCCACCGAGGTCACCCAGCGCCTGGGTTTCGAGGCGTCCGGCGGCGACACTGTGGCGCAAGTGTTCAAGACCACCCAAGCCGGGCAGACCGGCAAGCTGTCCATGGTGCGCGTAGTGAGCGGCGAAATTGCCGACGGCATGACCCTCAACGGCGAGCGCGTCGGGGGCCTTTTCCGCATGTTGGGAAACAAGCAGGAAAAGATCGCCAAGGCCGGGCCCGGCGATGTCGCCGGGCTGGCTCGCATGGAAGGCGTGAAGACCGGCGATACCCTGTCGCCGTCGGGAGGCGCCGAAACCGAATGGCCGGCGCCGCTGAAGCCTTTCTATTCGATGGCCGTGCACGCCGAAAAGCAGGCCGACGAGGTCAAGCTTCCCGGGGCGCTTTCCAAGCTCGCCGAAGAAGACCCCTCGTTCTCGTTCGTGTCGGTTAAGGACACCAGCCAGCTGGTGATCTGGGGGCAGGGCGACCAACACCTACAGATCGCCGTCGACCGCCTGCGCAACCGGTACAGCCTGGAGGTCACCACCCTGCGTCCGCGGGTGCCCTACAAGGAAACTATCGCCAAGTCGGTCTCGCAGCACGCCCGCCACAAGAAGCAGAGCGGTGGTCACGGCCAGTTCGGTGATGTCCATTTGGATATCAAGCCGCTGCCCAGGGGGTCGGGGTTCAACTTCGACGACTCGATTTCCGGGGGCGTGGTGCCCAAGCAATACATCCCCTCGGTGGAGAACGGGGTGAAGAATTACATGGTGCGTGGGCCCCTCGGGTTTCCCGTCGTCGATATCTCGGTGACTCTGACCGATGGCCAGTTCCACGCCGTGGACAGCTCCGACATGGCCTTCAAGGCGGCGGCACAACTGGCTATGCGCGAGGGCATGCCGAAGTGCGGCCCGGTCCTCCTGGAGCCTTTCTTCCAGGTGCGGATCACGCTTCCCAACGAGTTCACCTCGAAGGTTCAGCGTGTCATCAGCGGCCGACGGGGCCAGATACTCGGATTCGACGCTAAGCCTGGCTGGGCCAGATGGGACGAGGTTTCGGTACAGATGCCGCAGTCCGAGATGCACGATTTGATCAACGAGTTGCGCTCGATCACGCTCGGCGTCGGTACCTTCGAGTGGAAATTCGACCACCTGCAGGAAATTACTGGCAGGCTCTCCGACGACATCGTCGCCCAGCACAAGGCCGAGAAAAAATAGTGGTGGTGGGCGGCGGCGGCTCGGCGCGCCCATAAAAAAAGCCGAAAAAAAGCCGGGCTTTCTGAAAAGCCCGGCGAGTCTAACAGGGAGGCTTCACGTCTGGGAGACGTAGGACCCGCCGTGCTCCACAGCGGGGGGGGGGACGGAAGCGGGCCCTTTTTCCGGGCTTTACGCCCGAACTCGATAAAACTTAAATAATATTGCAACGCAACATTGCTGATGTCTCATATAGTGTGGCCACGGGAGAGTTTCCAGAGCCAAATAAGTATTTCCGGCATGCAATTTTTGCATACCTCGCCCCTCCCGCATCCCACGGACACGGCTCGTTCTCCCGTCCTTAGAGGCCGGCGTCGGCGATGTTGCGCACCAGGAAGTCGCGGAACACGGCGACGCGGTTGGAATGGCGCAATTCCTCGGGGTAGACAAAAAAACTGTCAAAGCTGGGTCCCCGCAACTCCGGCAAAACCTCAACGAGGTCTCCCGATTCCCGGCTCATGTAGTCGGGAATCGCTGCAATGCCGAGGCCGCTCTGCACGGCGCGGAATATGCCGTAGACGCTGTTCACCTTGAGCACCGGTCGGCGCTTGGCGCCGTCCTTGGCGCCGGCCTCCAGCAACCAGTTGAGATTGATGTTGACGGGGGGGGCGCGCTTCCTCGCCGTAAACGATGATCTGATGGTGGTCGAGGTCCTGGGGCGTCTTGGGCACGCCATGCTTCTTGAGGTAGTCGGGCGTCGCGAAGACATGATATCGCATGGTCATCAGGTGGCGCTGGATGAGGTCGGGCTGGCGCGGTGGGATCATGCGGATTGCGATGTCGGCGGCGCGCATGGAAAGGTCGAGCTCGTCGTCGGCGAGCATCAGGGACATGTCAATGTCCGGATAAGTCTCCAGAAACGCCTTCATGCGCGACGTCAGCCACACCGAGCCAAAGGCCACCGTGGTCGTCACCCGAAGCGGCCCCTGCGGGCGTTCGGTACTTTCCTTGATGCGTCCCACCGTCATGCTCAGGCGCGACGACAAGTCCTTGGCGGTACGGTAAAGCAGTTCCCCCTGCTCAGTGAGGATGAGGCCGCGCGCGTGGCGGTGAAAGAGCGTCACCTCCATGCTCTTTTCCAGGGTTGAAATCTGACGGCTCACCGCCGATTGGCTCAGGTTGAGGGCGTCTCCGGCGTGGGTAAAGCTTCCCGCCTGGGCGACAGCGTGGAAGACACGGAGCTTGTCCCAGTCCATGAACGCCTCCGATGGTGCCCGGCACCTTCCGGGAAGCGGACTCGTCTATTCGGCAGCGGCCGCCGCCGGCAGCTCCGCCAAGTACTTTTCGGCCTCCAACGCCGCCATGCAGCCGGTGCCGGCCGCCGTCACCGCCTGGCGGAACACTTTGTCCTGCACGTCGCCGGCGGCGAACACCCCGGGAACATTGGTCGCCGTGCTGTCAGGCGCGGTGATGATGTACCCCTCGCCGTCCATCTCGAGCTGCCCCTCGAAGAGCGCCGTGTTGGGCGTGTGGCCGATGGCGACAAACACACCGTCCACCGACAGCCCGGAGAGCTCGCCGCTCTTGACGTCCTTGAGGCGCACACCATCGACGCTTGGTGCCGGCGGCCCCTCGGTGCCCACAATCTCGTCGAGCACGGCGTTCCAGCGCACCTCCACTTTCTCGTTGGCGAATAAGCGGTCCTGGAGAATTTTTTCGGCGCGCAATTCGTCTCGCCGGTGAACGAGCGTGACCTTGGAGCAGTGGTTGGTCAGATAGAGCGCCTCCTCGACGGCGGTGTTGCCGCCACCGACGACCGCGACCTCTTTTTCGCGGAAGAAAAAGCCGTCGCAGGTGGCGCACGCCGAAACACCGAAACCCTGGAATTTCATTTCGCTCTCCAGGCCCAACCACTTGGCCTGGGCGCCCGTCGATACGATAACGGCGTCACCCGCATAAACGTCCCCGGAATCCCCGATCGCGGCGATCGGGGTCTTCGACAGGTCGGCCTCGACGATGATGTCGTCGAACATGCGCGTGCCCACCTTATCCGCCTGGATGCGCATCTGCTCCATCAGCCATGGGCCCTGGATGACGTCGGCAAACCCGGGATAGTTCTCGACGTCGGTGGTGATGGTCATCTGGCCGCCAGGCTGCAGGCCGTGCACGAGCGTGGGCTGCAGATTGGCGCGGGCGGCGTAAATGGCGGCGGTGAGGCCGGCCGGCCCCGAACCGAGTATGAGGACCCTGCTGTGGTGGCGACCTGACATGGCGGGGCTGTTCCTTATGGCACTTCGTGCCGTCGGGGGGCGCAGATTCCGGCGAAAAATACACGTCTAACATAAGAAACCGGGAAAGCGGACGCAAGACCCCGCGGGGCCACAAGAAGGGACACGGGAGGGATGTAGACGGGACGGGGGAGGAACGTGTGATGGACGAGCGGCCCGTCGGCGCCGATGCGCCCTTGGCTTAGCCCGGACCTCAGGGTAATATAATTTCGTGAATTCCGGTGGCGATTATAATTTTTTGAAAGCCGGGCATAGGGAGAACGGATGAATGGCGCGGGTCAAGCTTGACCGCATCGACCGCCGCATCCTCAAGGACCTTCAGGAGCGCGGCCGCATCACCAACGTGGAACTGTCGCGCCGCGCTGGCATTTCGGCGCCGCCCTGCCTGCGCCGCGTGCGGGCGCTCGAGGAGGCCGGCTTTATCCGTGGCTATCACGCCGATGTCGAGCCCAAGGCGCTTGGCTTCAACGTCACCGTGTTCGCCCAAATCGGCCTCGCCAGCCAGGCGGAGACCGACCTCGAGGCGTTTGAGGAGATGGTCGGCGCGTGGCCGGAAGTCCGCGAGTGCAACATGCTGGCCGGAGAGGTCGACTTCCTGCTCAAGGTGGTAGCCGCCGACTGGGACGCCTACCAGGATTTTCTCACTACCAGACTGACCCCCGCGCCCAATGTCAGTCATGTGAAGTCGGCGCTTTCCATTCGCGTCTCCAAATCCGTGCCCGGCGTTCCCATCGACGTGGATGCGGTGGAGGGCTCAGGCACCTGAAGGCGTTATGCCAATGGTCCTAATTTTGGACCGTTGATGTTATCAGCGAAACTGGACCTTGACGATTTCGTAAGCCTTGTGGCCGCTTGGCGTGCTTACCTCGACCGAGTCACCAATGGTCTTGCCGATGAGGGCGCGGGCCAGCGGCGAGGTGATGGGGAGGCGTCCGGCAGAGATGTCGGCCTCGTGACTGCCGACGATCAGGTAAGTGCTTTCCTCGTCGGTGTCCTCGTCGGCGAGGCGCACGGTAGCGCCAAAGCGAACCACCTTGCCGCTCAGCTTGCTCACGTCGATCACCTCGGCGCGGCTGATGATATCCTCGAGCTCGGCGAGGCGGCCCT
>Ga0187827_10008449_pt1 | contig 11156 bp, 10 predicted proteins | sample ETNtaG_39_FD_167969 | JGI IMG/M metagenome (GOLD analysis project Ga0187827, IMG submission 167969) | Marine microbial and viral communities from oxygen minimum zone, Eastern Pacific Ocean - ETNP2014_SV_150_PacBio MetaG (Illumina Assembly) | ecosystem: Environmental > Aquatic > Marine > Hypoxic... | reverse complement strand
ATCAAAAAAAAAAGAAATTATTAGAAAATATTTCTACAATGACAAATTTTTTCAAAAAATAATTAAAAAAAAAAAAGATTTAAGAGTTATTAGAGAATATAAAAAAATTAAAAAGTACAAAAAAATGATCAAATTTGTTTATCAAAATACACCTAAGGGAACAGGTGATGCTGTACTTAAAACTAAAAATATAATTAAAGATAAATATTTTCTAATGTTGCTACCCGATGATTTGATAATAAAAAAAAATTGTTCAAAAGATATGATTTTACTTCACAATAAAAAAAAATGTTCAGTTATGGCCAGTATGAAAGTAAATAAAAGAACCGTTAATAGATGGGGCATATATTCAAAAAAAAAAAATATAAACCTGAATAATTTTATCATTAAAGATGTTGTTGAAAAACCGAATATCGTATCAGCTCCATCTAACAATGCTGTTATAGGCAGATATATACTTCCAAAAAGAATATTTAAAAAATTACAAAATCAAAAAAAGGGAAAGGGAGGAGAAATTCACATAACTGACTCTATAAGACGATTAATTAATGATGGAGAAAAATTTATTGGTCATACTTTTAAAGGAAAATATTTAGACTGCGGAACAATGGAAGGTTATTTAAAATCATCGATGGAGATATCTAAAAAATGAAACTTTGTATGATTGGAACAGGTTATGTTGGACTAGTTAGTGGAGTTTGTTTTTCTGATCTGGGCAATGAAGTAATTTGTGTTGATAAAGACAAAAATAAAATAAATAATTTAAAAAATTCTATTATTCCAATCTACGAACCTGGCTTAGAAGAGTTGGTAAAAAAAAATTATAAAGCCGGTCGTTTATCATTTACATCAGATTTATCCAAAGCGATAAAGAAATCAAATATAATATTTATTTGCGTTGGTACACCAACAAAAAAAAATGGTATTGGAGCTGATTTATCTCAAATTATGAATGTAGCCAAGGAAATAAGTAAAAATATTAATTCATTTAAAATTATTATCAATAAATCAACAGTACCTGTCACTACTGGTGATGAAATAGAAAAAATTATATCAAAAAAAAGAATAAAAAAATTATTTTCAGTAGTTTCTAATCCTGAATTTCTTAGAGAAGGTGAAGCAATTAGGGATTTTATTTATCCTGACAGAGTTGTAATTGGCACTTCTGAGCAAAGAGCAAATAAAATTTTAAAACAACTTTATTCGCCTTTAATATCAAAAGGGGCCAAATATCTAAACACTTCAAGAAGGGCAGCTGAATTAATCAAATACGCTTCTAATGCATTCTTAGCAACCAAAATTACTTACATTAATGAAATTGCAAATATGTGTGAAAAGTTAAGTGTTAATGTTGAAGATGTTTCTATAGGCATGGGTCTAGATAAAAGAATAGGTGGAAGATTTCTAAGAGCAGGACCTGCATATGGTGGCTCCTGTTTTCCAAAAGATACTAAAGCAATATTGGATACTGCAAAAAAATTTAAAACAAATTTATCATTAATAAAATCGGTAATAAATTCAAATGATAATCGTTCAAAAATTCTAACGAGTAGAATATTTAGTTTGCTAAACAATAAATTAAAAAATAAGAAAATTTGTTTTTTAGGCGTTACATTTAAAGCAAATACTGATGATATGAGAGAATCGTCATCTATAAAAATTATACAAGTACTTTCAAAAAAAGGAGCATTAATTGATTATTACGATCCCACAGGAGAAAAAATAGAATTTAAAAAGGTTAAAAATGTTAAATTTAAAAATTCAATAAAATTAGCCTGCGAAAAATCTGATTTAATTATAATACATACCGAATGGAATGATTTTAAATCTATTGATTTTAAAAAATTTATGAAAAATAAAAAATTTAAATTATTTGATATGCGAAATATTTATTCAGCTGATAAAATGAAAAAAGATAAAATAAATTATTTTAGTATTGGCAGATAATTTAATTTAATTCAAAAATTGCATCAACTTCAACAGCTACACCTAAAGGCAAACTATTTGCACTAACAGCTGCTCTTGTATGCATTCCTGAATTTTCAAAAATTTTTACTATTGTATCTGAAGCTCCGTTAATAACTTTTGGTTGTTCAATAAAATCATCTGTTGAATTAACAAAACCAGTAAGTTTTATACAAGATTTGATTTTTGTTAAATCATCATTACAAGAATTTTTTGCCTGAGCTATAATATTTAATGCGCATCTTTCAGCAGCTTTATATCCATCTTCTGTGCTTAATTCTTTTCCAAGTTTACCTTTAATTAAATCTCCCTTGTCATTGATTGAGATTTGACCTGATATATATAATAATTTATCAACTATTTTTGTTGCAACATAAGAACCAACAGGAGCAGCAGCCTTTGGCAATCTAATATTTAGTTTATTTAAATTATTTTCAGCGCTCATGATTTTTTTTTGAAAATTCCTGTAGTTTTTTTAATTATATTACCAGTTCCATTTTTAATTTTTCCACCGGTATTAATTATTCCTGTTTTTAGATTAAATGTCTTACAACTTATGTGTTCTTTAGAAAATCTTTTAAATTTACTACAGTTCTTTTTTTCATCGGCATTGGCAATGTTTAAAGACAAATGCATTAAAAGGATTATATATACTATTAATTTCATTTTTTTTTAGATTTTTTACTTTTATCGTATTCTTTTCTTTTCTCAATTAATATTAGTGCTTCTTCCATGTTTAATTCTAATGGATCTTTTTCTTCAGGAATTGTTGCATTTAGTGACTTATATTTGATATATGGTCCATATTGACCTTTCATTATTCTAACAGGTTTTTTATCCTCAGGATGTTCTCCTAACTCTTTAATCAAGGAAGATGATATTCTTCCGGGTTTTGCTTCTGCTATTAATGTAATTGCTCTATTTAGACCTATAGTAAATAGCTCATCCACATTTTCTAATCTTGCAGATTTGCTTTCACATTTTAAATAAGGTCCAAATCTACCCGAATTTATTGTTATATCTTTTCCATTTTCAGGATGCTGCCCTATAACTTTTGGCAAAGAGCATAAATATTTCGCTTTTTCTAAATCAATTTGATCTATATTTATACCTTTTGGTACAGATACATTTTTTAAATTACTATTTTCTTTTTTCTTTTTTTTCTTTTTATTTGTTGCTTCATCTTCAATTATTTCATATTGAAGATAGGGCCCAAATCTTCCATTTTTTAAATATATATCTTTATCATTTTCATTTTGACCAATTAACTTGGGTTCTGCTAGTGCAATTTGATCATTTGCTTTAGACTTAGATAAAGGTCTTGTAAATTTGCATTCTGGATAATTAGAACAACCAATAAACGCTCCCCCTCTAAAACTATTTTTTAAACTTAACTCACCAGTGTTACATAATTTGCATTTTCTATTAATTCTTCCATTTTCATCAGCTTCAAAAATTAATTCTCCAAGACTTTCATTTAATAAATCTAATACTTCTCTAGTTCTTTTTTCTTTAACATTTGATACATTTATATTGAAATCTTTCCAAAAATTATCAAGTACTTTTATCCATTCTTCTTTACCAGCAGTAATATCATCTAATTGATTTTCTAAATTAGCAGTAAAATCATAATCTACGTATTTAGAAAATAATTTTTCTAAGAAGGCTGATAACAATTTTCCTCTATCTGTAGGAAAAAATCGTTTATTAACAACGTCCGCATATCCTCTATTTGAGATTACAGAAATAATACTCGCGTATGTTGATGGTCTTCCAATTCCTAATTCTTCGAGTTTTTTTACCAAACTTGCCTCAGAATATCGAGGAGGTGGCTGAGTGAAGTGTTGTTCATCAATAAAGTCATTCATTGAAACTTCTTCTTTAATTACATCAGGAAGAATCTTTTCATCTTCATTTTCATCTATTCTTGTAAGTTTTAAAAATCCATCAAATTTAATTGTTGATCCTGGACATTTAAATTGGTTTAAGCCGTCATCTGAACCTATTGTAATAGTTTTTCGATCAAATTTTGCTGCTTCCATTTGCGATGACAGGGCTCTGGACCAAATTAAATCGTATAGTTTAATTTGATCTGTACTTAAGAATTTTTTCATTGATTCTGGTGTTCTATTGATATCAGTAGGTCTTATAGCTTCATGAGCTTCTTGAGCGTTCTTAGCTTTTTTACCTGAATAATTATTAGGCTCTTTAGGCAAGTAGTTATCACCGTAAGAATTTTTTATAAAATTTCTAAAATCAATAACTGCATCATTTGATACATTTGTACCATCTGTTCTCATATATGTGATTAATCCAACTGTATCACCATCAATATCTATCCCTTGATATAATCTTTGTGCAATTTGCATTGTTCTAGAAGCTCCAAAACCTAATTTACTCGAAGAGGTTTGTTGAAGTGTAGATGTAGTAAATGGACCAAGAGGATTTCTTGTATATATTTTAGAGCTAATATCTGAAATTTTGTATTTTGTTTTTTTAATTAATTCTATAGCGTTATTTATATCTTCTTTATTTTTAAAAGAGAATTTTTCTATTTTTGAATTGTTTAGTATTAAAATATTTGAATTTAATATATCTCCTTTTGAGGTTTTGAAATTTACTTTCAAAGACCAAAACTCTTCAGGTTTAAATTGTTCAATTTCATGTTCTCTTTCAGTAAGTAATCTTAATGCTACAGATTGAACTCTACCTGCAGATTTAGAACCTGGTAGTTTAGTCCATAGAATAGGGGAGATGTTAAATCCTACTAAGTAATCCAAAGCTCTTCGTGCCATATAGGCATCAACTAAATTTGGTTCTATATTTCTTGGATTATCGATTCCATTAGTTACCGCTTTTTTTGTGATTTCATTGAAAACTACTCTTTCAACTTTTTTATCTTTTAGAAGTTTCTTTTCATCCAAGTACTCTCTAACATGCCAAGCAATAGCCTCGCCTTCACGATCAGGGTCGGTTGCAAGAATAATTTTTTCTGATTCTTTTGCAGCATCAGTAATTTCTTTTAAATATTTTTTTGAAAAACTGTCAATTTCCCATATCATTTTAAATTTATCTTCAGGATCTACAGATCCATTTTTAGAAGGAAGGTCTCTTATATGTCCATAACTCGCCAAAACAGTATAACCATCACCCAAATATTTGTTAATTGTTTTAGCTTTTGCTGGACTTTCAACTATTACAAGATTCATAATTAGTGAAACTACACAAAAAATAGATGAATAGTCAAATTAATAAATTTTAGTCTTAGATTCTTCTTTGTTTATCAGTCGTTTAACATTTTCTCTATGTGTATACAAAATTAGAACAAACAATATTATAAAAAAATATTTATTTTCATAATTTGAATTTAAAAAAATAAAAATTGGAATGGTTAAACTTGATAATATTGATGCAAGTGAAGAATATTTTGAAATAAAGAAAATTACTAACCACGAAAAAACAAACACTATTCCTAAAATATAATTTATAGAAAATAATATACCAACATATGTAGCGACACCTTTCCCTCCATTAAATTTCAACCAAACAGGAAATACGTGTCCTATGAATACTGATAATGATGAAATGTAAATTAATTCAGGAAATTTAAACTTAATATACAATACTGGAATTACTGCTTTAGAAACATCTAATATTAAAGTTAAATATCCAATTGTTTTGTTTCCTGTTCTTAAAACATTAGTTGCACCTATGTTTCCTGACCCAATTTCTCTTATGTCTTTTTTTAAAAAAATTTTTGTTAATATTAAACCAAAAGGAATAGATCCAATGAGATAAGAAATTGAAATAATTAAAATTAATTCCATAATTAAAATTTAAACAATTCTTCTCCTTTTACAAATGTATTTGTTACTTTACCTTGTAATTTTCTATCCTCAATAGATGTATTTTTAGATTTTGACATAAAATTTTCTTTTTTTACGATCCAAGGTTTGTTTATATCAAGTATACAAAAATCAGCATTGTTACCAATATTTAAATTTCCTTTATTAATTTTTAAAATTTTTGCTGGATTGCATGTTAAAGCTTTAATTATTTTGTTTAATTTTATAGATTCATTATGATATAGCTCTAGCGCCAGAGGTAATAGGGTTTCAATCCCAGATGCGCCAGTTGAAGCTTGAGCAAAAGTTAGTCTTTTTTGTTCCTCATCTTCAGGTTTATGATCAGAAACAATTACATCAATTAGATCATTGTTTACTCCCTTAATTAAAGCCAATCTATCATTTTCAGTTCTTAATGGAGGGGATAATTTTAAAAATGTTCTAAAGTCACCTATATCATTTTCATTTAAAGACAAATTATTAATTGAAACCCCACATGTGAAATCTACAGTTTCTTTTCTTCTTTTAATTACATCTAGGGATTTTTGTGATGAAATTTGAGATACATGGTATCTACAATTAAATTCTTCTAACAAAGTTAAATCTCTCTCAATAATAATTTTTTCTGCTAAATTAGAAATACCTTGAAGACCTAGTTTTGTAGAAATAATTCCATCGTTTACCATTCCGTCTTTTGCTAGCTCTTCATCCTCTACGTGTTGCATAATTAGACAATTTAAATCATATGCAGATCTCATTATTCTTGACATCAACCTTGTGTTTTGGATTGTTTTGTATCCATCAGTAAATCCTACAATTCCTTTAGCTTGTAGAAGACCAAACTCAGTCATATTTGTACCTTCAAGGTTTTTTGTTAATGATGCAGTAGGGAATATATTTATTTTTGCTTTATCTCTTCCTCTTCTTTTTAAAAAATCAACTATTGAAACGTTATCAATAACTGGATCTGTGTTAGGCATTGTAACTACAGATGTAACACCTCCAGATAGCGCAGCCTTACTTAAAGTCCTGAAATTCTCTTTATATTCAAATCCAGGCTCACCAACAAAAACTTTCATATCTACAATTCCTGGAATTATGTATTTTTCTTTTAGATCAATGTATTTTTCTCTTGATGGAATATTATTTGTATTAACTTTCTTTCCTACAGCTTCAATTTTTCCATTCTCATCTACAATTAATCCACCTATTTCCTCTATAGAATTTAGAGGATCAATTATGTTAGCATTTAAGAAGTATTTTTTTTTCATTATTCACAAAATATTTTTAGACAAGCCATTCTTACAGCTACTCCTAGCTCTACTTGTTCTTTAATTAGACTTTTATTTATGTCATCTGCTAATCTAGTATCAATTTCTATACCTCTATTCATAGGACCAGGATGCATTATAAGAGCATCATTTTTGGCAAACTCTAGTTTATCCGGTGTTAATCCATAATATTCATAATATTCTCTATTTGAGGATAAGAAAGAGCTAGTCATTCTTTCATTTTGAAGTCTAAGCATCATAACTATATCACAATCTTTTAAACCTTTTTTCATATCTGAAAAACTATTAACTCCAAGTTTATCAATATCCTTTGGCATTAAATTAGAAGGTGCAATAATATTTACTTCAGCACCCAACATATTAAGAAGGTAAATATTTGATCTTGCTACTCTTGAATGAACTATGTCACCACATATTGCAATTCTTAGGCCTTCAATTTTTTTCTTTCTATCTATAATGGTTAACGCATCTAATAATGCTTGAGTAGGGTGCTCTCTTCTTCCATCACCTGCATTTAATACTGCACATTTAACTTTTTGAGATAATAAGTTCGATGCTCCTGAGTCTTGATGTCTAACAACAATAATATCTGGATGCATTGCATTTAATGTCATTGCAGTATCAATTAGCGTTTCACCTTTTTTTATTGCTGAATTGCTTAGGTTCATTGACATAACATCAGCACCTAGTCTTTTTCCAGCTAATTCAAATGAACTTTGAGTACGAGTTGAGGGCTCAAAAAATAAATTAATTTGAGTTTTTCCTCTTAAAATATCTAATTTTTTATTTTTACTTTTATTTAAACTTATAAATTGTTTTGCTTCAGATAGAATATAGTTAACATCAGAAATTGATAAATCCTGGATTCCTAAAAGATTTTTTTGAGAGATTTTAATAGCTTTCTTTATATTTGCCATTAAAACCAACTCTATAACTATAGAGTATCAATAAAGCAAGCTTAATTATTCAGAAAATCCAGAGCACCTTGAAGAATAAAAGCTGCTGCATTTTTATCTATGTTTTTAACTCTTTTTGTAACATTTACATCAAGTTCGCTTGATAAATTAAATGCTCCAACTGTAGAAAGTCTTTCATCCCATAAAACTAAGGGAATTTTAATTTTTTTAGAAATTAGCTTTATTTTATCTTTAACTGATTGTGTTGATGATCCTTCAGTACCGTCCATATTTTTTGGATTTCCAAATATGATTCCAGCAATATTATTTTCATTAATAATATTATCAATTTCTGTGATTAGTAATTGAATACTTTCATATTTAACTGTCTTGAGAGGAGTAGCAATTTTTCTATTTTCATCAGAAATTGATAAACCAACTCTCTTAGAACCCATATCAACACCAATTAGTCTAGATTTCTCATTTATGTGTTGCTTTAGTTCATTAATGTCCATCATATTGTAATTTCTATATTTAATGATAATTTGCCCTTAATTTAAATATCACATGAGTATAGATCTTAAAACAGTTAAACATATATCAAAATTATCAAGAATTTCCCTAGATGAAGAAAAAGCTAAGAAATTGGAGACTGATTTAAATTCAATATTTAAATGGATTGAACAACTTAATGAATTGAAAACTAAAAATGTAGAACCTTTAAGCTCTATAGCAGAAACAAAACTTAGACTTAGAAAAGACGAAATTAAATCAAAAAATATCAGAGATCAAATTCTAAAAAATTCTCCTGACGAAAATAAAGATTTTTTTGTTGTCCCGAAAGTAGTTGAATAATGTCTGATATTATTAACCTCAATTTATCTGAATTAGTTTCAAATATTAAAGATAAGAAAGTTTCATCTAATGAAGTTACTAATGCCTATATTGAGAGATCCATAAAATCTAAACATTTAAATTCTTATAATGAAGAAACATTTGATGAAGCTTCAAAAAAATCTAAGGAATTTGATTCAAAACCTGATTTTAGTAAAAAACTACCTGGCGTACCAATAGCTGTTAAAGATTTGTTTTGTACAAAAAATATAAAAACAACAGCAAGTAGCAAAATACTTAATAATTTTATTCCTACATACGAGTCAACAGTTACTCAAAATTTATGGAATGAAGGAGCGATACTTCTTGGAAAATTAAATTGCGATGAATTTGCAATGGGTTCATCTAATGAAACAAGTTACTTTGGTAATGTAGTAAGTCCAATTGATAAAGATTTAGTTCCCGGAGGATCTTCTGGTGGATCAGCATCAGCATTAGCAGCAAAACTAACGCCCACTACTATAGGAACAGATACTGGTGGATCCATTAGGCAACCGGCATCTTTTACAGGCACTGTTGGTTTAAAACCAACATATGGAAGCTGTTCTAGATATGGAATAGTTGCCTTTGCATCATCATTAGATCAAGCAGGTCCCATGACAAAAAATGTTAAAGATTCTGCATTAATGTTAGAGGTAATGAGTTCTTTTGATAATAAAGATTCAACTTCTATTGATTTTAAAAGGCCATCTTATTCAAAAGGTTTATCAAAATATATTAAAGGAAAAAAAATTGGAATTCCAAAAGAATATAGAGTTGATGGAATGTCCGATGAAATAGAAAAATTATGGGAAGACGGAAAAAATTATTTAAAAAATTGTGGTGCTGAAATAGTAGATATTTCACTTCCTCATACTAAATTTGCATTACCAACATATTATATTGTTGCCCCAGCTGAAGCCTCATCCAACTTAGCAAGATATGATGGTGTGAAATATGGCTTTAGAACAGAAGGCGAAAATTTAATTGATATGTACGAAAAAACTAGATCTGAAGGTTTTGGTGATGAAGTAAAGAGAAGAATAATGATTGGTACATATGTTTTGTCATCAGGCTACTATGATGCATATTATTTAAAAGCACAAAAAGTTAGAAGATTAATTAAAAATGATTTTAACGATGCATTTCAAAAGATCGATGCAATATTAACGCCATCAACACCTTCCTCAGCTTTTAAAATTGGAGAAAAATCAAACGATCCTGTTTCAATGTATTTAAATGACATATTTACAGTTCCAGTAAATCTTGCTGGTTTGCCAGGAATTTCAATCCCAGCAGGGCTTGATAAAAAAGGATATCCATTAGGTCTACAAATTATAGGTAAACCATTTGATGAACAAAATATTTTAAATATAGCTTATTCGATGGAAGATAAAATAAATTTTAAATTTGATGTAAAAGATTGGTGGATGAAGTGAGCAAAGACAAAGATTATTTAATTGATAGAAATGGAAAAAAATATGAAGTTGTTATTGGTCTTGAAGTTCATGCTCAAGTACTATCTGAATCTAAATTATTTTCTACTTCATCTACAAAATTTGGAGGAGAAGCAAACACACAAGTAAGTTTAGTTGATGCTGCTTTTCCAGGAATGTTACCTGTAATTAATGAATTTTGTATTAGGCAAGCAATTAAAACAGGTATTGGATTAAATGCTAAAATAAATAATAAATCTATTTTTGATAGAAAGAATTATTTTTATGCAGATTTACCTCAGGGATATCAAATATCTCAATACAAAGATCCAATTGTTGGTGAAGGTTCTGTTGTTCTTGATTTAACTTCTGGATCTAAAACTGTTGGAATTGAAAGATTGCATTTAGAACAAGATGCAGGAAAAAGTATTCATGATATTGACCCAAAAAATACATTAGTTGATTTAAACAGATCAGGAGTAGCTTTAATGGAAATTGTAAGCAAACCTGATTTAAGATCACCCGAGGAAGTTAATGCTTACGTCAAAAAGCTAAGATCTATAATGAGATATTTAGGCACTTGTGATGGCAATATGCAAGAAGGCTCACTCAGAGCTGATGTTAATATATCTGTTAGAAAACAAGGTGATGAAATGTATGGAACCAGATGTGAAATTAAAAATGTAAATTCGATAAAATTTATGCAAATGGCTATCGAACATGAAGCAAATAGACAAGTTGATATTTTAGAAGAGGGAGGAAAAATTGATCAAGAAACAAGACTTTTTGATACAAAAAAAAATGAAACTAGATCAATGAGATCAAAAGAAGATGCTCATGATTATAGAT
>Ga0187827_10008447_pt1 | contig 11157 bp, 9 predicted proteins | sample ETNtaG_39_FD_167969 | JGI IMG/M metagenome (GOLD analysis project Ga0187827, IMG submission 167969) | Marine microbial and viral communities from oxygen minimum zone, Eastern Pacific Ocean - ETNP2014_SV_150_PacBio MetaG (Illumina Assembly) | ecosystem: Environmental > Aquatic > Marine > Hypoxic... | reverse complement strand
GGAACTTCTTTTGCAGATTTGCTAGAAATTGTCGAACAATCCGTCGCTGCCGGTGGTGCTGGAGTTTGTATGGGGAGACAGGTATTTGGTGCTGAGAATCCAGCCAACCATATTGCAGCACTTCGAGCAGTAATCAATGATGGAGTAAGTGCTTCTGAGGCAGCAGAGATGCTGAGGTGATAATTTGCAATTGTGGGTTGAGGCTACCCCTGAATCTTCTCTATTCGTTCAGGCGGATAGAGTTTGGACTGGTACAGCAGATGATGTTGCAGTTGTTCAATTGGATGATTATAATGGCCAAGAAGAGGCTATTTCTCTAATTGGCATGATTCCTTGGATTTTGATTAAGTGTTCTGATTGGACAATGATTCCTCTCGAGAATATTGTAGCGGCTGCATCAGGTTCTGGAACAAAAATCGCTGTTGCGATTTCTAAGGAAGTCGACTTGAGAGGTGCTGCCTTCGCTCTAGAGCATGGAGTTGATGCCATTCTACTTCCTGATGATGAGGAACTCTGGTTATCTGCTGTTGAAGTGGCTGGAGAACGAGAGAAGGTCACTGAGAATAAAGAAACAAATTCAATTCTAGAATTTGCCAAAGTAACTTCTGTTGAATCAGGGGGTGTTGGTGAGAGAGTCTGTGTTGATCTTATCGAGAGACTGAATCACGATGAAGGGATGTTAATTGGTTCATCTGCAAATGCCTTGGCATTGATTCACGGCGAGACGATACCGTCACAATTTGTACCATCTAGACCTTTCAGAGTTAACGCCGGAGCGGTTCATGCCTACTGCCTGATGGCTGATGGTTCGACTCGATACCTAAGTGAATTGGGATCAGGAGATAAGGTGGCAATCATCGATTCAAGCGGAACGCTACGTGAAGCCTCAATAGGCCGTCTTAAAATCGAGAGGCGTCCATTCCTATTGGTTAGATTCGAAGCATCCGGCTTATCTGGTCAAGTAATGGCTCAACAGGCTGAGACCGTACGCTTGATTTCTCAAGATAATCTAATATCAGTCACTTCCCTCAAAGAAGGCGATCAATTCCTAGTTCGTTTTAGTTCAGGCATGCGCCATATAGGACGTGAATTGACAGGAGTGATGAATGAGCGATGAGAATTCTGGGACAGGGTCGTGCATGTGGAGGAATCAGTCTTCTACATGCCGTAGGTTGTGGCAACGGCTGTGCCGCACCTATTGATCTCTGGACTCATGTCTCACTTACTGATGAGCCGCTAGAAATTTCTGAAGATGAACACAAATTACTCCAACTTCTTATCGATGCTTGGAAAGCTAGAGATTTACCCCTCCCTGATGGAAATTTGGGTTGGGAAATTAATTCTAACATACCCATCGGTATGGGTTTGAAATCAAGTTCTGCCTTACTCGTGGCTGCTATGGACGCTTTATCTCAAGCAACGGGTGTGATGATATCGGATGCAGTATGCTGTAACATTCTATCAGCAATACAAATACAGTCTGGATGTAGCATTACTGGAGGTAGGGATGATATTGTAGTCTGCAATAACCATTCTACAATATTGGTAGATGTTTATGATGAGGTCGCTTGTAGGATAAAGAGGATTAATATGCCTCCGATGGAAGTGTTTTTGATAATCAGAGATTTGGAAAAATCAAAAATTAATATTGCTGAGTTTGAGAATCGAAAAATCCAATTTGAGGAAATTGTCCTCGATTTAGTCAGTGGGGATCCTTTGCAGGCTTTCAGTAAGAATGGCCAATTGGTTGGCGAAGCAATTGGTGACGATGATGCACTTGCAATTTGTGAAGACATCGAAGTCCTGACCAATGGTAGAGCCGCAATTTCTGGTTCCGGTCCTGCGATTGCGGTAATTTGTCAGAGAGAAGAAAATCAGAAAATAATAGAACATCTAAAATCAAGAGACCTTCAGTTCATACATACTAGGATTCATCAACATCCGGAATTGACTTTGGAGAGGTAAGCATGGGAATGGGTTTGGGTGATTCAATTCGCGTTACTCTATTCGGTGAAAGCCACGGTCTATCTGTGGGCGCTCTCGTTGAAGGAATTCCTGCTGGAACTGAGATTGATATTGATGCGCTTAGGGCAGATATTGAGAGGCGAAGACCAGGTCGAAAGGGATTGAGCGCACGTTCTGAGAATGATGAATGTGAGATTCTTTCAGGTGTTTACGAAGGTAAGGCAACAGGTTGGCCAATACTTCTCTTAACTCGTAATTCAGATACTCGTTCTCGCGATTATTCATTCTTACCTGACCACCCTAGGCCGGGTCATGCGGATTTGCCAGAACAAGTCCGCTCAGGTGGTGCTGCTGATCTTCGTGGTGGTGGCTCTCAATCAGCCCGTTTGACCTATGGTTTGGTCACAGCCTCTAGTCAAGTTCGAGGTGTAATCAATTCATTGGGATGGCGTGTTGATGCACATTTGCATAGCGTTGGAGACATTGTCGCGGCTCCATTATTCAGTCTCGATAGAGATGCAGTTCTCCCTGAAGAATCTGACATGTCTCGCTTGAATTGTCGCGATGAAATCGTTAGCTCGTTATTTGCTAGCCTGATTAATGAAGTTAGGATGGATGAGGATTCTATCGGTTCATCAGTAGAGTGCATAATTGAAGGATTGCCGTTGGGACTTGGTGAACCTTGGTTTGATGGTCTAGAACCAGCCCTTGCTCGTGGAATGATGGCTATACCAGGGGCTCGTGCAGTTGAATTCTCTAAAGGTACTGAGTCTTCACGAATGAGAGGTTCTCAGCACAATGATGTCTGGCAAAAAGAAGGACAAATAGTAACTTTGGAAGGTTCGGCAGAAGGTTCTGCTGATGGTGCCCTTGGTGGTCGTTCCACAGGTGCTCCACTACGAATTGTCGTTCACTTCAAACCACCTAGCAGCATTTCACGCGAGCAAAATACTCTACACCTTCCTAGTGGAGAAAAACAACCACTGATGATTAAGGGACGCCACGACCCGGTTCTTGGTCCAAGAGCAGTTCCAGTTGTAGAAGCAGTTGCTAGATTAATCGTTGCTGACCTAGGAAAAATAGGCGGATTTATTTCAGATAAAAGTTAATTCTGTTTCTCACGCATTTTCTGTATTCTTAGTGGTAAGTTAATTGCGAATGCTGCAGCAACGACGGTGAAAACCATTGCAGTTCCTAAAGCAACACCATAAACACTGGTTAATTCAACAGATTCGCTTAATCTATTCGCAGCAACATCATCAAAGATTCCTACAATTGCAGGAATGATTAGATTGATTAGAAGTGTAATCAAAGCCACAAGTCCAGCAATAGCCGGTGTAATTCCAATTGCACGATTGTATTGACTGATTATTTTTCCTTCACCCATAACATAAACTTCGCCAGTTCGTATTGATGTATCTAGCATAGAAAACCGGATTATTCCGCTGGTTAATTCAAAGTACATTACTAAGAATAGAGCGTAAAGGATAAGCAATACTTTCTGGGCAATTTCATTCTCAGGAACCATATTCAAACCGAATTCGACTTTGCTTCCTGCAAACCTAAGCGTGATTAATAGAAGCATCACGTATGATACTAATAGAGCACGTTGATCTCTTTGGAATATCCCATAAATTCCCCCTATTAATCCTACAACTAAGATGAGGATATGTATCAATCCTCCTAGGAATGTCATTCCAACAATATTGGCAATTGTGAACCAAGCAGTTCCTGAAACTGGGGTGATGACATAAGTTAGGAAGGAGAGGAGGAGTAGAACTCCTGCGGAAGCTATTTGTAGAGTAGAAACCGTTTTGTTTGCCGGTAAGAATTTCATTGAAGATACAATTGGCCCCCCGAAGAAAGATTCAATCCAAGATGGAACATGAATCTCTGGAATCGCGTCTTTTGGAATTTCAGTACTAGACTTTAATCTCCCAGCAGCCTTTTTTCTACTGGGGGCAGCAGATCTTACAGTCTTACCCTCGTATAGATGAGAAGTATCTTGAGTTCCATCAGCCATATTCATTCCTCCCTAGAAGCCTCTTGCTCCCGCAAGAGCAGTTACCAACATCATATCGGGTTCCCAATCCATCACATTAGCCCCAAGTCCTCTTAATTCACTAATCAAAATATCACGTTCAGTTTTGAGAACTTCATAACCCGTTCTATCAAGTCTTCGCGCATCGAATTCAAATTCGAGGCTTGATGGAGATAGAATAGTCACGTCAAAGTTGCGGGCTCTAAGATCCCTTACTGCATCGATGATAGTAGGATCATCTTCTAGTGGACTAAGGATGATGATTGGGCTTCCTCGATTAATGTGCGGCAATATCCTATTTGTTACTATCTTTAGGGGGGTATTACCCTTAGCCATCGCTCCTGCAAGTTTTGTTAGAATTACATAGAGCTGTTTCTTACCTGAATCACGATCAACTGAAACAATCTCATCACTATAAGTGACAAGACCAACTGAATCTCGGCGAGATAAGAAATATTGAGTTAAGCTTGCAGCAGCCCGAGTACTATAGACAAGAGAGTTTCTACTTACAGGTCCCGTTTCGCTAACTGCACGACTATCAATGATTAGAATGATGTCACTAACAGCATCTCTTTCGTATTCATTCACCATCATCTTCCCTGAGCGAGCCCATGCTTTCCAGTTGACCTTCTTCATTGGGTCACCAGGGATATATTCACGTAGGTTGTAGAAATTTGAACCTTCACCTGGATTTCTGATGTTTACTGCACCTGTGAAGATTTTTGGAACCCTACTCTTGATTAATGCATCCTTAATATCCTCCATCTTAGGGAATACTAAGAAATCATCATAGAGGTTAATTTCTCTTTCATTATGAAATAGTCCGAAAGCATCCTGAACTCGGATACAAACGGGTCCTATAGTATAGAATCCTCGAATTGGGGCCTCAATAGTATAGGATATTTCGGTTTCCTTTCTTCCACCTAAATCCATTAGAACATAGTTTGACCCTTTCTTTATTCGCATAACTTCAGGGACACGGTCTCTTATTTCTAGAACCTTAGAGAGAGATGAACGGTTCTGAATTCTAAGGACCACGTCTATTTCACCATCTTCGAAAACTCTTGCTGATGACAGTTTTCTCATTGCAACTATTGATTGCAACTGGATTCCAATATCTGAATCTGCATCTTCCAGTCGTCGACCACTAGATGCTACATCTGCATGAGTGGTTCGGAATGCAGCATATGTTAGGAAAGATAGGAGAACTACTGCGACAGTAACTAATTGTTGGTTACGGAGCACCAAGCCGAGTAGATACAATGCTATCGCTAATGCAGCGAACATTGCAGACTTCCTACTCCATGCCATTGGCTCCCACTCCTAATCTCGAATCAATTATTTTAGACAGTTGGTACTGGTACTTGTCGGAGAATATCAGAGATAACCTCGTCATTCTCAAGTCCCTTGATTTGATGTTCTGGTTTGAGGATTAATCTGTGAGCGACTGCAAGAGTTGCAATTGATTTCACATCATCTGGTGTAACGAAGTCACGTCCTCGCATTGCTGCTGCGGAACGACTTGTCTTCAGTAAGGCTTGAGATCCTCTAGGTGATGAACCAACTAGAACTCTTGGATCTTCACGAGTTCGTGATACGATTTCGACCATGTACATTCTAACTGCAGGGTCGACATATACGTCCTCAATTGCCTGTTGCATTGCAACTACGCGGGCAGGATCAGTAATAATTTCAACTTCGACCTCATCCTTCTTCCTAGCAATTCGTCGTGCAAGAATTTCGTCTTCATCAGCACGATCTGGATACCCTACACTCATCTTAAACATAAATCTGTCAAGTTGAGCTTCAGGTAGTGGGTAGGTTCCTTCTTGCTCAACTGGATTTTGTGTTGCCATAGTTAGGAACGGTGCCGGTAGTTTATGGGTTACTGTCCCCACGGTCACTTGGTATTCTTGCATAGCCTCGAGCAGAGCCGCTTGAGTCTTAGGTGGGGCACGATTAATCTCGTCAGAGAGTAGTAGGTTACAGAAGATAGGTCCAGGTTTGAAGCTAAATTCTCCTTTCTTTGCGTCATAGATATTGGTGCCTGTGATATCGGCTGGCAATAGATCAGGCGTGAATTGAACACGCTTGAAATCACAACCGAGTGCATCGGCAAAAGTATTCGTCATTAGTGTCTTTGCTAGACCAGGGTAATCCTCGAACAGTAGGTTACCATTAGACAGAATGTTAATCATAACATTGTCAATCACGTGGCTCTTTCCGATAATGACTTTCTGCACTTCGGTACTAATTGCATGTCCAATAGCACCGACAGCAGAGAGTCTATCACTCATTTTCTTTGAACCACGGGCTTTCGCGGCCTTCTTTTCAAGCGCTGCATCAGCGCCTTTGCTTGCTGCTTTTTCTTCACTCATTTTTTCCTCTCCATTTTTTTTTAGTTTTTACCCCAGCGTCTAATTGCAACCATCAGCTGTCTCAATTCCTGGGGAGTATATTTTCTGCTTTGGCTATAAGCCAATTCTACTAATCTTGGATCTCCAATCATAGTTTGAACTTCAGCAGGTGGTTTTATTGCCATTTGATCTCGGGTCAAATCATAATGAACTCTAACCTTAGTAAACAAAGCCTGCTGCACCCTAATTCGATAATTAGATGGATCCAACTTTTGTGGTCTGTCCTTAAATCGAGTAAGGTCAAAAACATGACGCCAATTTTCTTTCTCAGGGACAACCATCATTGCGACCAATAAAAGAAGTCCAACATTTAGTACTACTAACCACTTAAGGAATGTGTTTGAAGTTAGAAGAACTACAGTGCCCATAGATTCGATGAATGGAGCTGAGATGACTCCAGTTACATGCCTACTTTCATCAAATACAATCTGGAATTCACTCCTATCTTCACGAATAGATTTTACTAATTCTTTGTTGTCATGTTCCATCATGTCATCAATTAATAGTGAGAAGTACTTTTCATTACCTTCCCATAATGTTTCTTTTGTTACATCAAGCCAGCAGTGACCTGTGTGCTGCTCACAACTTTCAATCATGTTTTCATTTTTTGCAGCAGCGATATCCCACATTCGGTTTGAGAAGACCTCTTCATCTGAGACAAATACAATGCTCCCTGTTACTTGGAGTTCATCGACATTATTGCCAACAATATTTCCAGAATCAGTTACGACTCTGTCGAAAGTTGTAATATTGGAATAATCAATTCGAATTATTAGTGCTAAATCACCAGGCGCTGGATTTTTGGGGTCATCAGCCCTTGAATTACCCTGTATGTCAATAAATGCTGATGAAGATGCAGTGGCAAGAATGTCAACATCACGATGTCCTGGGTTTGATTTATCTGCTGCTGTAGGCTCATATTTCATCCCAGTAGGTGAGCGGAACATTACTGGCAGTCGACAGTTAAGTCTATTCTCCTCGAATACATCAACGTCCTTGCATCCTTGTCGCTGGTGTGCAAGGGACATTTCGTTAACATCCTCGGAAACTGCTGCTAGACTCCACACATTCAACCAGGAGCCGGATACTGCTTCGCCTGCCTCATATTCCAACCAAAACTGATTTTCATCGTTTAATGGTGCATCAAAAAATGTGACGCCGAATTTTTCTGCTAGTCGATTTGCATTTGTTCCATCAGCAGCAACAATCACCTTTCCTCCTTTTTTTGTCACAAAATCATAAATTGAATCAGCTTCGGTTTGAGAAATTGGTTTCTCAGGTCCTATTATCATTAACGCAGTTCGATGTGGATCTCTCCAGTCATTTACTAGCATTGGTGTAGACATGGTGTTTGCAATGAAATATTCATCATCTGAAAGCGTATTTCTCATGTCGGTGACTTGGGCCAATGCCTCAACTTTGGTATCACCACCTTCAGAGTAGGCGGAGTAGTATGTGTCCTTACCAACAACAAAAATCATTGGTAAAATCAATAGCAGAACTACAGTAACTGAAATTGAACCAACAACCATGTTTGTGAAGTTAGTATCCTCAGTCTTTTTGGGAGCCATATTGATACCCTTCCTACATAGATAGCGCAGGCTAGGTACACCTACGCTTCGTGGCGAGTCTCATAACACGCATATATGTTGTTCATTACAGGGCACTCCTCAAAGAAGGAAATATCATATTTTGATATTATTATTGGAACTATTCAGCCCATATTGATTAATTGATAAATAATCAAATTATAACTCAGAATCGTCTAGATGAAATTGAAAATAATGCACCGATTAATATACTGAAAATTATACTTAGTCCTGGTGCTGGAAGGTTAGATGAAACAATCTCTGTCGGGCTTTCATTTTCATCATCATTATTTTCTTCTGAATCGTCCTGGTTTTGAGGTGACGATTCTATATTTACTCTAGTGTTATCTGTTGATAATTGCGTTCCTGCCGCACCGTTTGATTTGACAGTAACTTCTATTTTACAAGATCTAGAAGGATGACTCTCAGATGCAGAAATCTTGAGATTTGCCTCAGTTTTGGCTCCAGATTCTAGAGTTCTACTTGTAATGGCTTGTAGTGCATCATCAGTAGTCAATAGTGGGCAGTCATCAGTAACTTCAATTTCACTTGCTTTGTCCTGCGAATTTCCTTCATTGGAAACTGTGACTTTGAGGATATATTCAGTTCCAGAGTTAATTGGACCAAGTGGGTCATCAATTTCAATCTTTAAGTCGAAAATTTCAGGAATCTCTAAATCTCCACTAACTTCCTTCGGTTGTTCTAAGCCCATTGCTGGAACCCCTCCTCTCTCTTGTAGAGTTGCAGTTATTGTAAATGGCTCCTCACTCTTCGCTGCAATAGAGAACACATCAATATCTGAAATGGTCAATGAGTATGTTACATTTTCACCAGAATCTAATGAAACATTCCCTTCACCATTATTTTTTGCTCCCCAAGGCACCTCATATTCTAATTCTAACATTATTGAGTATGGATTCTGATTATCTATCCAGAAATCAAGAGTGACCTCGCCGTTGTTTTCAACCATGAAAGGCGTTGACTCATCGTCTTCGTAGAATATCCCTAACTTCCAGTCGGGTAGAGTTGGTTCGGGCTGAGCAACAGCAGTAGATGCAAAGGGCATGAGGAGAGTTGTAGCCATAATTAGAACCAAGAATTTCGAATTCATGACAACTCCTCCAGTAGTCCTACACATGCTCGACGCGTTAACACCTTCACCATCTTTCTCCTATACGAAGGCGCGTACCATGTGTTTTGTACGGGTTTCACGGATTTGCGGATTGCTTCGGCTAAATTGCTAATGGAATCTTCACCATTCCACTCAGATACAGCTGCATTTGCCTCATTTGCGTGTAATTTAGGTATTGATTCAAGCCCAGTTGTCGCTACTCTGAGGTCAAGTGATGCGTTTGAATCAATCCTCCAAAGAACGGCAACGCCGGCTTCTGGGAAATCCCACGACTCTCGTTGGCGCAATTTCTGATAGTCTCCTTTCCATTCTATTGTGCCTTCAGGTAGACTTAGGTGTGTAACCAATTCTCCAGACTTGAGAACATTTCTTTTCATCCCATCTAGTTCAAAGAAATCATTCAATGGCATGGAACGCGTACCTTCTGCTGATGCAAGATGAATGGTTGCGCCAAGACACATCAAGACTGGTGCAAGGTCTGCTTGGTATGTAGCGACACATCTTGTATTTTGATTTTGAATAACACGACAGTCTGCATCCGTTCCACAATCACATTTGTGACACCAATCTATCGATTCTCGCCACTGTTCTGATTGATTGAACCAGTAGCACCTGGTGTCGAGGCAGATATTTCCACCAACCGTACCCGAATGTCTAATCAAAACGCTAGCAACAGAGTCAGCAGCCTTTGCTAGAACAGGGTGCGTCGAGTCAGAAGTAGCCAAATCGTGAAGTCTAACCATAGCTCCAATATGTGTCTTAGAAAGTTCATTCAATTCACTAACACGGGCTAATGAAATTACATGTTTCTTTACATTGAGGTGCCATTTGTAGTTTGGCAGCAAATCAGTGCCACCTGCAACCCAGTCAAAATCTTCCTCTGAATCTGTCAATTTTGCAGCAATCTGCAATGCTTCCTCAAGATTGTTAGGATTGTGAAGAGTAAATGGTGGCATTCGCATTATGCATCACCCTTGTGTCTTCGCTCACTATGTTTCCATGCACTACCGGCGAGTCTCGGTGATTCTAGATACTTCTCGCTTGGTATTACGCTAACAGCCCAACGAGGGTCTACTTGGTCAGGTGGTATTGTAGGATCTAGTCCGAATAGTGCTCCGTTGTGATAGGATTCTCTATCAGAATTCAGTCGACGGATAACATCACGATTAGCATGTTCTAAAGCTCTAGATGTGAGTTTGTCCTGCAAATCGGAAAACTCTAGTCTGGGACTCTGTAGACTCAGTGGGTCAGAGATTCCTTCTGATTTGCATTTTTTCTCGATGAGTCTGTGTAATCTATCAGGAGTGATTGGTAATTCTGCCGCTCTAATTCCAATAGCGTCGTAAACCGCGTTACAAACAGCAGGAAGAATTGGTAGAAGGGGCCCTTCTCCTGCCTCTTTTGCCCCGAATGGCCCTTCTGGGTCATTCGATTCGACAATAATAGGAACAACCTCTGGCATCTCGTGAATACTAGGTATTTTGTAATCCAGTAAATCAGCATTCATTAGATGGCCACTACGGCCGTAGCGCATTTCTTCTGACAGAACTTGCCCCATCCCCATATGGCATGACCCGATAATCTGCCCTTTCACAGATAATGGATTGAGAGCCTTTCCACAATCATGTGCAGCCCACACTTTGTCGACCTTGGTTTGGCCAGTCTCAACGTCAACTGTGACTTCGGCAACATATGCCGAAAATGAATATGCGGGAGCGAGCCCAGCTGCAGCACCTTTGTGCGTACGGCCCATTGGCGGAGTCCTATAGGCACCAGACGAAACTAGTGCTCCTTTGTCTTCCTGAGCCTTGTGTAGTGCTTCTAGGTATGAGACTCCCACTGCAGGGTCGCCTTTGTGGAATATCCTTCTATCACCAATAATCAGTTTTGTCTTTTCAGCCCCGGTAATGTCAACTGTGGCATCGAGTAATTCATCACGAATTTTCATAGCAGCAGAGATTGCAGCATTGGCATTCATGAAAGTCACACGAGATGAGTAAGAACCGAGGTCAA
>Ga0187827_10008442_pt1 | contig 11162 bp, 8 predicted proteins | sample ETNtaG_39_FD_167969 | JGI IMG/M metagenome (GOLD analysis project Ga0187827, IMG submission 167969) | Marine microbial and viral communities from oxygen minimum zone, Eastern Pacific Ocean - ETNP2014_SV_150_PacBio MetaG (Illumina Assembly) | ecosystem: Environmental > Aquatic > Marine > Hypoxic... | reverse complement strand
GTTGACCACTGAGAAGTAATTGTGCCTGAAGAATCACAATATGTCATTGCTTGCCAGATATATGTTGTGCTTGGTTGTAGAGCAGGTAAATTTCTGCTTGTTGAAGTAATATTATTAAAATTTATCCAGTTAGCACTACCCAGATCTTTATACTTTATTCTATAGTGGTGTGCTCCGCTTACAAGCGTCCAGCTTACTGTTGAGGAATACATTGTAATATTTGTAGTGAGAAGCCCTGTTGGAGTTAAGCATTGTTGTGAAAATCCCATTTTTGCAATAAACAACAGAATGATAGGTTTTAAATATTTTTTCATATTACAAATATACAGTCTTTAATCCATTTTTTCAATAATTCTGTAACTTATTGATAACCAGATGTTAATAAGATTGCGATTAAAACAACTTTTTACAAAAAAGGAAGAGTAACCACTACAGAATGCTTAAAATGCGACAGAAGGGCCTATTTTACCTTACTTTGTTTTTGAAAAATATAAATTGTACTAGAAAGCCCTCTTTTTGTTAAAAAACCAATAATATTAGAAATAAATCCAATAAAAAATCCAAAAATAAAACTTTTTCTTCCATTCTTATACTGCTCACTTAACATAGAAACATAAAAGGAATCGAAATACATTCTTTTAGTTTTTACTAATTTAAATTCATAGTTTTGAAAAAGGCGATTTATACTATCTAAAGAAAAATGCCATAAATGTATTGGGACATCCCATGCTGCCCAGCACTGTTTATAATACCCTGCATCCCAACTTTTGTGGTTAGGGACTGCAATAATTAACGATCCATTTTTTTCTATGATTCTAGAAAGATTTTTTATTGTTTCATTCAAATTTGGAATGTGTTCCAAAACATGCCACATACTTATTGTGTTAAAGGATTCTGTTGAATATTGATTTAAATTTGTATTTTCAGAAACAGATAAATTATAATTATTAATCGCTTGATTTCTGGCTATTTCTGAAGGCTCAATGCCTCTTGTTTTAAATCCGGCATTTTTACAAGCATTTAAAAACTCACCAGTACCACAACCGATATCCAAATGATTTTTTGAAACAGAAAATTGTTTTAAGAGCCTTAATTTTTGCCAAACAGTATATTTTCTAACTATTTGATAAAGAGTTTCAAAAAATCCTCTACTTTTATTTGTATGAGACATATAATTATCACTTAAGTAATAATTATCAAGATCTCCATTTTCAGGCCTTGGATTTGTAAATGTAAACCCACAATTTTCACAATAAACAATTTTAAAATCTTCTTTTGAGACAGAAAAGTCCCTACAAGTGAAAAGGTCATTAAAAACTTCACTCTTGCAAACAGGACAGGAGTATAATTTTTTCATCTTCCCATATAAATTAGTAAAACATTTATATCTGAAGCGGAGACTCCGCTTATTCTGCTTGCTTGCCCTATGGATATTGGGCATATTTCCTTCAACTTCTCTTTCCCTTCTGATGATATTGAATGGATATTGTCGTATTTAAACCCGTCAGGGATTTTTATATTTTCTAAAGAATACATTTTTTTAACAGCTTCTTTTTCTTTATCTATATAGCCATCATATTTTATGTGTATTTCTGCTTGTTGCCACACTTCTTCCTTTATATTTTTTTCGGATATAAAATTAACTAAATCAATAAAACAAAATAAATCTACAAAAGACACTTGAGGTCTTGATAAAATTTCTTTAAGCTTTCTCTTTTGTGTTAATGGCGAACTATTTTTTTTAGATAAGATAGGATTAATAATTTTTGGATCAATACTCTTTCGTTCTAGAAAAGCCATAAGAATATCTTTTTTTGACCGCTTTGTTTTAAGAGTTTCTAAGCGCAATTTATTAATTAACCCTATTCTATATCCCAATTCAGTCAAACGTTCATCTGCATTATCTTGACGGAGTAAAAGCCTGTATTCAGCTCTAGAAGTAAACATTCTATATGGTTCTTTAGTCCCTTTTGTGATCAAATCATCAATTAAAACACCAATATATGCTTCTGACCTAGAAAGAGTAAAAGGCTTCAATTTCTTTAAATTTTGATAGGCATTAATTCCAGCAATTATACCTTGTGCTGCCGCTTCTTCATACCCGGTAGTTCCATTTATTTGACCGCAAAAGAATAAATTTTCAATTAGCTTAGTTTCCAGAGTTGGTTTTAGCTGAGTAGGGACAAAATAATCGTATTCAACAGCATAGCCAGGTTTTATAATTTTAGAATTTTCTAAACCAGCTATTTTTCTAAGCGCCTTTTCTTGAATATCAAAAGGGAGAGACGTAGAAAAACCATTCAAATAAACTTCTACAGTGTTCCTCCCCTCTGGTTCAATAAAAAGTTGATGTTGATCTTTGTCAGAAAAACGGTTCAGTTTCTCTTCAATCGAAGGGCAATATCTTGGCCCTACACTTTGTATTCTACCATTAAACATTGGAGATTGATTAAATCCCTCCTTCAAAAGATTATGACAATCTTTATTGGTATAAGTTATATAGCAACTTTTTTGATTTTTAACAGCAGAGGTATTTGTAAACGAAAACTTCCCTGGAGATTTGTCACCTTTTTGTTCTGTCGTTTTTCTATAATCAATAGTTCTAGCGTCTATTCTTGGAGGAGTCCCCGTTTTCATTCTCCCACTATCAAACCCCAATTCAATTAATTGCTCAGTTATTCCTTCAGAAGGTTTTTCTCCCATTCTTCCACCGGAAAATTGCTTTTGACCAAGATGCATTAATCCACCAAGAAAAGTGCCATTACAAAGTACGATTGCCTTTCCTGAAATTTTAAGCCCTAAAGAAGTTGTAACCCCAATTATTTTATTGTTTTTAACAATCAAACCACTAACTGTATCTTGCCAGAAATCAACATTTATATTTTTTTCTAGCTCCTCCTTCCACTGTTGAGCAAAAGTTATTTTGTCACATTGTGCTCTAGGGCTCCACATTGCAGGACCTTTTGAGGTGTTAAGCATTCTGAACTGAATAGTTGATCTGTCAGTAATAATCCCTGACATACCTCCTAAGGCATCAATTTCTCTAATTATTTGGCCTTTGGCGATTCCTCCCATTGCTGGATTACAAGACATTTGCGCAATGGTTTGTAAGTTTTGGGTAATTAACAAAACTTTTGCCCCCAATGTGCCGGCAGCATGAGCTGCTTCACAGCCAGCATGTCCACCACCCACAACTATAATGTCATATTTTTCGTTAAATTCCATATGTTTCACGGGAAACAATTTTACAAAATACTGATAATCAGAAAGTTAAGTTTGCAAAGATAAATAAAAATCTTCTTTTTTTCTCATAATTTTCTTCTCTTTTTCTGTTTTATCCTTATAACCTAGAAGATGTAAAATTCCATGTATGATTACTCGGTTTAGTTCTTTGTTAAACGAAACGTTATATTTTGTAGCATTTTCTTTCACTCTTTCAGTGCTGATAAAAATATCTCCAGAAAGACTTTTCTTTGTAGAAAAATCAAAAGTTAGAATGTCTGTTAGAGAAGAATGATTTAAATACTTTTTATTTTTAATTAAAAGAAAGGTGTCATCACAAAAAATAATATTGATATCACCAATAGTCTTTTCTTCCTTTAAAACAGAGTTAGTTATCCAGACTTTTAGTGCTTGAGGCGCTTTAATTCGGAAATTATTTTCTGCATGAAACAAGATCATTTTTCCAATTTAGAAAGCTGGTTAAAATATTGACTTATTTTTAGTTTGTAAAAAGGAGAGAGTTGAGCAGGCTTTGTTTTAAGTAATTCCAATTGTTCTTCTTTTTGTTTTTTATAATCAGAAAAGCTATTGTTTTCATTCACAATTTCATATTCCCATTGAGTAGATTCTCTTCTTGGCTCTTGCTCTTTTTCCTTTTCTGCTTTTTCAGCTTGTAATAACCTACTTAATATTTCTTCCTGTCTTCTTAAAGTTTCTTGAGTAATTTTGTTGTTTACAATATCTACTTCATTTTCTTCCATTTGTTTAATCATCTTTTCGATATTTCCTTTTTCTCCAGAGCTGCCATTTTCATCTCTAAATTCTTGAAGTTGCTTTCTAATACTTTCTTGCTGCTGAGCTAATTTTGATAAATTTTTGCATTGTCCACTATTGAGTTTTTCGCTTTTTTTATTTCCTTTTTGTCCTGCCATTCCTTTCATTTGGGCATTTAATTTCTTCTGCATTTTTTTTAGTTGAGACAATGACGGCTTTCCATTTCCCGGTTTATTACAATTACTAGGCTTACTACAAGAAGAGCTTGAACATTGTTTCTGCATTTGATTTAACATTTCAGCAAGGATTAGCGCCAAATTATTTGCGGAGGTCATGGAAAATTGCTGGTCAGCAGTTGCTTTTTTTATAATTCGTTCTTCTAATAAATTAGTTGCAGAGGCCATATTATTCTTGATAGAAGCAATTTCCTTATTTACAGCATGTTGAATTTGAACGACCCGTTTGCTAAGAGCAAAAAGCGAATCTTCAATAATCTTAGCGTTATCTAACAATTTTTTCTGAGTTTTTACAAGAGCCACATAATTAGGGCTGTTTTTCGGAGTAACATTTACTTTTTGCATCAAGTCTTCTTGATCAAAAGAAAGACGAATCAGATTCTCTAAAATTTGCCTCAAAGTCTCCATATCTTCTTCTTGCTGATTTGAGCAAGAGCTTGATTGCAAATCTTGCAACTTTTTTTCTAGCTCACTCATTTTATCTAAAGTTTCTTTTTGTGATTTGGAAGCTTTCTTCTTTTTATTTTTTTGTAAATCACTCTTGCTTTCTTGCATTTTTTCTGAAATTTTGTTCTCTTGTTTTTCAGTGTCGGGCATTTTATTTTTTTCTTCTAATGCATTATTTTTCTTTTCTAATTCTTCCAGGCTTTTCTTTAAATCTTCAAACTCCTTGTTTAATTCTTCCTGCTGTTTTTCAAGCTCTTTACTATCGGAACTATCATCCTCCGTTTTTTCTTTTAAAGTCTCTTGTTTTTCTTTTATGTTATTTAATTTATCTATAGTTTCTTCTAATTTTTTTTCAAATTCCAATTGCTTAAAAAGCTCCAAATTTCTATCCAATTCTTTTTCTAAATCTGATTCATTTTGCTCCATTTTATCTAACATTTCCTTCAGTTTTTCCTTGTTCATTTCATCCATCATCTTTTGCATTTCATCTAAAAGTTTTTTTGTTTGTTTATCTAGCACCTCATCAAATAACTTTTCTAATTGCTGTTGTTTTTCCAGAAGTTCAGGTGAGATGGTTTTGTATTTTTCTTGTTTTTTTTGTTTTGCTGCATTTTTTTCTTTTAACTGTTCAATTTGATTTTGCAAAGCATTTTGCTTCTCTATTAGTTCCTCTAGCCTTTTCTTTTCCTCCCATCCTAGTTTTTTTTTCTCTAATAAATCTTTATTTATTTTCTTTATGTCTTTTTTAATTTCTTTCGCTAACTCAATGCTTTTTTCAAGATTTGATTTTATTTTAACCCCTTCTTTTTCCAAATGATTATTTAAATTTTCAACATCAGGGACATTATAAGCAAAAAGCTGACTTTTAGTAAATTTTGATCCGTTTATTCCATCATTATCCCACACCTTAAAATAATAAGTGAGCTTATCTCCTAAATTCAAATTTAACTTGTTAATGTCTTTATGATAATAAAATTGTTCTTCAGGGGATTTCTCTATTGAAATATCCAAAATTTTAGTAAATGCACTATCTCTGTTTTTTATCTGATAACAAAATTCTAATTTATTAAGCCTGTAGTCATCTTTTATGATACCGCTAAAAAATAGGTGATCATTCAAACTATCTATTTCCTGTTCAAGAGAAATAGTTGGATAAGCATCTGGAATAACATGAACTTGGTACACAATGCTATCTGAAATATGAAAATCATTTTCGGTAATTATTTGATAGGATTTAGCCGATTTAAACTGATAATTAAAAGAAATTTTCTCTTTAGCAATGCGTTTAGCTAGATGTTTCCCCTTTTCAATTTTCAAATACAATCGATCGGTATTTTTCACATCAAACACCCAATTTACATTACTTCCTTCTGGAATATTTAAGTCGCCAATGTTAGTTAATTTTTCCGATTTCAAACCGGTATATTTGGGTGGAGAAAGTAACAACTCAAAATTAACTATTATCGGCTTTGGTAAAACTTCAAGGGTATAATTTTTCGAATAAAAGCCATTGGCAAAAAACTGAAAAACTTGAGGCCTAATCACATTTTTAAAAACAAAAAAATGCCTGTTCGAACCTCTTTTTTGCAAACGGAATTTACTATCATTCATAACAATAAACACTTCATCAGGCAATTCATTTCCTCCTAAAGTTAGAGGCAACTCAAAATCTTCTTGTTTTATCACCTTCAAATTACTTTCGTCTAAAATAAAATCAAAAGGGGCTTTCGGCTCAAAAAAAGTGTTATGTTTTATGATACGAGCAGAACTTTCGGTTAAAATATGTTTATTCCCAGAGGCAAAAAACAGCAACATAATCAGCAAAGGGGAAGCTATCCATTTTACATACTTTTTATTTTCAGAAAAGTTAATTGCAGTAGCAAAGGAAAAAGAAGAAATACTTGCAATTTTCTGTTCAACACTTGCTTGAATTAAAGCATTATCCCTCTCACTCATTTCATTTAACTCTAAAATATTTAGCAACTTATCATCTACACCAGAAAAATGGCTTCCAATAATCTGGGCTGCTTTTCCCATACTCATAACTTTACCATATCGGTTTAAATGGAGTAAAGGAATAGCCACAAACTTGTAAATAATAAAAGTATTTGCAATTAGATATGTCCAAAATAAAATGGAGCGAACAATTGTGTCAAACTGAGAATAATGTTCTAAGATAGAAAAAAGCAAGAAGAAAAATAACAAAACAGATACCGAGTAAATCCCCCCACGAATCAATTGATTCTTGTAGAATTTACTAATAAACTCATTGAGTTTATCATACAAACGCTGTGTCGAGTTTTTCATGGATTGCAAAGGTACAATTTTATCCTTCAAAATGTAAAACACATTTATCTGATAAAGGTTATCTTTACAGCCGAAATATTTTATCAAATGTCAGAAGTAAGAGTAAGATTTGCCCCAAGCCCGACAGGGCCTTTACACATAGGAGGAGTGAGAACGGCACTTTATAATTATCTTTTTGCCAAGAACAAAAGAGGAAGAATGATTTTGCGTATTGAAGATACCGATCAAGCAAGATTTGTAAAGGGAGCAGAGCAATATATTATTGACTCCTTAAAATGGTGCGGTATTGAATTGGATGAATCGGTAGTTGATGGAGGAGATTTCGGCCCTTATAAACAATCAGAAAGAAAGGCAATGTATTTGCCATATGCAGAGCAATTGATAAAAGAGGGCTTTGCATACTATGCTTTTGACACTTCAGAAGAACTTACGGCAATGCGTGAAAGAATGAGAGGAGCTGGAGTCCCTTCCCCACAATACAATGCGGTTACTCGTATAACAATGAAAAATTCTCTTTCCTTATCAGAGACGGAAGTAAAAAGAAGAATAGATAATGGAAATGCTTATGTTATCCGTATAAAAATGCCTAGAAATGAGGAGGTAAAACTAAATGATATTATTAGAGGCTGGGTAGTGGTAAACACTAATAATATGGACGATAAGGTTATTTTTAAATCGGATGGTATGCCAACTTATCATTTAGCAAATGTTGTAGATGATTATACCATGAAAATATCTCATGTAATCAGAGGAGAGGAGTGGCTTCCATCTGCCCCATTACATGTGCTTTTGTACAGATATTTAGGATGGGGAGATGCAATGCCAGAATTTGCCCACCTACCGCTTATTTTAAACCCTGATGGAAACGGAAAATTAAGTAAAAGAGATGGAGATAGATTAGGATTTCCAGTATTTCCAACTCAGTGGACAAATCCTGAAACAGGAGAAGTAATTTCAGGATACAGAGAAAGCGGTTATATTTCTGGAGCATTTATTAATATGTTGGCATTTTTAGGGTGGAACCCAGGAACCTCACAAGAAATTTTCTCTATGCAAGAACTAATAGAAGCTTTTACTTTGGAAAGAGTAGGTAAGGCTGGAGCAAAGTTTGATTTTGACAAAACAAAATGGTTTAATCAGCAATATTTAAGAGGAAAATCAAAAGAAGATTTGGGAAAAGATTTACAGGTTATTCTAAAAGAAAATGGGGTAGAGGCAAAAAATGATTTTGCACAAGCCGTTTGCCAGCAACTTAAAGAAAGAGCTACTTTTATAAAAGATATGTGGGAAGAAGGGAAGTATTATTTTGTTGCGCCCATTTCTTATGATGAAAAAACTATTCGAAAAAAATGGGGAAAAGACACTCCAGAATTTTTATCTCAATTAAAAAGCAGATTAGATGGGATATCTGATTTTTCTTCTATAAATATTGAAAAAACATTTAAATCTTTTTTAGAAGAAAAAGAGTTAGGAATGGGGGAACTGCTTCCTGCATTTAGGGTTTCTTTAACAGGTCTTGGCATGGGGCCATCTCTTTTTGATATTGCGTCACTTCTTGGAAGAGAAGAAACAATAAAGAGAATGGAAACAGCACTTAATACTATAAAATAATGGGATTAATTACGGTAGAAGGAATAAGGGTTTTTGCCTATCACGGACATTTGCCAGAAGAAGCAAAATTAGGAGCCCACTTTATAGTGAATGCTTGGGTTAAGGTAGATACTTCTGAGGTGGAAAGAACAGATGATTTGAAGGATACGGTTGATTATGTAAAAATCATTGATATTATAAAAGATCAAATGGCAATCCGATCGGATATGATAGAGCAGCCTTCTAGGAGAATTGTTGATGCAATTTTAGCTTTAAATAAAGTGCAAAAAGTAAAAGTGGAGGTGGAGAAAATAAATCCTCCTATAAATGCAACTTTTGATAAAATTTCAGTAACCATAAAAGGTGAACGAAACTAAGTTGCACATTAATTTAATTATTTAAATTTGCACCCTTAAAATTTCAAAGGGTCTCGTGGCCGAGCGGCTAGGCAGTGCTCTGCAAAAGCATGTACAGCGGTTCGAATCCGCTCGAGACCTCAAAGAAAAGCCTCTTGTAATCTAGTGATTACAGGGGGTTTTTGTTTTAGTAGGACAGAATTATGATAATTTTTACCTGTTTATGTTAATAAACTTGAAGTTTTGAGCGGGATTTTCTTCTCTTTCTTAATCTATTGTTTTCTTTAATACTATCATTGTACTGTAGCCCCAAAACCTATATTTTACACTATTTACTTCCCATCCTTCTAGAGAATAACGATTGAGAGCATCTTCTGTTTTTTTTGCTACTCTTTTTTGTGACCACTAATCAGAGCAAATAATAACTTTATATTTTTTCATAATCTTAGTTTATTGTTAATCTATTGTTTTTTATTCAATAATTATTTAATAAATTTTAATTTACTTCTCTTAAAATATAACTTCTGAGAATTATTTATTTCTCCATATTGTAACACTTTATCATACCCTTTAATATTAGTGTAGGATTCCGTTGGCATTCCCCAAGACAAAATACATTGTTTCTCTGTCATACCCTTCTTAATCTCGCCATTTCTTAAATCATTAATTATTCTAGAATTATCTTTTGTAAATTTATCTAAAACATTCTTTTCAACAAACAATTCATTTTTATAACCATTAGTCAAGTAAATCCAGCCTTCTTCTTTAGGTTGGACGTCTTCTTTAAAATCAAACTTACATAATAGACCGTTATCAAAAATGAAAATCATTGCGTAGTCAATAACACTAAAAGAAAGATATTCAATATTCAAAACAGTAATCAAATCATCTCTATTAATAGTAAATTCTGCTTCATCAACACTTTGTATGCTTACATCATTTTTAAATGAATAGAATTGTTTTGAAACATATTTTTGTTTAAAAGGAATTAAAAACGAATTAATTATAAACTTATTTACAGGATTATCTTCCAACAGAAATTTGCCAGTTTCATTACGGATTAAATAATATTTTTTCTTTTCATTAGACAGATAATCTTGTATTGTAAAAATCTTACTTTTTATTCTATTTTCATCTGAATGTGAAATATTGTTTTTGCTTTCAACATTTAAAATATTTAAATAATTAGTTTCAATTATAGTAATTTCTTGTCCAATTAAACCCATCTTCATTTCCTCAGATGTTGATGCAGTTACTTGTATATATGTAGTATCATACACTATTGGGAGTTTCTTTTTTTTAGTTTTTATATTGGAAAAATCTGTAACTTGACTAAACCCGATTATTGGCAAGTAAAGCAAAATCCATAATATTCTTTTCATTTTTAAATCTGTTATTTTCATTTGTCAAATATAATTATAATCTACCTTTTTATCAAGACATTTAACTACATAAAAGAATGTCTTTTTGTTCTTTGTAAGTATTATTTTTTTTTAATGTAGTCTCCATCATTTTTTAACAACTTGACTGCGGTTAATAATTTCTTATACCAATCCTCCCCATATTTTCGAATAAGAGGGGATTTTAAAAAAGTATAAATCGGGATTTCTAATTTACTACCGCATTCACAAGCTGGTTTGCAAATTTTTATTTTTTCATAGTTTACGGCATCGAAATCTCGATATTGTTTTATTCTTATTGGGAATAAATGACAAGAAAGAGGCTTTATAAAATCTATTTTTCTATCTAAATAAGCCTTTTCAATAGTACATTTTGCAATCTCATTTTCATAGGTTACAAAAACACATTCTCTATTATTTATTAATGGAGTAGTCAAATCTCCATCTGCATCATAAACTGTAACTCCTTTGTTTTTCACCTCAGCAATCCCCTCTTCTCTCATATAAGGTTTTACCTTTTCATATATCTCAGTTAGAATTTTTTCTTCATCTTTTAAAAGAGGAGCCCCAGCATCTCCTTCAATACAACAAGCGCCTTTGCAAGCATTTAAATCACATACAAAATACTTTTCAAAAATATCTAAGGAGATTATTTTATCCTCTACTTGAATCATAAAGCAAAACTACAATAAATTACTACTTTTGTAGCATGGCAAATTATGAAGACATCTTTAAAAAAACAGTGTCCCACGCTAAAGAGTATGGTTATGTTTTTCAATCTTCTGAAATTTATGATGGCTTAGCTGCTGCTTACGATTATGGTCCAAATG
>Ga0187827_10008438_pt1 | contig 11166 bp, 7 predicted proteins | sample ETNtaG_39_FD_167969 | JGI IMG/M metagenome (GOLD analysis project Ga0187827, IMG submission 167969) | Marine microbial and viral communities from oxygen minimum zone, Eastern Pacific Ocean - ETNP2014_SV_150_PacBio MetaG (Illumina Assembly) | ecosystem: Environmental > Aquatic > Marine > Hypoxic... | reverse complement strand
TTAACATAATTAATTTATCAATTTTAGCAAAAATACTTATAAAAATTAACAATGGCAAAAACCATCTTGTTTGATAGTTGTTTAATAAAATAACCGCAAATATAAAAAACAATAATAATAAAAGTAAATTTTTATTTTTTCTATAATTAAACGAAAATAGGAATAATAAACCCAATCCTAAACTTTTAAATATGTCAGAGAAACTTAGTGGTAAAACTAATTTAATAGGTATTAATAAATATTTTAAAAATAAATTGTTAATTGTATCGGTAATATCCATATTCCATGTTTTTAAATAAAAATTATAATCTGATAGCCATGCAAAATTTTGACTGTTTAACGATATATAAGGAAGAAAAGGGTCATTATATATTTTTTGTTTTATAATAAAAATTGGAAAATAAAAAATAATTAAAAGTACTATAGCACCTAGCAAATAAAATATTTTATTTTTGTACCCTTTGTTAATAATGAAAAGCCATATGCCCACAAGAATTAAATATGGAGCAAAGGTAGGTTTTATTATAACGCAAAAAATGTTTAACAATAAAATTAAATATATGGTGATAGTATTTATTTTTTTTTCTAAATATAAATATGCAATTGAATAACTCACAATAAAACATGGAAAAAAATAAAATTTTTGGCTCGATATAAGCGCAATTAAATAGGGGCATGACAATAAAATGATAGCGCTTGAGATACCAGAGCCTTCTTTATATTTTTTTAAAATATAAATATTTGAAACAATGGCAAATGAAAGAGCAACAAAATTTGAATAGCTTGATATATGTTCAAAATTTATATGCAATGCAAAGGAATTTATAAATTCATGAGCTCCTAACGTAATGTAGTCAAACCAAGTGTTTGAATAAAACGAACCGTTATTAATTTTTTTTCCAATTTCTAAATGGTACCTTAAGCTATCTTCATCAGCGACAGGCAATAAAATTGCAAAAAAATAGAATAAAAAGATTGTTAATATTATTTTATTATTTGAAATGTAATTTAATTTAAAAATTTTAAAATAATTATAAATTTCTTTTGTTTGAAATAAACTACTTATTATAATTATTGCAAAAAATAAGTAAGCAAAATATTTACCGTTTATATTTAAAATAAATAAATAAGAATTAATTATATAAATTAATCCGAAAAAAAAAGAAAAAATAAAAGTATTGATTATTATGTTTCCATTTTCCTTAAATATATATTGATTAATTTTATTAGATGCTGAGTACAAGCCTAAAGTTAATAATAAGAGAAAAATGTAAATCATTTATTTTTTTATTAATCTATTTGATATTTATAATTTATTAAGTTAAACGTCTATTTATTCTTTAAATTTAATATTGTGTATATAAAAATTTTCCTAAGTAGCATCAAATGAACATACTAGTTGACCCTATATTTCATCCATTGTTTCAGGCTTTAATTTCAATTTTGTTAATTTTTGGTTCAATTGAAATTGGAAATCAATTTAGTCAATTTTTTTTTAAAAAACCTAATTTCTGGTTTTTAAATTTATTGGTAGGAATAATTTTAATTTCACAAACAGCATACATATTTATTATTTTTTCGGATATAATTTATATTATAACGTTTTTTTCTTATTTTTTATTATTATTTGGAATTTATAATTTATTTTTTCTTTTTAAAAAAAAAAAATTATATAAAAAAAATTTAAATTTAATTGATTATTTAATTATAATAGTTTTTTTTCTTTTATTTATTATTTCAACTGGGCCTCCAACAATGGCAGATGCACTAGATTATCATTATGGTGTTTCAAATTATCTAGTTAATTTTAATAATTGGCCAGCCACGAACTTATGGTTAAGTGGAAGTTTAGCTGGCAATGGCGAAGTTTTTAGTTCATTGGCAATATTTTTAGGTTCAGATAATTTAGGTGGAATGGTTCAATCAATATCATTGATTGCATTTTGTTTTTTCATAACAAATGATTTATCAGATTTAAATAAAGCTAGATTTATAAAATTATTTATTATTAGTTCACCAGTTTTAATTTTTTTAGTTTCTGGACCCAAATTTCAATTATTTCCTCAAATTTTAACTGCAACGGCAATTTATTTGACTTTTAAGAAAAAAAAAATTTTGAAAGAAGATTTCCAAATAATTTGCATGTTGCTTATTGGTGCTACACAGTTTAAGCTTTCATTTGTTTTAAGTGGAATACCAATTGGTATTTTTGCTCTTTTTAGAATTTCCAAATTTAACAAACAAATAATTTTATATTTGATTATATTATTTTGTTTTTTCTTTATTCCAAGAGGAATTTGGAATTTACAGCAAGTCTCTGAGCCTAATGTTTTAAGTTTTTTTACTCCTTTGCCTAATTCTTTTTTAAATTTACTTCAACAATTTAGAGAGAATAATTATTTTTTTCCAATAAATTTATTTATTCCAAATAGCTTAGGTGCATTTACAACTATTTTAGGATTTCAAATTTTCTTAATTTTTTTAATCAAAAAATTACCTAAAGAATTTAAAGAGATCATATTTTTGTCTTTAATTGTTTCATTTCTCCAATTTATATTTGGAGCTTCTATTGCAAGAACTTTTTATGAAACGATATTATGGATTTCTGTTGGATTTATTTTTGTTTCCTCTAAAAACTTTAAATTTTTGAAAATTTCTTACATTTTGTGTATTCAAACCATATGTGTTTTAATAGTTAGTTTTTATGGGTTTTTTTTAATCTCTCCTTCATTAATTGATAAACAAAATAGAGATAAAGTTATGGTTAATTATGCTTATGAATATGCGGGAATTAAATGGATAAATAAAGTTCTTCCAAAAAATGCTATTGTTTTGTCAGATCTTAGGTCGGTATCTTTATTAAATAGACAATTCGTTCCAACAGACTGGTTAAAAATGAACCACAAAAAACCTTATAATGATTTGGAAGAATACTTTGCAGAAATTAAACAAAAAAAAGTAAATTTTATTGTTATTAAAGATGATAACTCTAAAAATCATCCATTATATAAATGTTTTACAAATTTATTTCTAAAATCTGAGGAATTTAAAGATGCAAAAAGAAATCCTTTTAATATTTCAAATTCTTACACTCTTAAAATTTATGGATTTGATTATAAAAAGTTAAATTATTGTGTTCAAAACTAAATTAGGATTTAATCAATATTAATATGATTTCCTGTTGTTGTTCTTCAGTTAATTTCACTTTTTTCCAATAATTTAATATTTATAAACTTATCAGATAAATTACTGTTATTTTTTTTTATTTCATTAAAGAAATTCCAAGCCAGTACAATTATTGTTGATTTTTTATCCTTTAATTTTTCTTTGGAATGTATAGGAATATTTACTCCAGGTATTATTTTCCCGTGTTTAAGCTTATTATCTTCAATTATAAAATCAATTTCTTTAGATATTCCAAAGTAATTTAAAGCTGTTGTTGCTTTTGCTGGTGAGCCATATCCAACAATCTTTTTATTTCCATTAACAATTTTTGATAGATTACGTTGAACGTTTTTTTTTATATTAACAATTTTTTTTGCAAATGATCTATAAGTATCAAGTTTTTTTATTCCAAATTTTTCTTCTTCTTTGAGAATTTTTGCTATACTTTGATCTTTTTTTCTTGATTTATCTTTCGAAACATAAATTCTGATTGATCCACCATGTGTCGAAATTTTCTCTGCTTTAAACACATTAGCATTTAGTTTATCAAAAAAATATTTTAAACTAGTTAAACACCAATAGTTATAATGTTCGTGATAAATATTATCAAAGGTTAAATCTTTGAGGGTGTTTATCAAGTACTGAACCTCTATAATTATTACGCCTTTTTTCGATAAAAGACTTAACATAGACTCTGCCATTGATCTAAGATCATTTGAGTGTGCAAAAACGTTTGAGGCTAAAATTAAATTAGCATTTTTTTTAATTTTTTGAATACTTTTTAAATTCAAAAAAGTATTGACTGTTTTAATTCCTTTTTTTTTTGATATTTTACATAAATTTTTTGCTGGCTCTATACCTAAAACATTATTTATGCCATATTTTTTAAATGGAACTAAACCAATTCCATCATTGCTCCCAACATCAATAATGTAAGAATTTTTATTTAATTTAAATTCTTTAATATATTTTTTTGCTGCTTCTTCAAAATGTTTTCTAAAAGAAGAAGATGTTGATGACAAATAAAAATAATTATTAAACATTTTTTTTGCTTCAACTGCTACTGATAATTGGGAATTATGGCAATCAGAACAATAGTTTATTTCTAAAGGAAATTTTTCAACCTTGTCCGTTTTTTTTTTAATTAAATTATTTGCAAGCGGCTGAAACCCTAAAGACAAAACTCTATTTAATTTTTCCCCTCCACAACATCTGCAATTAAATTTGTAAGTATTTAATAAATTTTTTTTATCTTCGTCGCTTACAATTTTACAAGGCAAAGTGTGTGTTATACCATAATTTTTATGTTCTCTTTCTCCTCTTACTAAATTTAAAAATATAGAGTCTTTGGTAAAGACCATGGCGTGCGCTACATTTGGTTTTGTAACTATTAAATCTCCCTCATTCACCAAATGACTCACCTTTTCAGACTTATCGTTGATTAAATCTTGATAAACACTTATAAATTGACCTTTAATCAAAAGACATTTTTGTTCTTGAATTGGATGAAAATGATTTGCTCTGACTGTACCTTTTTTTGACTCTATATATCCCACTAAGTTTATAGCTTCTGACAATTCATAATTACTTATTTTTCCTCTATAATCTACAAACTCATTTTGGCCTTTAAAAATTTCTTCTAAATTATTTTTATTTTCTTTAAATGACCATTTCTGTATCATCTCTTTTATTGAGTCTTCTAAATTATATAAAAATCTAAAACCAGTTTTGATTAGTTTTTTATTTGATAGAGTGTAACCAAGATTTGGTGTTGCATCCTTTGTGATAATTAATTTAACTTTTGGATTTATTTTTTTACATATTTCAGCTACTTTTTTTACTGTCGATTGCTCATTAACCAGATGAAAAATTTCATTTTTTATTTTTTCATTTTCCTCCATAAATTTCATACATCTGACTGCGTCAATTGAACAAACTAAACTTTTTAATTGTTTTCCTCCTGAAAATAATTTTATTGTTCCATTTTGAGATGTAATTTTAGAAAAAAGATTTGGCATTATATTAATTCTCATTGTATCTAAAGAATATCCATAAACAGAACCTAAACGTAAAATTATAAAATTATTTCTAGATTTTTTGATATCTTTTTCATTTTGGACTTTGCTGGTCGAGTACATTAAAATAGGTTTTGGTGTATCATTTTCTTTGATGTTTTTTTTCTCTTCGGAATAACCTTCAAATACTACGTGAGTAGAGGGAAAAATAATTTTACATTTTTTTGGAATATATTTTAAAATATTGTTAGTTCCATCTATTGCGATTTTACGTATTTTTTCGTCTATTTCTGAATTAGCTTCAGTTATTACATAAGCTACATCGGTTACCCCTGCTAAATGGTGAACCGTATCCGAATCTTTTAAATGTTTTTCTAAAAATTTTTCATCAAGTATTTCTCCTTGAAAAAATTCTATATTCCATTCTTTTAATTGATTAACCCTCTCAGATACAAATCTATTGTCCAAAGCAATAATTTTATTTCTCCAACTTTCACCTGAATATATTTTGCACAACTCTGTCCCCAAATACCCTAAAGCACCTACTATGACAATTTTTTTCATTTAAGAAAACCTACCTATTAATATTTGAAAAATTACTGGAAATATATGATAGAATTTAATTTTTTTACCTTCATCATGGCTCCTGCCATTGTAATTTATGGGAACCTCATAGAACTTTTTTCCTTGCATAACAACTTTGCACAATATCTCTGCATGTTGTTCGAATCCAACAGTTTTTAAAGAATTTATATTCAATAGTTCTTTTTTAAAACATGCATAACAGGAATAAATATCTGTAAATGTAGTGTTGTAAATTAAGTTAAAAATTAAAGTTATTAAATTATTTCCAAATTTATTAAAAATATTATGAGAACGAGTATATTCTGTATAAGCAAATCTTGAGCCTAAAATTAAATCAGGATCAAAATTCTTAATTAATTTAAAAAATTTTATAAAATCACTTGGATCATATTCTAAGTCTGCATCTTGAAAAATTATATATTTACCATCAGCTGAGTCCAAACCTTTTTTTACTGAATATCCCTTTCCTCTGTTGGTTTCATTGTTAATTTGTTTATCTATTAAACTTTGATTTTCATCTAATATTTTTCCAGTGTTATCGTTTGATCCATCATTGATAACTATAACTTCAAATTTATATTCAAATTTTCTAATATTAGATAGCTTTTTTAAAACGGCAAGTATCGTTTCTTCCTCATTATAAACTGGAACTATAATTGAAACTAATATTTGATTATCCATATTTTTCTAATTTTTTAGAACTTTCATTTCTGCGGAATACTATTATATTAAAATTGTTGGTTTACCAACTACGACGATAAACGAATTTTGTAATAAGCATTGCGGACGTGGGGGCAGTACCCACCACCTCCACCATTAAAAGAATAATGAAAAATTTAACATATTGGGCAAAAATACCTTTGTTAAACAATTATTTACTTAAAATATTAAAATATAATAGAGAAAAAATACATTACCTATTTTTAAAAAACACAATATATAACGACAATTGTTCGCTTCTAGATATTGGAACAACTGCTGATACAAATTATAGTCATAACATAATATTATATAAAACTCAAAAAAATAAAAACATAAGTTGTTTATCTGATCAAGATATAAATTTTTTAAAAAAAAATTTTCCTCATGTAAAAAATTTTTACAAAGGTGATGGAAAAAAAACAAATTTTGATGATAATACTTTTGATATAGTCCATTCTTCAGCAACTATAGAACACTTGGGTTCGTTTCAAAATCAAATCAATTTTATAAATGAATGTATGAGAACAAGTAAATATCAAATATTTATTACCACTCCTAATAGATTTTATCCTATAGATTTTCATACTAAGTTGCCATTTTTACATTGGTTACCAAAAAAAATTCATAGAAAAATACTTAAACTTGTTGGATTTAAATTTTATTCTTTAGAAGAAAATTTAAATCTTTTAGACAAAAGATCTATAATTAAAATAATGAAGATTCTCAATATAACTAATTTTAAAATTTTAGAGCATAAATTTTTAATATTTAAATCTAACTTAATTCTAATTATAAATAAAAAAATTATTAATGATCAATAGTTTATTTATTCATAATTTTATAAAAAAAAATCATTTATTTTTATTATTATTTTTCTTTTTAGTTTCCAGATTAATTATTTATAATTTTTTTCAAATTAAAATTAATGAACCAAGTTATGGTTATCATCTATTAGATATATCATTGTTGCAAAATGATTTATTTAATTCATTATTTTATTTGCATGCTCAACCTTTATTATGGAATTTATTTAATGGAATTATAATAAAAATATTTAATGCGAATATTGAATTGATATCAATATTTTTTAATATTTATCATTATTTATTGTCTCTTTTGATTATTTATATTTGTATAAAAATTTTAAGAGAATTTTATATAAATAAAAAAGTAGAATTGTTTATTTTTTTTTTTATTGCTTTAAATCCTTCAATTATTTTTTTTGAAAATATTTTTTCTTATGCCCATACAACTTTATGTTTTTTCACTTTAACCACTTATAATATTATTAAATTTTTCAAATCCAATGATTCTAAATATGAATTATATATATATGTGAATTTGTTGATTTTAATTATGATATGGGTTTTATTTCAACCAATTGTACTTTTATTAATATTTTTGATTATTCGACTTTTGGCGAAAACTTCAAAAAAGATAATTTTTATTTTTTTTATAATTTTCTTAATGAGTCTTACTCCTATGATTAAAAATAAATTAATTTTTGATACGTTCACATCTTCAACAATAAGTGGCCAAGGTTTTGGAACCGTTTTTTATGATTGGCAAGAATACTGCGGCCATCCCATGAACGATAAAGATTATTTTACAAAAAAATATTTTAAAAAATATAATAAACATTTTGATCATCCGGCTCTTGTCGGAGAAAAATCAAAATTTAACAATATAGGAATAATTGTTTTAGGAGAAAATTGTTTTAAAATGACTTTAAATAGAATTTTTGATGAACCACTTATATATATTGAAGGTAGAGCAAGGGCATTTTTGGCTTCCCATGGAAAATTTGCCTTTGATTATATGTATCCCAATCCAATAGGTTGGAAAAAATTTTATAATTATTTAGATAATTTGTACAAAAATAAAAAAATTAAACTATTTCGTCAAATCCTTATTTTTTCAATAATGATGTATATTTATTTTACTATACTTAATTTTTTAATTTTAAAAAAAAATGAAATGAAATTAAGAAAAGGTTTATTTTTATCTTCTGTACTCTATGCATATTTGTTATCAGTAGGAACTTTAGCCGCAGGAACAGAGCAAGAAAGAATTTTATATACTGGTTTTGTTATAAATGTATTATTTTTTATTTTATTTTTTAGAAAAATTTAATTAATAAATTTAAAATTTTTAAAAAAACTAACAATAAAAATCAAATATACCCCCGATGTTTGATATAACATTCTATCTAGACCGACTTGTGCATGAAACTTCCAATTTGGGTCTTGGGTTAAATAAAAAATAGATATAGCCATTAAAACATTAATAATGAAAAAAATTATATAATTAAAATGTTTTTTAAAACTTTTATCTTTAGCTAAAGTAACAGCTAATGAAAGTATAAATAATAAATATATTGGATATTTAAAAAAAGTAATTAATACTTGATAAAATAAATATGGCAATCTTTGCAAGATTTCAAATGTAAATAACTCATTTATTTTTAAAAATTGATATCCTTTCCATCCAATAAATGAATTATCGAAGTAATATAAATAAATATTTTGTTTAATTAATATTAAAACAATAAATGTTGTTATTAAAATAAATTTAAAATTATTTGGAATTTCTTTTCTAAGTATAATAAAAAAACTTAAAAAAGTTAGTAAAAACATTCCTTCATTTTTAGTCCAAAGAATTAAATTTGCACATAATATTAAAAAGAAATAATTTAAATAAAATTTTTTATTTAGTATAATTTTTTGAGTTAGGATTACAAAAATTATACAAAGAAAAAACATAATAGGCTCTTGATATCCAGAAAATAAAATTTTATCGAAAGAAAGAGTGATTATAATTATTAGTAATATAATTTTTTTTATATTATCTATTTTTAAATTAGAAACTATTGTAAAAAAACTTATCAAATAAATAAATAAAAAAAATATTCTACCAGTATATTCATTGTCAAAAAAACTTCCTTCCCAGAACAGAGCCCACATATATGTACCAATATGAGGATATTCTGTAACTCCAGGAACATTAATAAGATTCTCAAAACTATAATTATTTTTGAAATTTAAAACTTTAAATATCCAATTTACCGAAGCATCCCATTCTAGATGTGGATATGAAGCTATATTTAATGAATAACTAAGTAAAAAAATTATAAATAATATTAAAATTGATGTTATTTTTTTAAATTTAAGCCAATCGAAAAAAAAAAGATTTATAATAGCTATAGATAATAAAAAAAAATATATATTAATTATATTTAATTTAAAAAATGATAATACAAACAAGCAACTTAATACAATTAATAAATTAAAAGAGTATAACTCAAATATATTATAATTATATTTGCTAAATTTGTTTGTTAAAAAAGTATTATTTAATGGAAAACTAAAAATTAAAAAAATAGCTGCAAATAAGTAGAATATATTTAAAATTTCAATCATATTTTTCCAGATAAAAACAATTACTTACTTTTTTAATAATATGATAAGTGCCATATTGTTTTTTTTTGAAAGTTAAATTAACTCTGTCTTTGTCTATAAAATCGATACTATTTTTATTATTTATTAATATAACTTTTTTTTTATTTGTTTTAAAATTAGGTTTATATCTAAACCAAATACTATTATTAAAAGAGAAATTAGGGTTATCATTTAAAATCAATATGTTTTCATTTATATTAAAGCTATTATAAATATTATTTATAAAGCCATAACTTGGCATGCCGCAATAACCATAAGATTTGATTAATCTTTCTGTTATATTGAATTTTGATATGACATATAGATTATAAAAAGATCCACTTAAGTGCATAATTAACAGAAAAATAATTATTAAAAAAATACTTTTTTTGTTTTTATGTCTATTTTTTATAATCATTGAAATAAATAAATATTTATCATATTGCATTAAAAGATAATTAAAAATGTTTAATATTAAAGATTATTTAGAAGAAATTAATTGCCCATACTGTAAAGAAAATTCATATAGAGTTATCAAAAAATCTGATTATTCAACAATAAAAGATTTAATAGATTTGCTTAAAATCTACAGATCTTCTGCGGATGATATTTTATTTGATCAAATGGTTAAATGTAATAATTGTAATTTTCAATATTTGAATCCTAGAATAAAATCAGAAATAATTTACGATTCATATAAAACAAATATTGATCAAACTCATCTAAATCAGGATAGATGCAGAATAAAAACTTTTAAAAAAAGTATAAAAAAAATTATAAATATTCTGAATATTAAGACATTTAATAATTATAATTTTTTAGATATTGGTTCAGCCTCAGGTGCATTTTTAAGATCGATTAAAGATTTTGGTTTTAAGGAAACAGGATATGAGCCAAGTAAGTGGATGGTTGAGTATGGAAAAAAAAATTATAATATAAATTTAAATCAAGGTTCAATTAAAGAAGTAGATCAAACAATTAAGTATGATTTTATATCATTCTGGGATGTTTTAGAGCATGTAACTGATTTAGACGAAACATTAAACAAGGTAAAAAAAATTTCAAAGAAAAATACAATTTTAATATTAAATGTTCCAAACATCGATAGTATAGCATGTAAATTAATGGGTTTTAAATGGCCATTTTATTTAAATGTCCATCTTTATTATTTTAACAATGCTTCAATTAAAAAAATTTTAAAGAAATATAATTTTAAATTAATTAATTCTTTTCCTCATTTTCAATATTTAGAATTAGGCTAT
>Ga0187827_10008436_pt1 | contig 11167 bp, 8 predicted proteins | sample ETNtaG_39_FD_167969 | JGI IMG/M metagenome (GOLD analysis project Ga0187827, IMG submission 167969) | Marine microbial and viral communities from oxygen minimum zone, Eastern Pacific Ocean - ETNP2014_SV_150_PacBio MetaG (Illumina Assembly) | ecosystem: Environmental > Aquatic > Marine > Hypoxic... | reverse complement strand
ATCTTTGTTGATAGGGTTATAAGGTTGAGTATTCAAACCAATCAATTCAATAGGATTTGAGTTTAATTGTTTGTATTCCGTAAACTGCTCTGTATTCATTCCTGCTTTGGAGAAAGTAATTACTTCCAAACGTAAAAGCTCCAAGAAACATCTAGCAGTTGCTTCTACATCAGCTGATGCATTATGCGCCTCAACAAAGGCCTTCCCAAACAAAGTTTGATGTAGTTCAGTTAAAGATGGCCATTTAAAGCCGCCACCTCTTCCTCCAGGAATTTTGCAATAATCAGTCGCATCCTCTTTAGTATCAATTGATGGGATGGATTGTAAAAGGTTTGGTATATTTTTTCGTAAAAACTCACAACCAACAATATTATTGTCAAAATCTATATTGTGTCCAACTACAAATTTTACTTCTTGAATTTGTTGATGAAAAATTTCCAAGACTTCCAATAATGGCAATCCTTCTTTTACAGCTCTCTTGGTAGAAATACCATGAATTTTGAATGCGTTAAAAGGAATGTTATATCCTTCAGGTTTAATAATGTAATTTTTCACATCTACCAATTTTCCCTCAACATCATGTACTTGCCAAGCTAACTGTACTAATCTTGGCCAATTATCAAAATCGGTTAGTGGTGCTTTCCAATTTTGCGGCAAGCCAGTAGTTTCAGTGTCAAATATCAGATACATTTATTAAAAGATTGTTCTAAATTTAAGGAATGTAAATTTAGGAAAACAAAAAAGTCAGTCTTAAAAATAATGACTGACTTTTGAACAATTTATAAAGTTTTTTTACAAAAAACCATGCTGTTTCATCCAACTATCATTAAATAGTTTGCCAACATAACGCGTTCCATGATCATGAAAGATTACAACTACAATATCATCTTTCGTAAGTTTATCTTTTAATTGATTAACTCCTACCACAGCACTTCCTGCAGAATAACCAACCATTATACCCTCCTCATAACTTAATCTTCTGGCCATAATTGCTCCATCTTTGTCAGTGATTTTCTCAAAATGATCAATAATTCCAAAATCAACATTGGAAGGTATAATATCTTCACCGATCCCTTCTGTGATATAAGGATAAATCTCCTTTTCATCAAATTCACCCGTTTCATGGTATTTTTTAAAAGCAGAACCATAAGTATCAATTCCCCAAATTTTAATATTTGGATTCTTCTCCTTTAAATATTTTGCTGTTCCAGAGATAGTGCCACCCGTACCCACACCAACTACCAAATGTGTGACTTTACCATCTGTTTGTTCCCAAATCTCAGGGCCAGTACTTTCATAATGAGCAATAGCATTTGAAGGATTATCATACTGATTCACAAACCAAGAATTAGGTGTTTCTTCCGCCAACCTCTTAGAAACAGAATAATATGATCGAGGGTCTTCAGGTTCTACATTTGTTGGACATACGACTACCTCAGCTCCTACTGCACGTAAAATATCCATTTTCTCTTTAGATTGTTTGTCTGCTAATACAAAAACACATTTATATCCCTTCTGAATAGCAACAAGAGCCAAACCCATTCCAGTATTGCCACTTGTACCTTCAATTATAGTGCTTCCTCTTTTTAAACGTCCGTCTTTTTCAGCATCTTCAATCATTTTAAGTGCCATGCGATCCTTAATAGAATGTCCTGGATTAAAAGTTTCTACTTTTGCTAAAACTAAAGCATCCGTTTCCATCACATTATTTAGCCTTACAAGAGGAGTGTTTCCTATAGTTTCTATGATATTATTAAAGTATTCCATCTTCTGATTTTTGAATTTGCAAAATTACCAAAATCTATTCAAATCGGATTGCTTTTATTGGTGTGATTTTTGTAATAAGATATGTAGGTAAGAGAAGCATTAAAAAGCAAGTAACAATAACACTCAAGTTTAAGAGAAGAACATCTGATAAAATTAAATGAATTGGTACCGATTTCATATAATATGTAGCAGGATTCAAACTTATTATATGAAATTGCTTTTGAAGTAATGAGAGTCCTATTCCTAATAAATTCCCCCAGAACAAGCCTTTAATAATCAGATAAGTAACATTATACAAAAAAACTTTTCTAATACCCCAGTTTGTTTGTCCAATTGCCTTTAGGATCCCTATAAGTTTGGTTCGTTCTAAAATCAAAATTAAGAGTGCTGTAATGATGTTGATTGCAGCAACTATTAGCATCAGAATAATAATTACTTTTACATTAATATCTTGTAATTTAAGCCAATCAAAAATTTGAGGATTCATCTCTTTAATACTCTGCGCATTCAGATCATAAGATGTTTTCTCATATACTATCTGTGTCTGTTTTTCCAAATCTTCAAAATTATTTATTGTAAGTGCAAAACCTCCCACCGTATCATTACCCCAATCATTTAGTTTTTGAATATGTTTTATATCCCCAAACACATACAAATTATCAAACTCTTCCAACTCAGTATTGTAGATGCCTACTATCTCAAATTTTCGTACTCTTGGTGGCTCTTGCACAAAATACATAATCAAATTATCTGCTAATTTTAATTGTAAAGAATTAGATATTTTATCTGATATTATCACCTGATTAGTAATGGAAGAATCATTTATTGAAATAACATCTCCTGCAATCAGGCTTTCTTTAAAGAACGTCCAATCAAAATCAGTATCAATACCTTTTAGAATTACACCTAGGATTTCATCTTTGGTTTTTATAATTCCTGCTTTTGTAGCAAAAACCTCTATATGTTTGATTCCATTTTCCTTTTCAATAGAAGGATAAAAATCCTGATTCTTACTAATAGCTTTGGTTTCATAGGAGTTATTATCTGAGAAAGCCATGATTTGAATATGCGAGCCAAAACCAATAACTTTGTCGGAAATATCCTTTTTAAAACCTTTTACTACTCCAATTGAAATGAGCATTACTGCAACCGAAAGTGCAATAGCCAAAATTGCAATACGAATAATAGGTCGAGAAAGGCGATTATTTCCTTCCTTTGCAATTACTAATCGTTTTGCTATAAAAAATTCAACATTCATCCTGATGGCGAAAATAACGCAAATATTCCTTTTAATTTCTTGCTGCTTGCTTTTTAGTTGCAAAAAACAAACAAATATAATATTAGGTGCAGAAAAAACAGAAATCTACTTACCTTTAATTAAGGATAAGAAGATAGGTGTAATTGGCAATCAAACCTCAATGATTACTAGCACTCACTTGGTAGACAGTTTGCTTAGTTCGGGTATAGAGATTGTAAAAGTATTTTCTCCAGAACACGGATTTAGAGGAAAGGTAGATGCTGGAGTAAAAGTGGAAGATAGAATAGATATAAAGACAGGTCTTCCTATTATTTCATTATATGGTAAGAATAAGAAACCTTACTCAAAGCAATTAGAAGGAATTGATATTTTACTTTTTGACATACAGGATGTTGGAGTCCGTTTTTACACTTATATTTCTACACTACATTATGTGATGGAAGCGGCTGCTGAAAACAACATAAGAGTAATAGTGCTAGATAGACCAAACCCAAATGGACATTATATAGATGGCCCTATAAGAAAAAATGGTTTTGAATCTTTTGTAGGAATGCACCCAGTACCTATTGTTCATGGGATGACAATTGGAGAATATGCTAAAATGATAAATGGAGAAAATTGGATTTCTAAAAAATGTGACCTAACAGTGATCGAAATGGAAAATTACACTCATGATATACATTATGAGTTACTCATAAAACCTTCTCCTAATTTACCGAATACCAGATCTATTAACTTATATCCAAGTTTGTGTTTATTTGAAGGAACAAACGTAAGTATTGGTAGAGGTACTGATTATCCATTCCAGCATTTTGGAACTCCTTATTTGAGAAGTAATTATAGCTTCATCCCTAAAAGTGGAGAAGGAAGTAAATATCCAAAATATGAAAATATAGAGTGTTTTGGTACAGATTTAAGATTTCAGGAGAACTATTTAACTGCTCTCAACTTAAATTGGTTGATAGACTCTTATAATAACTGCCCCAATAAAGAAAGATTCTTTAATAACTTTTTTGACAAACTAGCAGGGACTGATAAATTAAGGTTACAAATAATTTCTGTTAAATCAGCAAACGAAATAAGAGAAAGCTGGAAAGAAGATTTAAATAAATTTAAATTAGTAAGAAAAAGATATTTACTTTACTAATTCTTTTTTCACTTTCTCTACAACATCATATACAGCTGGGCACACTTCTATATTCCTTTCTGTAAGTTTTAATATCTGATATTGTTTTATTTTATCTGTATGAGGAAATTCTCTACAAGCTTTAGGTCGAACTTCATAGATAGAACAATAGTTATCCTCTCTTAAAAAGGTACAGGGCACCGTTTGCAACACATAATCTCTATCTTCATCAATTCGTAAATATCTTTCTATAAATCTGAGAGGTTTTATTCTAAGGTGTTTTGCAATTCTGCTAATATCTTTATCTGTAAAAAGTGGCCCTGTAGTTTTACAACAATTGGCACATTCTAAGCAATTAGTATATCTAAAAACTTCATCATGCAAAGGATGAATAATCTTATCTAAAACTTTAGGTTTTATCTTTTTTAGGCTCTTAAAGAATCTCTTATTCTCTTTTGATTTAATTTTTGACTGCTCTTTATGATGAGCTAAATCCATTAAATGGTTCTTCCAGGATATACCTTTAATCCTTCATCTAAACAATCAATCGCTTTTTGTAAGGAATCTTTATTTAACACATAAGCAATTCGAACTTGATTTGCACCTATATTTGGTGTAGAATAAAACCCTGCAGCAGGTGCTATCATAATCGTTTCACCATTTAAATCGAAATCCTCCAAAAGCCACCGAGCAAATTTATCTGCATCATCAATTGGCAATTGTGCAATTGCATAAAAAGCCCCTTTTGGTTTAGGACAAATTACTCCTTCAATTTTATTTAATCCTTTAATTAAAAGATCTCTTCTACTTACATATTCTGCAATAACCTGATCAAAATAAGATTGTGGCGTATTAAGTGCTGCCTGACCAGCAATTTGCCCAAGTGTAGGAGGAGAAAGGCGAGCTTGAGCAAATTTTAAAGTAGTTGCCATCACTTCTTTGTTTTTAGAAACAATACAACCAACTCTAATACCGCACATGCTGTATCTCTTAGATGTAGAATCAATTACAATTGCATTCTGATCTAATCCTTGAATATTCAAAACAGAATGATGCTTATTTCCATCATAGACGAACTCTCTGTATACCTCATCTGCAATGAGGAAAAGATCGTGTTTTACAACTATATCTCTAAGTGTTTCTAATTCTTCTTTTGTATACAAACACCCTGAAGGATTACTAGGGTTACAAATAAGAATTGCCTTTGTATCTGGAGTAATCAATTTCTCAAATTCTTTAATAGCAGGAAGTGCGAAACCATTATTGATAGAAGTGGTGATTGGCTTAACTTTCACTCCTGCTGAAATAGAAAATCCATTATAGTTTGCATAAAAAGGTTCAGGAATAATAATCTCATCGTCAACATCCAAACATGAATTTAGTGCAAATAAAAGTGCCTCAGAACCTCCAGTTGTTACCATTAAATCTTCATAGGAAACATCAATACCTAGATTTTTATAATAAGAAGCTAGTCGTTTTCTGTAACTTTCAAATCCTGCAGAATGAGAGTACTCTACTACCCTGTCTGAAAAATCATGAACTGCCTCAAGTGCTACTTTAGGGGTGCTAATATCTGGCTGACCAATATTTAGATGATAAACCTTTTTACCACTCTTTTTTGCTTTCTCTGAAAATGGCGCCAACTTTCTGATTGGTGATTCAGGCATTATATTTCCTTTATTTGAAATTTTTGGCATAGATGAAAATTTATTATAAAAAAACACCCTCAAAATGAGAGCGCTAATGTCGTAATATTTTTTGGATTAGATTATTTTTTTTCCAATGGAGCCCCTTCAGTTTTCTTCTCAGGAGCAGCTGTTTTTTTTGGTGCAGGGGTTACTTCACCTTTAATGGTTAAAATAGTTGGTTTTTTACTTGCATTAGTAGTTAAAGTAATTGTTTTGGTAAACTTACCTACTCTATTAGTAGCATATTTCACGCCAATTTCTCCTATTTCACCTGGTGCCCAAGTAGCAGACCCATCCGCTTTTTTCCAAGTAGGCACAGTGCATCCGCAACTTCCTTTTGCACTTTTAATAGTTAATGGTTCAGTTCCATTATTTGTAAAAATAAACTTTCTTTTTCCATTTGATTGAAATTCAATAACACCATAGTCAACAACTTTTGATTCAAAATCTATTGTGGCATCTACCGTTTTTTCTTCTTTTTGTATCTGCTGAGTTGTATTAGGTTCTGTTTTTTTCTTTTCTTTCTGTATCTTCTGAGTTACATTAACAGGATTTGCTTTTTTTACATCCTGAGAAAAAGAAGAAATAGAAAATAATATCGTGCTAATAATTAAGATTGTTCTTTTCATTTTTAAGTTTTTAGAGTTTTTTCAAAATAATAAACGGCAAATTTAATAATTTATTTTCTTCTTACAAATCCTCACATGAATTAAGTTTTTGCTTTATAGATTTTTTTAATTTTGCAATTGAATGAACATAGCAAAAACATACAATCCTAAAGAAGTTGAAAATAAATGGTATGCACATTGGAGCAAGAAAGGATATTTCCACTCTATACCAGATGAAAGAGAACCATTTACAATTGTTATCCCGCCACCAAATGTTACGGGAATTTTACATATGGGTCATATGCTTAACAATACTCTGCAAGATGTAATAATTAGACGTGCTAGAATGATGGGGTATAATGCTTGCTGGGTTCCTGGTACTGATCACGCTTCAATTGCAACAGAGACTAAAGTGGTAGAAAGACTTTCTTCTAAAGGGATACGAAAATCGGATTTAACCAGAGAAGAATTCTTATCTCATGCTTTTGATTGGAAGGATAAACATGGCGGAATAATTTTAGAACAATTAAAGAAACTTGGAGCTTCTTGTGATTGGGAAAGAACAAAGTTCACTATGGATGATGACATGAGTGAATCTGTAATAAAAGTTTTTATTGATCTTTACAGTAAAGGGTTAATTTATAGAGGAGTGCGGATGGTGAATTGGGATCCTTCTGCCCAAACAGCTCTTTCAGATGAAGAAGTAATACACAAAGAAGTAAACTCAAAACTTTATCATATTTCATATAATATTGAAGGAAGTGACGAAAAACTTACTATTGCTACTACTAGGCCAGAAACTATCTTAGGAGATTCGGCTATTTGTGTAAATCCAAATGATAAAAGATATATTCACTTAAAAGGTAAGAAAGCAATTGTACCTTTAGTTAATCGCGAAATCCCAATTATTTTTGATAAATATGTAAATATGGAATTTGGTACAGGAGCCCTGAAAATTACTCCTGCACATGATATTAACGATTATCAAATTGGAGACAAACACGGTCTTGAAATAATAGATATTTTAAATGATGATGGAACTTTAAATGAATCTGCACAGCTTTATATTGGAAAGGATAGATTTGATGTAAGAAACGAAATTGCTGCTGATTTAGAAAAAAAAGGGTTCTTAGTAAAAACTGAGGAATACCAAAATAAAGTTGGATTCTCTGAAAGAACAAATGCTGTAATTGAACCAAAACTTTCTATGCAATGGTTCTGTAAGATGAAGGAGTTCTCAAAACCCGCATTGGAACATGTAATGAATGATGATATTCAATTTCATCCTGCAAAATTCAGAAACACTTACCGACATTGGATGGAAAATATTAAAGATTGGTGTGTTTCCCGTCAATTATGGTGGGGACAGCAAATTCCTGCTTTTTACTATAAAGGAAATAAATTTGTAGTTGCACAAACAAAAGAAGAAGCTTTAGTGCTTGCACAAAAAGAGAATCCTAATATTACTTTGTCCGATTTAAGACAAGATGAAGATGTATTGGACACTTGGTTTTCTTCATGGCTTTGGCCAATATCTGTTTTTGATGGAATACGAAACCCTGATAATAAAGAAATAAACTACTACTACCCTACAAACGATCTAATAACCGCTCCTGAAATATTATTCTTTTGGGTTGCTAGAATGATAATGGCTGGATACGAATACAAAGGAGAGTTACCTTTTAAGAATGTATATCTTACGGGAATTGTTAGGGACAAACAAGGAAGAAAAATGAGTAAATCCTTGGGGAACTCTCCTGATCCAATTAAATTAATAGAGAAATATGGTGCTGATGGAGTTAGAGTGGGGATGCTACTATGTTCCCCTGCAGGAAATGATTTGCCTTTTGATGAAAGCCTTTGCGAACAAGGGAGAAATTTTTCTAACAAAATCTGGAATGCTTGCCGATTGATTAAAAGCTGGAAAGTAAAAGATATAAAGCAGTCGAAAAGTGCTCAACAAGCAATTAATTGGTTTGACAGTAAGATAAATAATGCTATTCTTGATATTGATAAATCATATTCAAAATACAGAATTTCAGAAGCACTAATGACTACCTACAAATTAGTCTGGGATGATTTCTGCTCTTGGTATTTAGAAATAGTAAAACCAAACTATGGAGAGCCAATTAATTCAATTACATATCAAAAAACAATCGAGAATTTTGAAAAGGTTCTAAAGCTATTGCATCCGTTTATGCCATTTCTATCAGAAGAAATATGGCATTTGATTAACGACAGAGAGGCTGATATTATAGTGTCCAAATGGCCAAAAATTGACGATATTAACACTACTCTACTGAATGACTTTGACAATACTTCAGAAATAATTGCAGGAATAAGAACCATTAGAAAAGAACAAAATATTGCAAATAAAGATCAGCTAGAACTTAAAGTTATCAATAACCAAAAAACAAGTAATAATTTAAATGCAATTATTGCAAAATTAGCTAACCTATCTAGTATAAAAGAAATCTCTAAGAAACCAGATGATGCATTCTCATTTATGGTTAAATCAAATGAGTATTTTATCCCTTTAGGAGATAATATTGATGTAGCAGTTGAGATAGAAAAATTACAAAAAGAACTAGACTATACTAAAGGTTTTTTAAAAATCACTGAAGAAAAATTATCTAATAACAATTTTGTACAAAACGCTCCACAACAGCTTGTTGAAAAGGAGAGAAAGAAGCTAGCAGATACAAAGAAAAAAATCAAGATTTTAGCAGAAAAATTATTTGCTATTTCTAATGATTAAAAAGTTTTTATCTTTCCTGCTTCTTTTCAACAATACAATCGTTTTTTCTACTAATCCAACCGAAACAGATGGCATTAAAGGAAACTTTGACCTAGGACTCAACTACACTCAGAATATCGAAAAAACCCTTCAGTTTAATAACGTATTTCTATTACGCTACAAGAAAGTAAATTCCAACTTTAGTTTGGGAAATAATATCTCTTTTATCAGTAAAACGGGGGAAGAGGAACTACTAAATAAAGGAACACAAGATTTTAAATACTCATATAAGAGTAAAAAATTGGGGGCCAATATTACACTTCAACACCTTTATGATATTAGTAGAAATATTAAAAAAAGATGGACTAGCGGATTAGGAATTTCTTACGCTTTTGTTCAAGAGGATGATAAAAAACTAGTGATAGGAATTTCTGCTTTAAAAGAGAAAGAAACACTTAAGAATGGAGAAAACAAAATTCAGAACAGGATGAGTGCTAACCTAGACTCTTACATTAAACTGAATAAAAATATTGAACTTTTAGGCACCAATAACTACCAACCTAATATTGAAAAGGCAGGTGATTTCAGAATGAAAACCATGCTTTCCTTAAGGATAAATTTAAGTCCACATTTTCTGCTTAGTATAAACAACACTTTCAATTACGATAGTTTTCCAGAAAAAGGAATTCCAGAAACAGATTATCAATTAATAAATAGTATTTCTTATACTTTTTAGTATAAGTTTTACTTAGTAGTTGCTTTTAAAGTAAAATTCATCGATTACAAATCGCCTTATAATCACACCACTTACATACTTTCTCTTCTTCAGTCTGCATAAAATCTTCAGTAAGGATTCTATTAATAACCTTAACAATCTGATCTTCAATTTCTTCAAGAACATCCTTGTTTATGTGTAAAATATTCTTTTTTATTCCTTCTTTCTTATTTACAGTTAACAACCCCTCCCTAATATTTCTGAATGAGAAATCACCAGCAATTACTTTCTTATCTAAATACTGAGGATTCTTTTGCAAGTATAAATAAGCATACAGTAATATTTGAAATGCTTTTGCTTTTGTAGGTTTATTACAAAAATCATCCCAATTATCAAAAGACATTTCTGAACTAGTTACTTTTCCTGTTTTATAATCTACAATTCTAAGAGTCTCTCCAAGAGTATCTACTCTATCAATTGTACCTTTTATATTAAATTCCTTATTATTAATTTTAAGTTTATATGCATAATCTTTTTCTGATTCTAAAATAGACAGTGAGTTATTATTTCTTAAGGATTCTGTTAAATACGTTATCTCAAAATCGAGAAATCTTTCTATAATTTTTTTAGCAATTTCTAAGGAAATATAATTTTTCCCTTCTTTATGACTTTCTCCGTCTAAACGTTTTATAAATTCAATCTCAATTGACTTTATCAGTTTAGGTTTTATATTTTTAATCTGCTTTGGTATTATATTCCCAATGATATAAGAGTTCTTAAATGCATCATGTATTGCCGAGCCAATTGTACTTGCTTCAGCAAATTCCTCTACCTCATCCTCTTTATTTATTTTTGCTAAATATTTAAAATAAAAAGAAAGAGGACATTTAATAAACATATTTAATGCAGTTGGAGAAACTGAATTTGCCCAAGATTCAATTTGTTTATCTAAGCCTTTATTCTTCATAGTAATAAGATGCTTGTTTTCAAGATCTAATTTATTACCTTCAAAGATCTGATGCTTTATCTCACCTTTATATTCTGTAAGAAGTTGTGTGACAAACCTGCTTTTTTCTCCACTTCCAAAATCATCTGATTGTGTACTATATAATAATGTGATGTTTTGTGCTCTTTGCAATAGTCTGTAAAAATGATAAGCATAAACAGCATCTCTATCCCTGTAAGTAGGCATTTTAAAATACAACTTCATATCAAAAGGAATAAATGAATTTATTGATTTTGCTTTTGGCAGAAAACCTTCATTCACA
>Ga0187827_10008433_pt1 | contig 11170 bp, 8 predicted proteins | sample ETNtaG_39_FD_167969 | JGI IMG/M metagenome (GOLD analysis project Ga0187827, IMG submission 167969) | Marine microbial and viral communities from oxygen minimum zone, Eastern Pacific Ocean - ETNP2014_SV_150_PacBio MetaG (Illumina Assembly) | ecosystem: Environmental > Aquatic > Marine > Hypoxic... | reverse complement strand
ACACCACTTTGGTGTACATCATCGGCATGCTGGATGCAATGCAGATCAGCCGAGCGTTCATTCAGGGCAACCCCGAGTATCTGACCAACTTCCACGAGTTGTTGATCTTCCTGGCACTGATCTTCTGGATCTTCACTTACACCATGTCACATGTGAGCAGACGGGTCGAGCAGCATCTAGGAGTTGGTGAACGGTGATCACCACTCATCATCAGATGTTCTGACGAGGTAATCCTTCAGGGTTTGCAGAGGCTTTTATGGTTGCGAACGAAGAATCAATCGAGGCCGAGGATATCATTATCTGCCGAGACGTCCACAAGTGGTTCGGCAATTTTCATGTTCTGCGGGGCATTACCACCACGATCAAAAGAGGCGAGGTGGTGGTCGTCTTCGGACCATCTGGCTCAGGCAAGTCGACATTCATCCGTACAATCAATCGCCTCGAGGAGCATCAGCGTGGCGACATCATCGTTGACGGCATCCGACTCACAAACGATACGCGCAACATCGACGCCATCCGACGTGATGTTGGCATAGTCTTTCAATCCTTCAACCTATTTCCACACCTGAAGGTGCTAAGCAATATCACGCTGGCCCCGATCAGAGTACGCAAGCTGCCTGCCAAACAGGCTGAGACCCTAGCTATGGAACTGCTGGACCGGGTTGGTATACCAGAGCAGGCGGGCAAGCACCCCGCAGAGCTTTCCGGTGGTCAACAGCAAAGAGTGGCCATTGCCCGCGCGCTCGCCATGCAGCCGAAAATCATGCTATTCGACGAGCCGACCTCGGCTTTGGATCCAGAGATGATTAAAGAAGTGCTAGATGTGATGCGGGAGATGGCCACATCGGGCATGACGATGATCGTGGTCACTCACGAAATGGGTTTCGCCACGGAGGTCGCCGACCGCATGATGATGTTCGACGAGGGGAACATAGTGGAAGAAGGCACTCCGGACGAGGTCTTCAAACACACCCGGCAGGAGCGGACCAAGACCTTTCTGTCCCAGATCCTCTAGCACACCTTCCGCCACCTGATGCGTAGGAACCCTGCCGGCTGCTCCCTGTAGGAAAGTGCGGTCATTGGCTCAAACAAGAGCTCCTCTGAAGAAACGCAGAGGCGCTCTCGTGATTCTCAGGCCCGGAGTCGATCCGGGGTATCGCAGGTGGACCCATGCCCAGGGCCGGGCTTACTTTTTGGCCTTGCCCAAATGGAAGCTCTTGCGCAAGCTGAAGATGCGCTGGCAGATCACCCAAACCACCAGGAGGTGCCCCTACAACTGCTCATTCTGCATCGCACCCAGGGAATTGGGCCGGGGCAACCGGCTGCAGAGCATAGACAGCACCATCACCGACATCAAGTATCAGCAGGAGTTGGTGGGGACCAAGTACTTTTTCATCGTCGACAACCACTTCACTATCGACTGGGAGCGGACCGAGAAGCTGCTGAGCCGCATCATCGAAGAGAAGATCAATTGGTGCTGCATCTGCTTTACGAGGCTGGAGGTGGCCCGCGACGAGGAGCTTCTGCGTCTGCTCAAGAAGGCCCAGGTCAATACCCTGTACATGGGGCTGGAGTCCTTCGACGACGGCGTGCTGAAGCTTCTGAACAAGGCGCAGACCGGGGAGAACCTTAAGAAGGCCTTGAAGACCATCAAGGCCCACGGCCTCAGAGTGTTCGACTCATTTGTGTTGGGCTGCGGTGGGGACACGGTGGAGACCATCCGGGCCGCGATCGATGCCGCTGTCGAGGAGGATGTCGACTATGTGGCCTTGTTTCCCCTGAGTGGGTACACCGAGATACCCCCCCCCGGCCATTCCCTTGAACCGGTTCTTCATTCCAACCTGGGACCGGCTGGACGGCACCTTCGTGAACTTCCTGCCGAAGAACATGAAGCCCAGCACCTTGCAACGGGAGGTCAATCGGGGCTATGAGACATTCTACAGCCCCCATTAGGTCCTGCTGCGTTTCGTACAAGGGGACCCTTGGGTCGGCTTGAGAGGGATAGCCTACTGGTATTTAGTCTTGGAGATCCGCAAGAGGACCGCCGGTTGGATCAAGTATCTGGAGACCGTGGAGGGGCCCTACTACGACGAGAACGAGCGCCTCATCGAGGAACGGCTTGGTGAAGGCGTGCACCCCACCAAGTACCCTGGCTCGTCGCGGGCCGCGGGGCTGGATCGGACCGTGATCACCATGGGCGGAAACTGACCGGCATCCCCAGTTGGCCAGCCTGCTTTCTCCATCGGGCCCTCGCCGGCGAAATAGGTGGGCGCTGCCTGGACAGCGTCCAGCGTGAAACCGGCGTGTATTGTCGCCGTTCAGAACCTCGGGATCATGCCATCGCCTCTACGGGCACCGAGGAGCCTATCTCCTGGTCGGTGAGGTAGCACGCCGGGTCTGAGGCCCAGGTCCGTCCCCAGATAGCCTCTGCCCTCACCCGGAAGTTTCCGTTGCAGACCTCCAGGAAACGGCATCCCCCGCAGCGGCCTTCCAGCAGGGCCTTTCGTTCCTTCAACCCGGCCATCAGCGGGTCACCGGTATCCATCCAGATCTCTCCGAAGGGGCGCTGTCGCACGTTCCCCAGAGAGTAGTGGCGCCAGAACTGGTCTGGATGGACGTCGCCCTGTTCGTCCACGCACCCGATGGCTATCCCCGAGTTGTTGCCGCCGTTCCATTGCAGCAGCTTGTATATCTCTTCGGCCCGGCTGGGGTCCTGTTCCATGAGCTTGAGGTAGAGGTATGGGGCATCGGTGTGATTGTCCACCGTCAGTACCTCGGTCTTCAAGCCCTTATCGTAGAGTTCCTGGGTCTTCTGAAAGACCAGGTCTATCAGCTTCCGGGTTTCCTCGGGCGCCAGGGCGATGCGGGACCGGTTCTTGCCCCGTCCCACGTAAACCAGGTGGTAGAAACAGACCCGCTGGATGCCCTTCTCCTCCACCAGCTTGAATATGTCGTCAAGCTGATGGCAGTTGTGGCGGGTCAGGGTGAAGCGCAGGCCAGCCTTTACGCCCGCCTCATGGCAGTGGTCGATGCCCTCCAAGCTCTTCTGAAAGGTCCCCTTGACGCCCCGGAAAGTGTCGTGCACCATGCCCACGCCGTCCAGGCTCACTCCCACGTAGGCCACATTGGCTTTCTTGATCTCTTCAGCCTTCTCCCGGGTGATCAGGCTGCCGTTGGTCGAGAGGACGGTCCTCAACCCCTTGCCTGAGGCGTAGCTGGCCAGCTCCAAGATATCCGGCCGGTACAAGGGCTCACCGCCGGAGAGCAACAGCACCGGGACGCCGAACTCGGCCAACTGGTCGATGAGCGCCCTCCCCTCTTCGTGAGAGAGTTCATCGGGGTAGAACTTGTCCTGGGACTCGGTGTAGCAGTGGATGCAGTGAAGGTTGCACCTTCGGCTGGTGTTCCAGACCACCACGGGCTTCTTGTCCTGGCTAAACCGAAGATACTCCCGGGGTGTGGTGGCGGTATTCCTGCCGTGGCGCAGCACGTCCCCCCGGCTCAAATCACCGCACAACAGCCTGGCAACGTCCAGCATCTAATGACCTCCTGGATAATTGAAACGCGAGTCTTTAACCAGTATAGCTCAATTTTCGAGGATAGGGTGCCTCCCTACCGAGGGAAGGGGAGCCCATCAAGAAACGAGCGGTTGAATCACTTTCAGTGTGCTGGGAGGTAACTTACTCGCGATATTGACAGATACCCAGAAGACGGGCGCCGATCGCTATGGCCACCCCCATCCCAATCACCAGGAGAGTCCTGATGAACAGATTGTCGCGAATAAAGAGGATCCACATTTTGTTCATAGTGCTGGTCAGGCGGGACCGGCTGCAGCCAACCGACTCAAACAGGGGTGACGGGGATGACGCCGGCTAGATGAACGGTGTGGCTGCAAAGTGGCCCCAGGCTGAGGAGTGGACCCACATCAGATGCTGGCCAGGACTCTAGGAACCGATGCCGGCCTGTTTCGATTCTTCGGTCCGCTTCAGCCAACGCCATCGCTGCAAAGGGTCGCTCACTGCCCGCAGCCAGACGCCAAAGAGGTTGAAAGACAGCGCGGTAACGAAGATGGCCGTCCCGGGGAGCACCACCACCCACCAGGCAGTTGTGAGGTACTCGCGCCCTCTGGAAAGCATCGTTCCCCAGGAGGATTCGGGTGGCTGGATGCCAAAGCCGAGGAAGCTGAGGGTAGACTCGGTCAAGATAATTCGAGGCACGTCCAGCGCGGCGATGGTCATCAGTGGCGTTATCAGGTTGGGTAGAACATGCCGGAGAACGATCCGGAGGTCGGTGCAGCCGATGGACCGGGCCGCCTCCACGAAAGCCTGTTCCCGTAGCGACATCACCACGCCGCGGCAGACCCGGCAGTAGAGCATCCAGCGCCCAAGCGCAAACACGAGGATTATGTTCCAAAAGCTTGCTCCCAGGATGAATATCACCAGCAAGGCTAACAGCAACAAGGGTACGGACATGAAAATGTCCACAGCCCGCATGATGATGTCATCGACCAGGCCCCGGTAGTATCCGGCCAGCATCCCCAGAACCAGCCCGATGATACCGGAGACCAGCACCCCAAGGATTCCCACCGTCAGGGAGATGCGGCCCCCGTAGATCAGCCGGCTCGCCATATCCCGCCCCAGGTGGTCGGTTCCCAACAGGAAGAAGCGTTCTTCTCTGACCGGCGGGCTCACCGAGCGGTCTGTAGCGATGCCGGAGGAAAACGGCTCGAGATGGCGCAACGGGAGTTGCCCGTCGTCTGGGTCGTGGGGAGCCACTATCGGGGCGAAGATGGACGCCAGAACGACCAGCGTAATGAAGGTCCCTGAAATCAGCGTGACCTTGTCGCTGAGGAATGCTTGTATTAGAGGATGGCGCCAGACGGCCGCAACCCGGCTGGGTCTGTGCTCAAGGGCCGCAGTCTTGTTCGTCACGTTGGTTCACATCCCCCGATTCCCCGCGGGGAACCAGCCACCGCCTTGACCCTGTTCCCCATCCCGCTATTTGTAGGAAATCCGAGGGTCCAGCCAGGTATAGATAAGGTCCACGATGAGGTTTATCGTCATCACCATCAGTGCTATGACGAAGACCGAAGCGGTAATCACCGGCAAGTCTCGAGAGACGATGGCGTTGATCAGCAGGAGCCCCAGCCCGGGCCAGCCAAATATCATCTCCACGACCGTCGAACCGTTCATGAAGCCGGCCAGCTCATCGCCCATCAGAGTCACGATGGAGATGGCGGCGTTCTTCAGCACGTGCCCGTACAGGATGGGGTTCTCGGCCAGGCCTTTGGCCCGGGCCGTTGCCACATAGCCTTTGCCGATTTCGTCGATCACCGTGGCCCGAGTTATCTGGGCGAAGCGGCCCATCACCCGGGGGGCAAGCGTGGCCGCGGGCAGCAACATGAATTTCCAACCGCCGGGTTCCAGGCCTTCAAAGCCGGAAGTGGGCAACAAGTCAAGTTTGACGGCCACAATCAGCATGAGCATGAGGGCCAGCCAGAACTCGGGGATGGACACCACGGCAAAAGTGAGCAAGTTTACGAAACGGTCAACGACCCCGCGGGGGTGCCTGGCGGCCTGGATGCCTATGGGAACGCCAAGGATACCTATGGTCCAGGCCGCCAGGGCCAGGGCAGCCGTGTTGGGTAGGCGGTCCAGAACCAGGCCGCGGGCTTCTACCTTGTAGTGGATGGACTTGTCGAAGTCGGGCGAGCAAGCCAGTGTGCAGCCGGTGAGCAGGCTGGCGAAATAGTCGGCCAGCCGAACGTGCATGGGCCGGTCGAGCCCGTATTTCTCGTGAAGCTTGGCGATGGTCTCCTCGCGCGTAAGAACGTCCTGGGGCAACATCAACTCCACAGGATCGCCCAGCACGTTGATGGCGAAGAATAGGATCGCCATGAGCCCCAGGATAATGAATACCGAGTGACCTACCCGCCGGATCATGTAGTTACGCACGGCGTTCTCTCATGCCCTGTTCGCAAAGTAACCGGTTTCCCCCCGGCCCAATGGACGGCCGGGGACCTCGGTCAAGGCTTATCCTACTGCTCCAACAGCATGAGTCCCGGCCCTTCGCCAAGAGCAGGACCAACAGGTCTTGCTCGTTAATGGTGAGCGCCGATTCCATCCCGGCGCTTCGGGACAAAGTGTCTGGTGTGGTAAACAAATCACTGTTGCACGAGATAGCACCAGAGCCTTCGCGGAGTCTATCCTGAGAATAGCCGAAGGGTTCAAGGCGTCAATTGTTACATCCGGTCTGACGAACGGCTTAGGTGCTGGACCCCTTCGCATCCCACCTTTACCCCACCGCAACGGACCCAGTTGAGCCGGTTGGCGGCAACCACGGCGGGCCGGGCCCAGCTTCCCTAAAAGGCCATTACGTCTGACAGCGCTGAGAGGCCCTGATTTGGCTTCATGACATTGTACCAGGCAAATGACCTATCACAGACATGACCGTGCCTCGGGTTTTCCCCGAGGCACGGTCTGGAGGTACGCATCCGCCATCAGGAAGGTGACTAGTCGCTGAATTTCATGGAATTGATCCGGACCCGGCGGTCGAAGCGGGGCTCCCAAACGAGTTTGGGGTTGACCGCGTAGATTACCGGCAGGTCAAAGCCCATAAGGTAGAGCACTCGGTCGTGCATGATATCGGCCAACTCGGTCAGCTTCTCCACCCGGTCCGCTCCCATGGCAGATAGCGCCGGGGTGATCTTTTCCTGTATCCCACCGGGGCTGGGGTCGCAGGTGGGAGACTGGATCTTGGTGCAGTTCATGTAGAACATGACCTGGCGGCCAAAGTCCAAGGTCTCGTTGGAGGGCTCGTTCTCGACCAGATCGGTTGTCGGACAACTGGCAGAGCCTTGCCCGTTGGCGCGCTCCAGGGCAGCCTGCATCTCTTCCAGCGTGGCTTCAGACGAATCCTTGTCTGAACCACGTGATTCCAGGAGGTCCTTCACCGCTTGGCCGGCGCGGCAGTTGCGAAGGTCGAGGAATCTCTGGACGTCGACGAGGTTGATATTCACCTTGACGCCCACGTCGGCCAGGTAGCCCTGGACGGCTTCCAGGACCTCCACCTGCTTGGGGATGCGGGCGGCGCGGCTGGAAAGCAGAAGCTCGGTATCGAAGTCATAGCCGGCTTCATCGAGCAGCTGACGGGATAGGTCCTGGTCAAACTCAAACGGAGCGGTATTGGCCTCGGTGGCGCCGATGACGCCGGGCCAGATGATGCTGCCCCGGCAGACGCTGCGCCCGGCGTACAGCGAGTCAATTATCTCTTGGCAGCTGATCGCGTGGGCCATGGCCTTGCGCACTTTCAGCTTCATGAGTTCCTCGTGGAAGATGGTGAGCGGCTCGATCTGGAAGGTCTCCGCGGAGCCACCGGACTTGATCTGGTCGTCGTCCAGCCGGTCGAGGGCGTCGACGCCCACATCCCAGGCGATGTCGGCCTCCCCGGCTTCGACCATGGCCATCATTACCTGGGCCTCGCCGCGGAAGACGTACTTGACCTCACTAATCACACCTTTCTGCATCTCAAAGTGGTCACCACCCGGCACGTAGTCGTCGTAAGCTTCCAGGGTAATGGAGGCGCCCGGGTCCCAGCTAACCTGCTTGTAGGGGCCGAAGCTGTTGTTCTGCCGGGCGATCTCCTCCTCGGAAGCGGTGGCGAGGAATTCCGGAGCCGTGAAGTTCAAGAAGAAGCTGGTGTTGGGGAAAATGGGGCACGGGTTGGGGCAGGTGAGGTCCACGGTGAAGTCGCCCACCGCTGTAGCCTTGTAAGGGCCGGTGTAGGGGTAGCTATCGTTGTCATGCCCGGATTCGCCCAGGATTTTGAGGGTGGGCAGGGCCGCCTGCGCATTGAAGGCCTCCCCGTTGTGGAACTTGACCCCCTGGCGCAACTGAAAGCGCCAGGTGTTCGGATCCATCTGTTCCCACCCCGTGGACGCCCCGGTCGGGACGATCCGCTGGTCGTCCCCGGATTGCCAGGTCAGCGGCTCACCCAGGTTGTCGTAGTGAACCGTGGTAACGATACCGCCGCCTTGCCCATGGGAGGACAGCTGCGCCGGTTCCTCCGGGAGGACCACGTTGATGCTGTCCTTGGCGGTGACCGCCGTGGGCGCCGGAGCGGCCGTCGCTGCGGCCGTGGGCACCGGAGTAAACGTGGCAGCCGGGACCACCGTAGCTGCGGATATCGGGGTCGGGGTCGATACCGGCCGTGGGGTCGCGGTTGCAGCTCCCCCGCAGGCAACCAGCGTCAGGGTTGCCAAGGCAATCACACCCACCAACCACCGCCATACTCGCGAGCTATTCGATGAGTTCATTAAATTCGCTCCTTCTCCTAATTGAGGTTGCACGAATTCGCCGCCAAATCCGGTTGTTCCCGTTCTTTGCCCCCGGCAGACATACGAAGTCAGCAAGGCAGCTACTATTAAAATCGTTGTGGCACGGTTTGTCAAGGGAAGACGGAATTATGCGCAGGCCATGGTATCCATCGCGGCGAAGTGTTGGCAACCAGCACAAATGGGACAGTTTGGGACCCGAGAGATCAGGGGTGGGGAAGAGCTTGGGTGAATTCCCTGAGGGGTGATCGTAAAATCGCCCTGCCTCTTTTGTTTGCCTGTTCTACAGCCTCAAGTCAGGAGATGTAGTCGAATCGAAGGAGGTCATTGATGAATTAGGAAGAGTTGCAGAGGGCTTTCCTCTGTTCCAAAATATTTGAGGTGATCACAATGTAAGTCAGCGGTTAGTGAACAAATGTCCACCATGGCAGTGTTTGGCGAAATGGCCTATTTCGTCCTTGAGTTTTACTAGTCGGATCTGGCTGGACTGCCTGGCATACCGGTTTATAGGTACGTTAAAAGCCCTCTGAATTTCTTCAGAGGGCTTTTCTCTGTGCCAAAAATATTTGAGGTGATTTGATTTGGTTGGTGCGGTAAAGGTTGTAAAAGCTGAAGCAGTTGAAGAACGGGTTGCAGAGTCCCAGGGAATCGTCCCTACGAAGACTAAAAAGGAAACTTGTGTACACCATTGGCTGATCGAGGAAGCGAAAAAACCAACTAGTACGGGCCGTTGTAAGAAGTGTCATGCAGTTAAGGAATTCAACAACTATATAGATAGCCGGTCTGAATTTACGCGGTCGCCTAAGCCATATAGCAGGAAGATTAAATAAGACTCTCCAGGTTCTAATCTAAGGGTCCTCTGCAGAGATGCAGAGGACCCTTGTATGTCTCACAGAATTATTTGAGGTGAATGATTTTGGTTTCATATAAGCCTGTATTTCCCATTTAGGATAAAAGTGTGATGCGATAAAGCGACAACGTTCTTACTTTTACAGTCCCCGCATGAACTCTTTGCCAGTATGTCAGCTATAATACACCCATAGAATCACCTATTATCGATAAATAGCGTATCGGCTCTGGAGGCACCTGGTGGGTGACAGCGAAACGGCCCCTCTACGGCTCCGGTTCATCCCCAAAGTCCGGCTGGAGTTCCATGGTGCCACCATCACCTCCGACGCCGGACTCTTGCCCATTCGAGAACTGGATGATGCCCTGGGCCTTACCCATATCGCTTCCGACTATCTCCTGGAAAGCCGTACCGGCCGCAATATCCGACACCACCTCGTCCCTCTGCTCCGACAGTCCATCTACAGCCGTCTGGCCGGCTACGATGACACCAACGATGCCGAGCGCCTTGCCCAAGACCCAGCCATGAGAGTCGTGGTGGGCTGGCAAGGCTCAGACAGGAACGCCGCCAGCACCAGCGAGATGGGGCGGTTTGAGACGGAGACCTTGACCCAGGAAGAGAACCTGAAGGGGCTGGCCCGGATGAATTCCCAGTGGGTGAAGAACGCCATGGCCCATACTTCGCACCGGCGAGTGATTCTGGACATGGACAGTTCGGAGAGTCCAGTGCATGGTCAGCAGGAAGGAGCCGCCTACAACGGGCACTTCGAGTGTGTCTGCTATCATCCCCTCTTTCTATTCAACCAGTTCGGGGACTGCGAAGGAACGACGTTGAGACCTGGCAACGTCCATAGTGCCGAGGGCTGGCAGGAAGTTCTTGAGCCGGCGGTGAAAGGATACCAGGAGAAAGGACTGCGGTTGCTGTTCCGGGGCGACGCTGCTTTTGCCAAGCCGGGGCTGTACGAGTATCTGGAACAAGAAAAGATTGGGTACGCCATCCGGCTCTCAGCTAACGTGGTGCTTCAGCGAGAAATAGCGCACTTGCTGGGACGACCTGCCAAGTGGCCCTCCAGGAGACCGATCGTCTGCTACCATGATTTCACCTACCAAGCCCAGAGCTGGGGTGTTTCCCGGCGAGCGGTAGCCAAGGTGGAATGGCATCAAGGGGAGCTACTTCCCAGGGTTGGTTTCATCGTGACAAACCTGAGCTATCCACCCAAAGGCATAGTCCGCTTCTACAATGGCCGTGGCACGGCGGAGCAATGGATAAAGGAGGGGAAGTACGCCCTGAACTGGACCCGGCTTTCCTGCCACAAGTTCGTGGCCAACCAGGTGAGGCTGGGGCTGTTCATCCTGGCTTACAACCCGGGGAACTTGGTCAGAAGGCTGGCCTTGCCGGAGGCGATAAAGCGCTGGTCGCTGACCAGTCTTCAGACCAAGCTAATCAAGACCGGTGGGCGGCTGGTACGACACGCTCGCAGACTGGTGTTTCAGCTTGCCGAGGTGCTGGTGACCAGGGAAATGCTGGCCGGGATATTGGAACGGATCAGCTGGCTTCGGCTGGCACCTGGCTAGCCTGCGTTGAGAGCGCCGGTGTTTATGACAGTGATGGGGTCGTCCAGCGCAAACAGGCTGCCCCAAGGGAGCAACTTGGGCAGAGGCAGGCTATTCTGAACTCTGGCGGTTGGCGGGGAGGTAGCTGCGCCATGAGAGCGGGGCAATTGAGCGAATCGGAGGCCAGTTGACGCGCTCAGGACACCATTTTATAGTTCACGGTATTCCGAGGATCCTATGTTCAGGGAAATCAGTTTGATCTGGGAAATAGCGGTATATTGGATGGAGGATTCGGTGGGAGGGATAAGATGAAGCTGAAGTCCATACCGCTACTGCTGCTACTGGCAACGCTTATGGTGGTATTGGTAGCTTGTGGTGGTGGCATTAGTGAAGCTGATATTGAGGCTACTGTAGTGGCTAGGCTAAATGAAGAAGCGG
>Ga0187827_10008432_pt1 | contig 11170 bp, 12 predicted proteins | sample ETNtaG_39_FD_167969 | JGI IMG/M metagenome (GOLD analysis project Ga0187827, IMG submission 167969) | Marine microbial and viral communities from oxygen minimum zone, Eastern Pacific Ocean - ETNP2014_SV_150_PacBio MetaG (Illumina Assembly) | ecosystem: Environmental > Aquatic > Marine > Hypoxic... | reverse complement strand
TACTGCCATATTTCGGTAATACAAAGAAGCTCCATGATAAAAGTGTTGTACGCCCGGTCCAGTTATGAACATGGATTTTCCTTTTGTCTTTGCAGCATTTTCTGCGAATTCTCTTCCTATCTGAATGGCAAGATCTTTGCTCACTCCCGTTTGAGATTCTTGCCACGCTGGAGTGTAAGGTTTTGGATCGTTATAATCTTTGGGATAGTCTCCTTTTAATCCTCTTGATACGCCCGCTTGTGCCATTGTAAGATCAAAAGCAGTTGTTACAAGTAGTTCTTTTCCATCTTTTGTTTTTATTTTTTTTGCTGGAACTTCACGCAAAATTTCTTTTGCTTTATTACCTTTTCCGTTTGTTTTGCCAATATTTATATTAAAAGTTTCAGTAAAATCACTGAATGAGACCATTGCTTTTTCTTCGTCATTGTTTAGTAAAGTTAAAAGAGGATCAAATTCTTTTTTAGTAACAGCGTTTTTTAGTTGAAGATTCCAATTTCCTGTGGGTTCTTTCTCCCATCTAAAACCAATGGAGCCAGTAGGTACATGTAGTTCTTCTTCTTTGTCGGTCATAATAAGTTTCCAATCAGCATTTTCTTCTTTGCTGTATTTTTCAATATCGGAAGCTCTAACAAATCTCCCCATCTGATATTTGTCGCCATCTTTTTCTAAAACAACAAGAAAAGGTAGATTGGTGTATTGTTTTATGTAATCAGTGAAGTATGGTGTTTCTTTATCAACATAAAATTCTTTCAAAATTACGTGTATACATGCCATTAAGAAGGCTCCATCACTACCAGGAACAACTGGAACCCATGTGTCTGCATATTTTGTTACATCTGAATAATTAGGAGACATCACTACTACTTTTGAACCCCTATATTTTGCTTCAGAAACAAAATGTGCATCAGCTGTTCGAGTCATATTTATATTTGAACCTGCAACTACCCAGTATGTACTAAGATACCAGTCTGAACTTTCGCAATTTTCAGTTTGATCACCAAACATACTTGGAGAATTATGTGGAAGATCGTGATACCACTCGTAATAACTACAATAAATTCCTCCTAATAAATTATTATATCTATGACCTGAAATAAAACTTAACAAACTCATAGCTGGAATAGGAGAAAAATTAGCCATATGATCTGCACCATATTTTTTAATAGTATAAATTTGTGCTGCTGCTATTAATTCAGTGGACTCGTCCCAGCTCACTCTTTTCCATCCAGATTTACCTCTTGCGGATTTATATTTTTTTGATCTTTCTTCGTCTTCAACAATGCTTGCGTAAGCTTCTACTGGATCTTTTCCTCTCTTTCTTTCTTCAGTATAAAAATCCCATAATATTTTACGCACATAAGGATACTTTGGTCTTAAAGGGCTGTAAGGATACCATGAAGCAGTGGCACCTCTTTGACAACCTCGTGGTTCAATATTTGGAATATCAGGATCAATTTGTGGATAATCGGTTTTTTGAAGTTCCCAACATATAAGTCCATCTTTTACAAAAACCTCCCAACTACATGCCATGCCGCAGTTAACACCATGACCTGTTCGCACGCTGTAATCATAATTCCATCTTTTTCTATAGAATTCTTCCCAAGATCGAGAATCTTTACTGATATTAAACCATTTACTGCCGTTACTTCCGTTTTTCATGATATTTCCTTTTTATTAAATTTATTAAAATCATTTAATGTCCACATTTTTTTTTCCAACTTTAAGAGCTAATAACGTTATGAAAATTATCATTAAAATACTTATAATTATGGTAAGTATGTACCGATAAGGAAGATCAGCTGACGAAGTTGATTCTTGACTAATATTGTCGTCAATATTTTTTAAATATAAAATTATTTCTTTTATTTCTTCATCGCTTAAACCCAATGCCACCATTGGCATATTAAATTCTTTCAATAGCTGTAAAGCGGTTGGATCTTTTTCTGCAACAAGTCCATCCGGATCTTTAATTTGTTTTATAAGCCAGCTTTCTTCTCTACGTATAGTTACTCCCGATAAATCGGGTCCTATCGAATTTCCTTTTCCAATAGTATGGCATCCTGAACAATTGTCTTGAAAAATTTCTCCTCCAATTTCAGAAGAAGCAACATATTTAATCGGTAATAAACAAAAAATAATAAAAACAAATGCCGTAATATTATTTCTCAATAAGAAAAAAGGAAACATATGGTCGAATAACATTTTATGATCATATAAAATTGATACAGGTCAATATCGACTATGAAAAATATAAATTGATTTAAATCAATTTTTGATTTTAACCAGTATATCAGTTGGAAAAGATTGCAAATTTTATTAAACTTAATAAATTTTTAAAAAGTTAAAATAAAATATTGTTGAATTAATTTTTATATATTATTTTTTAAAATCTAGGATTTTATCTAAATCTTTAAAGATTTTATTAGATGAAACTCTTATAAAGTTTGTATTTTTTTTTAATCTTTTGACCAAAAATTTAGCTCCAATATCTCCTTTAATTTTTCTAAATTTACTTAATACTGAAATATTAAAGCCTATTGGATTGCCTAATTTAGTTTTGAATTTTAATGCGTGAACTAAGTACTCTTTTTTAAGAATAGAGTCATAAATTTTATTAATATCTGAAGCTTTTATAAATGGCATATCAGATTGAATAATTATAAACCCTTTGTCTTTTTTTGATATTTTTCTAAGTCCAACCTTAATTGATGAAGACATTCCTAATCTAAATTTTTTATTTATCACAAATATATTTTTTTTATTTTTTTTAATTATTTTTTTTATCTCTTTATTTTGATAACCGAGAACAATTACAATTTTGTTTACTTTACTTTTAACCAATGCTTTTAGTGAATGATTAATTAAAGGTTTATTTTTAAATTTTTTAATTAATTTATTTTCGCCTTTAAACCTTTTAGATTCGCCCGCAGCTAAAAGAATTGCTTTAATCATTTTTTAATCTCCTTTTAAATAGTGTGATAATATTCTTGTTTGTTTTTCAATCCTATGTTCAAATAAATTTCGAATATTTGTTGCATTTTATTTTTTGTAAGTTTTAGACACTAGTTGAGCAATGATAGATAAAGCTATTTCTGGCGCAGATCTTCCTCCCAATTTAATGCCTATTGGACCATGTATTGAATTAATTTGCTCACTAGTAAACCCTGACTCTTTTAATCTTTGACATCTGTTTTCATGAGTTTTCTTACTACCTAACGCACCAATGTAATAAAATTTTTTCTTAAGCGCATGTTGTAATGCTGGATCATCTATTTTGGGATCGTGAGTTAATGCAATTAGGGCAGAATTTTCATTTGTTTCTATTTCTTTAAAAGCTTCATCTGGCCATTTATTAATTATTTTTATATCTGGAAATCTTTGTTCAGACGCAAAGTAACCGCGAGGATCTATAATAGAAATTTCGAAGTTCAGACTTTTTGCAAAATCTACAAGATATTGAGCTATATGAACTGCACCTACAATAATAATTTTTATAGGTCTAATATATGTTTCAACAAATATTTCTGTTTTTTCTATTACTCCATTTTTTTTTAATTTAAAAAAATTATCTATTTGCTCTTTATGAATTTCAAATTCTTTGCTTAATGATTTTCCCGGTTCATAAATTTCACTTAAACCGTTTTCAAGATTAGTTACAATTGCAAATTCTGTTTTTGAAGCTTTCTTTTTAATTATCTCTTTAAGTTGAGAATGTTTCATTTAAACAATAAAAAAATGATAAATTAGCAATCCAATAAATATACCTTTAAGAAATGATATCCAGACAACTCCATAATCAGAAATGTTTAGTTTTTTTTTCCAATATTCTATATATCTTTTATGCCAATTTATCATTTTACTTTTAAATTATCTGTTCTAGGTATACTTCAATTTCTCCACCACAAGCAAGTCCTACTTCCCAAGCACTTTCATTAGAAACTTTAAATTCAATTTTTTTACATGGTTTGTTATCTTTAATTAAACCCATGCACTCTCTAACTACTGCTGACTCAACACATCCGCCAGAAACAGAACCTGAAAAATCTCCTTTTTCATTAACAATCATCCTGCTTCCAACCTGTCTGGGCGATGATCCCCAAGTTTGAATTACAGTTGCAAGAACAACTTTTTGATTAGTTTTTATCCAATCGTTTGCTTCTTCTAAAATTTTTTCATCAAATGAATTTTTCATTTGAGTTAAAGTTAATACTGAATGATTTATTTAGCAAGCATCAACAGCTTTTTTTGCAAATACTCTAACCATATTCGCTCTATATTCTGCTGATGCATGAATATCTGAGTTCATTCCTGATGAAGAAATTCTTACATTATCTAATACGGAAGAAGAAAAACTTTTTGAAAGAGCTTGTTTTAAATTTTTTTCATTATACACGCAAGATTTAGCTCCTGTAACTGCAACATTAACTCCTTTTTTATGTTTAGCAACATAAACTCCAACAATCGCATATCTTGATGCTGGATTTGGATATTTTTGATAACAAGATTTTTCTGGGACTTTAAATTCAATTGCTTCAATAATTTCACCACTCTTAAGTGATGTTTCAAACATACCTTTAAAGAATTTTTCTGCATCAATTTTTCTTTTATTTGTGTGTATCGTTGCATTTAAAGCAATACATGCAGATGGATAGTCAGCTGCTGGATCATTATTTGCAATAGATCCTCCTATTGTTCCTCTATTTCTTACTTGGGGATCCCCTATTCCTTCTGCTAAAGCTGATAGAGACGGTATTATTTTTTTAATTTCTTTTGAATTAGCAACTTCTACATGTTTTGTGGTTGCGCCAATTTTTACTGACTTGCCGCTAACTTTAATTCCTGACAAAATTTTAATTCCTTTTATATCAATAATATCTTTATAGCTTGCTAGTCCTAATTTAATAGAAGGAATAGTTGTCATTCCACCTGCTAAAAAAACAGATTTAGAAGATGATAATTTTGAAGCTTCTTTTACATCTTTAGCTGAATGATAATTAAATGTTTTCATATTTTCTCCTTATGCAGCTTCCGAATTTTTTTTTTTATTTTTCTTGCAAGCTTCCCAAACCTTTTCTGCAGTCGCTGGCATTGAAATCTCTGTTCCAATAGCATTCATAACAGCGTTCATCACTGCAGGAGGAGATGCAATTGCTCCAGCTTCTCCACATCCTTTAGTTCCAAGTGGATTTGAAGTTGCTGGTGTACAAGTAAATCCTAAATTAAATTCTGGAAAATTATCAGCTCTAGGCATTGTATAATCCATATAAGATGCTGTAACTAGTTGGCCTGACTCATTGTAATGGCAATTTTCATAAAGTGCTTGTCCTATTCCTTGAACTATACCTCCGTGAACCTGTCCTTCAACTACTAAAGGATTAATAATAGTTCCAAAGTCATCTATAGCTGTATATTTTACTACCTTTGTTTCTCCTGTATCAGGATCAACTTCTACCTCACAAATATGCGAGCCTGCTGGAAAAGAAAAGTTAGCAGGATCAAAAAAAGATGTTTCTTTAAGACCTGGCTCTTCTCCTTCAGGTAAAGGTGATTTAAGTTCACCATAAGTTCCTGGTAAATAACAAGCAAAGGCAACCTCTCCTATTGTTTTCTTTTTATTAGATTTTGTAACTACAAACTCTCCATTGCTAAATTCAACATCATCCGGGCTTTCTTCTAACATTTTTGCTGCAACTCTTTTACCTTTAGCTATTATTTTATCACATGCTTTAACAATTGCTGTTCCACCTACTGTTAAAGATCTTGAGCCATATGTTCCGTATCCAAAAGGTCCTTTATCCGTATCTCCGTGAGAGATTTCAATATTTTCTATTGGTACTCCTAATTGATCCGCAGCTATTTGTGCAAATGTAGTTTCATGACCTTGTCCATGGCTATGTGAACCAGTAAATACAGTGACATTTCCTGTTGGATTAAATCTAACCTCTGCAGATTCCCATAAGCCTATTCCACATCCTAACATCATAACCACAGGTGATGGCGCTATACCACAAGCTTCGAAGTATGAACATAACCCTATTCCTCTTAACTTACCTTTAGATTCTGACTCTCTTTTTCTTTTCTCAAAACCTTTATAATCAGCTACTTCCATAACTTTGTTTAAACTTGCAACATAATCTCCAGAGTCAACAGAATGAACTAATGTTTGTTGAAATGGAAATTGAGTAGGAAAATTTTTCATACGAATTTCTGCTGGATCCATACCAAGTTCTCTTGCTGCTTTTTCTACCAATGTTTCAATCGTATATGTTGCCTCTGGTCTTCCCGCTCCTCTGTAAGCATCAACTGGCGCAGTATTTGTAAATACTGCTTTAACATTACTATAAGCTGCTGGCATTTTATAAACTCCAGTAGCACATGGTCCAAATAAATAGGTTGGTGTAACAGTTGCAAATACAGAAGCATAAGCTCCAATGTTTGCTATTGTTTCATTTTTAAAACCTAAAAAAGTACCATCGTTTTTAACTGCAAGTTCTGCATGTGTAACATGATCTCTTCCGTGACAATCAGACAAAAAAGATTCTGTTCTATCAGCAACCCATTTAACTGCTCTTTCAATTTTTTTTGCAGCCCAGCTGCAAACAACTTCTTCAGCATAAGGGTAAATTTTTGAACCAAATCCTCCCCCCACATCTGGAGCTATAACTCTTAGTTTGTTTTCTGGAGCTACACCATTAAATGCAGAAATAATTATTCTAGCTAAGTGTGGATTCTGACTTGTGGTATATAAAGTAATTTCTTCAGTAGATGGATTATATTCTGCATTAGCTGCTCTCGGCTCCATTGCATTTGGAACAAGTCTATTATTAATTAAATCAATTTTAATTATTTTATCAGCATTTTCAAAAGCTTCTTTTACTTTGGCCCTATCACCTAACAACCAATCAAAACATAAATTTTTTGGAATATCTTTGTAGATTTGATCAGAGTTCATTGCATTTTTTGTATCCACAACGGCTTTTAATATTTTATAATCAACCTTAACAAGGTCCGCTGCATTTCTTGCTTCATCAAGGGATTCTGCAATTACAACCGCAACATGATCTCCTACATAGTTAACAGTATCGTTTGCAAGTGGTGGATGAGCTGGAACTTTCATATCTGAGCCATCCTCACTTTTAATTCTCCATCCAGCTATCAATCCTCCAATTTTATCATTAGCGATATCTGCTCCTGTAAGAACAGCTACTACACCTGGTGCTTTCATTGCTTTAGATGTGTCAACTTTTTTAATTTGTGCTCTTGCATGAGGTGAACGAACAAAATACGCAAATGTTTGATTAACAAAGTTTACATCTGCCGTATATTTTCCTCTTCCAGTTAAAAGTTTTTTATCTTCTTTTCTTTCAACTCTAGAACCAACTAAACTTGCCATTCTTAATTTCCTCCTACATTTTTGAAGCCGCTTCTTTTACTGCGGCAACAATATTTTGATAACCAGTACATCTACAGATATTACCTTCTAACCATTCTCTAATTTCAGTATCGCTTGGTTTTTTATTTTTTTGCAATAAATCAATTGCACTCATAACCATCCCGGGAGTACAAAAACCGCATTGCAATCCATGAAGTTTTTTAAATGCTTCTTGCATTGGATGCATTTTTCCGTTTTTAGCTATACCTTCAATAGTTGTAATTTTTGAACCGTTTACATCAGCTGCAAATGCTGTACAGCTTTTTATTGATTTGCCATCTACATGAACAACGCATGCACCACATTGGCTAGTGTCACATCCCACATGAGTTCCTGTTAAATTTAAAATGTCTCTTAAAAAAACTGATAATAATGTATGATCCGGTATTTCCTTGGTAATATTTTTACCATTAACTTCCGCACTAACCTTTTTCACTCCGTACCTCCTAAAAAAAGCTATTAATTTGTTGTAAACATTTAATCATAATAAAAAATAACCTTCAATTATTAATAAAATTTTGATTCTAGTTTAGCGCGATTCAAATAATAAAATATACCCCTATTCCCAATAGAATTGCTACAGATATATAAATTATAATTTTTTTATTTGATATTTTATTAATTTTATTGTTTGTAATTATTTCTTGATTTTCACCTTTAGGTTTAGAATCTGTTTCACGTGAAATTTTTTCTTTTGAAATTAAATCTGAAAAATTTCCGAAAAAAACATCTGCCATTTTTTTTGCAGTCATATCAATTAATCGTGAGCCAACTTGAGCAATTTTTCCACCCACATTTGCCTCAACTTCATAAATTAGTTTAGTGCCACCTTCGTAATCTTCTAGTTTAACTTTTGCTTCTCCTGAGGCAAAGCCAACAGGTGAATTTCCGGAACCTTCTATCACATAACTGTGTGGTGAATTAATTTCTTTTAACTCAATATTTCCTGTAAAGCTTGCATTAAAAGGGCCAATTTTATTTGTTGCAGTAGCTGTAAATTCAGTTTCAGAATCTTTTTTAAAATCTTCACATCCAGGTATTGATTTTCTTAATATTTCTGGGTCATTTAAAGCATCCCATACCTTTTGTTTTTCTAAGTATATTTGATATGATCCAGTCAGTTTCATTAATGTAAAAAAACTTTAACACAAATTATTATGGATGATAATACAAAAAAGGAATTGCAATCTGCTGCATTCGAAAGATTGATTGAACATCTTGGAAAAAGAAATGATGTACAAAATATAGATTTAATGAATTTAGCTGGATTTTGCAGAAATTGTCTTTCAAGATGGTATAGGGAAGAAGCTGAAAAAAAAGGTATTTCAATATCAGATCCTGATGCACGAGAACATATTTATGGAATGCCTTATTCTGAGTGGAAAGAAAAATATCAAAAGTAATTTTTTTAAACTCTGTGATAAAATTTCTACCACTAATATTTGTTTTACTTTGGTCTTCGGCTTTTATAACAACAAAACCAATAGTTGATTATAGTGATCCTTTTGCAGCTTTAAGTTTTAGGTTTTTAATTGTTGCAATAGGTTTTTATTTTTTTTCATTATTTTCAAAACAAAAAATTTTGGTTCTTACAAAAAATATTTTCCCTTCAATTTCTACAGGAATACTATTCCACGGATTTTATCTTGGTGGTGTTTTTTATTCAATTTCTATTGGTTTACCTACTGGAATTGCTGCTTTAATAGTTACACTTCAGCCTGTACTCACAAATGCTTTAGCTGGTCCTATTTTAAAAGAAAAAATTACGTGGAAAAAATGGCTAGGAGTTTTATTAGGATTTGTTGGTGCAACTTTAGTTATAGGCTTTGATATAGGTAAATCACTACCGTTACTAGGAATAATTGCAGTAGTTATTTCTTTGATTGCAGTTACTTGTGCAACACTCTGGCAAAAAAAAATAAGTAATAATTTACCTTTATCTGTTAGCAATATGTACCAAGCAATTGGAGGATTATTATTTCACTTAATTATAATTATTTTTTTCATTCAAAAGCCATTTATAAATTTTTCAACAACTTTTATAATTTCGATAAGTCATCAAATATTATTAGTTTCGTTTGGGGCATTTACTATTTTGATGTTTTTAATAAAAAAAAACTCAGCAAGTAAAACTGTTTCTGTTTTTTTTCTAATACCTCCTACTTCAGCAATTATGGCATGGATATTTTTAGGGGAAAATTTGGACCTAATCGATATATGCGGATTTATAATTGCAACTTTAGGAGTTTATATTGCAACAAGAGAAAAAAATTAAAATTTTATTTTTCTTTAAGTCTTGGAATTAATTCTACAAAATTGCAGGGTTTATGATTAATATCTAGTTGATGTATTAAAATCTCTTCCCAAGCATCAGTTACACCTCCTGAAGAACCTGGTAATGCAAATATATATTTACCATTAGCTAATACTGCGCATGCTCTTGACTGAATAGAAGAAGTACCAACAGTTTTTAAACTGATTGTTCTGAAAACCTCACCAAATCCTGGAATATGCTTGTCTGCTATTTCCTCTAATGCTTCAGGCGTAATGTCTCTTCCTGTCAATCCGGTTCCTCCTGTTGTTATAACAACATCAATTTCTTTTTTTTCGATCCACAAGTTAAGAATTTTTATTATCTCTTCTTTACTGTCTTTACAAATTTTTCTATCTATTAAATTATGATTTGCCTTTTTAATTTTTCCTACAAGTATAGCTCCAGATTTATCTGTATCTAAAGTTCTTGTGTCGGTTACTGTCAGAAGTGCTATATTAACTTTCATAAAATTATAATGATTATATTATCAATATTATTTTTTGTAACTGCTATTTTATATGCCAGTGTTGGATTTGGAGGTGGTTCTACCTACCTTGCTCTACTACTGATATTGAATGTTCCATATTATATTTTTCCAGTAATAGCTTTGATATGCAACATATTTGTAGTTTCTGGAAATAGTTTCAACTACATCAGAGCTGGAAATTTAAATTTAAAATTATTAATCCCATATTTGATTGGATCTATACCACTTGCATACATTGGGGGATCTTTACAAATAGATAAAAATTTATTCGAAATTTTTTTATTTTTAGTTTTAACTTTTGCGGGAACAATGCTTTTAATAAAATTTAAATCTTATGATGATGAAGACAAAAAATATAAAGATATTCCAATCATTATTTCAATTTTAATAGGCGGAATATTAGGTTTTATTTCAGGTGTGGTTGGTATTGGAGGAGGTATATTTTTAAGTCCAATTCTTTTTTTAATAAAAGCAGGTAAGCCAAAACATATAGTTACTGCAGCTTCTTTATTCATTCTTGTTAACTCAATAGCTGGTGTTATTGGTCAATTAACTAAAAATATTGTTTTAACCGAAGTATCAAATTACTGGTATTTATTTTTAGCTGTAATGATAGGTGGTCATATTGGTAATTTTTTAAACTTAAAAATATTTCCTACTAGAATTTTAGCTTTAGTTACAGCAATGCTTGTATTGTTTGTTTCTATTAGAATGGGTGTAAAATTATTTTTATAAAAATGGATATAAATTATTTTAAATCAACAAGAATTCTTGATGGAGGCATGGGTCAAGAATTACTTATTAAAGGATTAAAGCCAAAAGGAACATTGTGGTCTGCGCATGCTTTAATTGATGAGAGTTGTCATCAAATGGTTATTGATGCTCATTTAGATTTTATAAATGCTGGAGCTGAAGTAATAGTTACATCAACATTTAC
>Ga0187827_10008430_pt1 | contig 11175 bp, 9 predicted proteins | sample ETNtaG_39_FD_167969 | JGI IMG/M metagenome (GOLD analysis project Ga0187827, IMG submission 167969) | Marine microbial and viral communities from oxygen minimum zone, Eastern Pacific Ocean - ETNP2014_SV_150_PacBio MetaG (Illumina Assembly) | ecosystem: Environmental > Aquatic > Marine > Hypoxic... | reverse complement strand
TCCCACAAACGTCATCGAATCAGCGGAAACTCTTCCAACGGCTGTCTTTCCCTCGTCAAATCCGGAGCGAGTGGATCGGGACCCAAGTCTTCCACTTTATCATCCGCCAAGGTTACCTGGACCTTGGCTTCCCACGGCCGGGCAACATTATCACGCGAAAACGGGTCATTTAGCGAACCCGCGCTGTACTGGAACGGCTCGACATGGGGAATCTTAGGCAAAGGGGCGGGCTTCCGCCCGGGCGCCGCTTCTTGCTCCCTCTTCAATTCCTCAAGATCAGCTAGGGTTCTTTCCTGAGTGACACTACCAAATAACTGGCCTAAATCACTCCCCTGACAAGCGGTCAGCAGGATCCCCACACACCCAAGTAAGAACCAACGTGCAACCAACACAGACAAACGCATTTGACCGGCCATCAGCCTGATTTGTCCTGTTTCATAGCCTCAGCTCCAACGTATCGGTAGGTCACCAAACTGGCGCTGGCAGTTAACTGATCCGCTGTATCGTCCCCGGTGATCTGCATCGAAAGATTACGCACGGTCACAATTCGATCCATGGCTGAAATCGTACTGACGAATTCCGCTACCTGATGGAAACCCCCCATCACTTCAATATCGATCGGCACCATGGCATAGACCCCATAGGGCACTTCATCGCGTGGTTGAAACAGCGTGATCGTCAGTCCTTGAGAAAGCACTGCATTTGTGATGTCCGTCAGAAGGGAAGCCATCGCCTGGCTATCAGGAAGCGCGTACTCCATCTCAGCAAGCATTTTCTTAACTTGCTCCATCTGTTTTTCATAAGCCGGCAATGAGGCGACCATCGCCGCCTTAGATTTATAAGTTTGCGTTAGAGTCGTTTCTTCCCGCTGCTTAGAAACCAGCGCGTTCTGCTGATCCTGTAACACGAAATACCATCCAGCTCCCACGAGCGCGAGGGCAACAACAATCCCCATCAACCAGGTAAACCACGGCGGCCACACCATGGGATCCTGGATATCAATTTCCTGCAGTTCGTCAAGATCAATCATTATGTTCTAATGCCGGTGCTCTGCTGGCACAGTCATCCCCCAACCCAATGCCTCAGGGACAAACGACCCACTGCAATGGTCGTATTCTGTGATCACCTATCCAGACTCCGGAATGATTAGCGTCTCAGTCACCAGTAATTCGAAATCCATCAGTGATGATGCGTCGCCGCTGCCTGACTTGACAGCCTTAATATCCGCTGCATCAAAACTACTGGAGCCCTTGAGGTTATCCATCAGATCACTGACACGCTTATTGGATTCCGCAACTCCGTTTAGAGCAATCAGTCCCTCGTTCTTTCTCATCTCGGTAAAGTACATACCCTCGGGCCGGCGACGCGCTAATGCATCCAATGCTTTCACTATAGTGACTCGTTCATGCTTGAGTTGCGTGATAATGCCCATACGCGCGAGCACTTCTTTCTTGCTTTCTTTAATGCTCCTAATTTTGCCGATCTTTTGATTGGCGTACTCAATCTCTGTCTCCAAGAAATCGTTGCGCGCTTGTTGATGGTCAATCTGACCATCCATCCACCACCAGCCCATCGCGACAAGGAAAACTGCGCACCCCGCAATAAAGCCAACCATCGATAAACGCACTTGTTGCTGCTTACGTCGGCGCTCCTGGCGCCAAGGCAGCAGATTAAGGCCTCTCACCCGGCACCTCGCATTGCCAGTCCGCAAGCCTTAAATAACAATGGTGTCTGACGACCCAGCGATTGACTCTTGCCGCGCGACTCACTGCCTGCAAATGGATTGGCAACAAACGTGTCAAAACCGGTCACCTGCTGAATAACATCTGTGGCACCATCGATTGCAGCGCAGCCACCGGTGAGGAAAATTGCGTCGACCCCTTCGTTACTGCGACTAGAGGAAGCAAAGAACTCAATCGCACGGTTAGCTTCTTGCGCCATCGATGCCTTGAACGGCTCCAGTAGATCAGTCAGATAGTTTTCTGGCAGATCCGAAGCCAATTTCATGGCCTCCGCATCTTCATGACTGCTTGCAAACCGCGTTCTGATATTTTCCGTCAGTATCCGTCCACCAAACGCATGGTCACGGCTATACACAATTTTCCCGTCTATGAAGACGTCCAGGTGAGTGGTGGTATCACCATAATCCAACAACCCAATCACTTTACCCTGAATTGAATCACCAAAGGCCTGTGTCACTAGTGAATAAGCGCGCTCTACTGCAAACGAATCCACATCAATGATAACCGGCTGTAACCCCGCGCCAGCCACTACGCCAGCATAATCTTCAACAATTTCTCGCCGACAGGCTGACAAAAGAATTTCATTTTCATTTGGATCTGCAGGCGATGGTCCCACCACCAGATAATCCATATTCACCTCGTCCAGTGAATAGGGAATATGGTGAACTGCCTCTAGCCCAACCTGCTCTTCAAGCTCGCTGTCGTTTAACTCGGCGGGAAGATAGATTGTTCGGGTAACAACGTGAGACGAAGCCACCGCAACTATCGCGTTTTTCCGCTTGCTCCTTGACCGCTTTAGGGCGGCCGCTAGTGCTTCGCCCACCGCATCGAGGTTGCTGATTGCACGCTCAACGATCGCGTCCCGAGGCAATGGTTCGATGCCAATATGGGTCGCTTTATAGCCATCTCGGCCGCGGTTCATCTCAAGCACTTTAACGGCAGACGTACTGATATCAACGCCAATAGCACTGTAACGCGGTTGATTAGCGTCAGCTGTGTTGGCACCCTTGCCGGACGATTCTGAACGCGGTAGACCGCGCCCTTTTCGAGAAAACAGTGCCACTGGTTTAATTTACCTTGAATATTTCCCCGAACTATACCGAAACTTGCGGGGAAACCACACCTCGGAGACGGGATGACGCCTTGTCGACCTGACACATTGTCACCACCGCGCGTCGAATCACGAAGCCGTAGCTAATCAAAATTCGGAAACAGGCAGGATTCATCCCCATTAGACAGATAGAATACCGATTCAGGCGATACACTGACCGACTTATCGGCCAGCGCGGCCCGCTCGATACTTGCCGGCACCCTTGAAAAAATTCTTTCGACTAGTCCTGATCTCGGCAGGCCTCCTAACCCTGGCAGGGGGCATCTCGGGAACGGTTTTGGTGGGGACGCTGATGTCTGATTTGCCAGCCATCGAGAACATTCGCAATATCCGCTTGAAAGTCCCGCTTGAGGTCTACACCATCGATGGTCGTCTGATAGCGCAATTTGGCAATCACAAACGAATCCCACTGACTATTGATCACGTTCCCAAAACTTTGATCAACGCCATTACCGCTGCTGAGGACGACCGATTTTTTCATCACTACGGGATCGACATAACCGGCGTTGCCCGCGCCCTGATTGCGAACATCCGATCGGGAGACATCAGTCAAGGCGCAAGCACCATCACCATGCAGGTTGCCCGGAACTATTTTCTCTCAAGAGAGAAAACCTATATTCGCAAGGTCAAAGAAATTCTGTTGGCCATCAAATTAGAACAGCAATTATCCAAAGAAAAAATTCTCGAACTCTACATAAACAAAATCTTTCTTGGCCACCGCGCCTACGGATTTGCGGCTGCGGCAGCAATCTATTACGACAAGCCCCTAGAACAATTGTCGCTCGGTCAATTAGCTGTACTCGCAGGTCTGCCAAAAGCTCCCTCACGCAATAATCCCGTGACCAATCCTGAGCGTGCACTGAAACGCCGAAACTACGTGTTATACCGAATGTACACGCTCGGTCATATTGACAGAAAAACTTACCAGTCCACTGCCAAGAAACCCGTGACTGCAAGCAAGTCGCTTCTGGTCACAGAGGTTGATGCGCACCATATTGCTGAAATGGTGCGCTCCAGCTTGGTATCAGAATTTGGGCAGGCAGCCTATACCGACGGCTATCGCGTCTACACGTCCATTGACAGCACCCACCAGGCCGCTGCCAATCGCGCCCTTCGGCACGGGCTTTTGGCGTATGACCGGCGTCACGGTTACCGCGGCCCCGCTAACACCCTGGACACTGCCCGCTTAGTCGACTCATCATATGTTGCTACGGCACTTGCCAACGCCAACGCGCCGTCACCTCTTATCCCGGCCATTGTCCTGAATGTAGCACCCGATGCGGTTAGCCTGGCGCTTGCCGATACCAAGAGAGTGGTTCTGGGACCAAGTTCATGGCGCTGGACAAAGAAATCAATAGATGCGGTGGTGAACCCCGGTGATCTGATCTATGTTATTGATAGCTTAGATGGCCTGCTGCTGGCACAACGACCAGAAATCGACGGTGCACTGGTCTCCCTCAATCCGCACGATGGTGCCGTACTTGCGTTGGTCGGAGGGTTTGATTTCGCACGGAATAAACTGAATCACGTGACGCAAGCTCTGCGACAACCTGGTTCAAACATAAAGCCATTCATTTATTCGGCCGCGCTAGATAATGGCTTTTCAGCTGCGTCCATGATCAGTGCCGCTCCAGTCGTTATTGAAGACACATTGGGAAACACCTGGAAACCCGAGAACTACAACAAGAAATTCTTTGGTCCTACTCGACTCCGACGAGCGCTCAGTCTGTCACTTAATTTAGTGTCCGTACGCATCACACGTTCGCTTGGAATCCCCCTGGTGACAGATCATCTGGAGCGTTTCGGGTTCTCTCGAGATCGACTGTCAACGGGATTGTCGCTCGCACTAGGCTCCGCGAGCACCACACCGATGGAAATCGCACGGGGCTATGCAGTCTTCGCTAACGGCGGCTACTTAATAGAGCCCTATTTTATTGCGCGCATTGAAAATCGTGATGGACGGATAGTGCGTTACGCAAATCACACCATACTCTGTCCTGCCTGTCAGCCAGATCAGTCGCCATCAGTCCAAATCGAATCCGGGATACTCCGCGACCGGCGCTACGCGAGACGCGCAATCTCACCTGAGAATGCATACTTGATGACCAGTCTAATGAACGAAGTCATGACCACCGGCACGGGTCGTAAGTCACTGTCGTTAGGACGTACGGATCTGTCGGGTAAGACCGGCACCACCAACAACTTTCGCGATGCCTGGTTTACTGGATTTAATCGTGACATCACAGCCAGTGTTTGGATTGGCTTCGACCAACCGAAAGAACTTGGACGACGTGAGTCAGGAAGTCGTGCGGCATTGCCAATCTGGATCGACTACATGACGATCGCGTTGAAGGACAAACCAATACATCCGGCAAGCATTCCAGAAAACATCGTCGTAGCACGTATTAACCGCCACTCAGGCCAAGTCACCGATCAAACCGATCCCGATGGCATAGACGAATACTTCGTGATGGGCAGCGAACCCCAGGCACAGTTGTCTGTCGGCACACCGATCACTCGGACGTCCCGCGATGATACCGAAAGCAACGTGGAGAAACTTTTCTGAGAATTCCTGTGAAATCAACACCCAGACAAAGGATTAAGTTGGCCTGCCTGCCTTGGATTTTCCCGACTTCTTACCTATCGCTTTTTTCTTTCGCGTCGAGGTGTTGGTTTTCTTCTTCACTGCTGTCCTGCTTTTCTCTTTGACCTCCACCTTCCATTGGCCTTCACGATAAAACGCTTTCCAGCCCGAGGCCTTCTTTTCAATCTCAGTCAACACATACTGTTCTTTCGTTTTTCGACTAAAACGAATCTGTGCCTTGTTTCCGTCAGGATCCATAATAGGCGCCGTCGCCAGGAACTGATACTTGGGGTCAAGTTGATCCTTAACACTCAGAATTTCTTCGACCAATGGCGCCCGTGTTTCCCGATTTTTAGGGAACTGGCTGGCCGCCAGAAAGATACCGGACGCACCATCGCGTAAAAGATAAAAATCATCCACCCTCTCACATTGCAAATGGGGCATCGGGATAGGGTCCGCCTTTGGGGGCGCTGCCTCGCCGTTTCGTAGCAATTTCCGTGTATTCTTACATTCGTCTTTGGTACAACCGAAATATTTTCCAAAACGCCCGCTCTTTAACTGCATGTCTGACCCGCACTTGTCACATTCCACGATCGGTCCGTCGTAACCTCTTAGTCGGAATTGTCCCCACTCGATTTCGTAGCCGGAACAGTCTGGATTGTTACCACAGATATGCATCTTTCTTTTTTCGTCAATTAAATAACTCTCCATCGCACTACGACAAACAGAACAACGGCGTTTGCTAACCAACAACCTAGCCTCCGCTTCCTCATCCAGAGCAGAATCTTCTATCTCTTCGCCAGGCACGAGGTTTAAGGTTTTCGTACAACGTTCTTTGGGTGTTAGTCCATACCCTGAGCAACCCAGAAAAACCCCGGTAGCCCCATTACGAATTTGCATATAACGTCCACAATTCTGGCACTCAATATCCGTATTGGTCGGCGAGTTGGTCCGCATTCCACCTACGGCAGTTTTACCTTCCCCCTCTCCAGTCGCCGCCTCCAGTTTTCGCCTAAAATCGGCATAAAACTCATTCAGGACCACCTTCCAATCCTTGCCCCCGCTAGCAATTTGATCCAACGTCTCTTCCATATCAGCCGTGAATCCGTAGTCCATGAGATGACTAAAATTCTCATATAGACGGTCCGTCACGATTTCACCAATTTTCTCAGCGAAAAACCGTCGATTATTGATGGTGGCATAACCGCGGTCCTGGATCGTAGAGATAATCGATGCATAAGTAGAAGGTCGGCCGATGCCCCGTTTCTCAAGCTCTTTTACCAGGCTTGCTTCGGTATATCTCGCCGGTGGCTTAGTGAAATTCTGCTTGGGGACAAGTTGCTGCAACGACAGTAGCTGCCCCACTTCTAAGTCAGGTAGTTCCACATTGTCCTGCTTACCTGCCGGTGGCAAGACACGCGTATGCCCATCAAACACAAGAATTCGCCCCTTGGCCCTCAGCTCAAACTCACCGCACATAACCGTTAATGTGGAACTTAAATACTGTGCATCTGTCATCTGGCAAGCCAGGAAATAGTCGCGAATTAGATCGTAAAGACGCTGTTGGTCCCGCTCTACCGAAATGGTGGAGCCTCGCTGATACGCATCAGTTGGGCGGATTGCCTCATGGGCCTCCTGAGCACCTTCCTTACTGGCGTAGACAATTGGCTGAGCCGGTAAGTATTTCTCGCCATAAACCTTGTCAATCAAACTACGGCAATTGACCACCGCATCAATACTCAAGTTAGTGGAATCTGTGCGCATGTAGGTGATAAACCCGGCTTCGTAAAGGCGCTGGGCCAGTGTCATGGTTTTTTTCACAGAAAACCCAAGTCGCGTGCTCGCCGCCTGCTGTAACGTAGAAGTAATCAGGGGGGCATTCGGCCTGGACTTGGTCGGTTTGTCTTCGCGCGCGGTGACCGTGTACGCGTGTTGCCTCAACAGGGCCAGCGTAGCGTCTGCCTCGTCCTTACTGGTGGGTCGGAAGTTTTTTCCGTGATCCTTAGTCACCTGCAAGCGCAGTTCCGCCTTGCCTGCTGTGGTATCCGCGAAAATTTCCCAATATTCTTCAGAAACAAAGACACGCACCTCGCGTTCGCGCTCCACCAACAAACGAACAGCTACCGACTGCACCCTACCGGCCGAGAGGCCGCGTGCGATTTTCGCCCACAGTAAAGGAGAAAGCATGAATCCCACCACACGATCTAGAAAGCGACGTGTCTGCTGTGCTTCGACCTTGTGCTGATTCAAAGCACCCGGCTCCTCAAATGCCCGCTCAATCGCCTTCTTGGTAATTTCGTTAAAAACAACCCGGTGATAACGGCTTTCATCACCACCAATAACTTCTTTGAGATGCCATGCGATCGCTTCCCCTTCACGGTCTAGGTCTGTGGCAAGATAGATCGCGTCCGCGTTCATCGCGAGTTTTTGAAGTTCTGCTACCACTTTGGTTTTATCCGGCAAAATTTGGTAACTCGCGCACCAATCATTGTCGGGATCTACACCCATACTGTTAACAAGATTGGTATGGGCTTTTTCCTTCTTGTATTTTGCTTTGACATCTGGCGCCATTTTGCGTGTTTTAGCCGCCTGTTTTGCCCTCTCTTTTGGATCGACCTTCTTTCTTGAGCCACTGACCGGTAAATCCCGCACATGCCCGACACTTGACTTGACGATAAAGTCACGGCCCAGATATCTGTTGATCGTTTTCGCCTTGGCCGGCGACTCTACAATCACTAATGACTTACCCATAAATCTCAATCCGACTCACAACCGGCCAGGTTCTAACGCAGTCGGTGGTGGCCCATCGTGTGAGCAAAATGATTACTTCCATTTGCACCTTCATGCATCGATCCCATGCTGGTGAATTAGATAAGACGGGCAAACATCGGACTTCAATCGGCCAACAGTATTAATGAAACCACAGTTCATACGTCATCCTGAATCTGTGACGTAACAACCCTTCTGATAAAGCCGCCGCCTACACGGGTGACTACACCCTCTAGTTCCATTGTTATCAGCATGGATGAAACCTCTGCAACCGTCAATCCAGTACGATCAATCAGTTGATTTACTGGGGTCGGTACCTCTCCAATGGCAGCCAGTAACCCCATAGGTTGCAAACTTAACTCAGTTGTCATGGCTTTGTTTCTGCCCCGGGGAAGAATCAAGGAGAGTTCCTCAGTGATATCAGACACGCTTTCTACCAGTCGTGCACCGTCTCGAATCAGCGCATTGGGTCCCCGCGACAATGGAGAAAAAACCGGACCCGGCACTGCAAAAACCTCCCTACCCTGCTCCGCGGCATGTCTCGCCGTAATCAAACTTCCGCTTCGACGACCTGCTTCAACTACCACCGTGCCCAAAGCCAGCCCACTGATAAGCCGGTTACGTCTCGGGAAGTGATGTGCCCTAACTCCCGTGCCGATACAAAATTCAGACACCAAGCCGCCAGTTGTCCTGATCTGATCAGCCAAAGTGCGGTTCTGTCGGGGGTAAACAATGTCCAACCCCGTCCCGCACACCGCGATGGTCATGCCACCCGCCGCCATAGCGCCTTTATGGGCGGCACTGTCGATCCCGAGTGCCAGCCCGCTGACAACAACGATACCGTGTTCGGCAAGGCCATGAGCGAGGTGGAATGCGAACTCTTCTCCAGCAGCGGTTGGGTTACGACTGCCAACAACAGCGACCGCTGGCCGCAGCCAGTCACTCACTTGGCCTTCAACATATAACCGTAGCGGGGGATCTGGAATCTGGCTGAGAAGAAAGGGGTATGACGCTTCGTTAAGCCCAACAATCGAACGATCTCGCCCACTCAACCAAACATTGTCGCGTTCGGCTGATTGCAACGTTAACGCGCGATGTGAGGACTGACTTGAAGGGCTTCGAAAACAACTGTCCACAGCGAGTCGTGGTGGCCCATTGACCAAACGCCATGAACGAACCGTTGCAGCGTCGTCTCAGGCATCGGGGCGACGAACGTAATCGTACATCTGCGCCGGCTCGCGACATTCCAAAATCAATCCATGGCTAAACTTGTCGTACACTCGATAGGCCATCACATAACCAACCGATCCGCTAGGCGTGGTCACTAACGTGCCCGTCGTCGGATCAGTCACCGATCTTCCTGGGCGCCAAATCTCTAGCACATCTCCCTCGCGCAACCTGTCTCGTTTACCCAATGACAGCATGACTGTATCAAGTCGGGAGAATTCACCGAGGCCCGTAGTCGAGCTCACAATTCGGCCGGTAACATCCTGTCTTGGCCGACGCAGTGTGAAATGCGGTAACTTGTTCTGATCAGCATTGGTGGCTACCAGCAAGTCACCTCGAGAGACTTCCCGATGGGATGTAACCAGCTCCAATGTTGTCATCAAACCCTCAGACACTAATCGGGCCGTACCCAAATCGACTGTCTGACTGCCTAGCGTTTCGCCAGTGTCTGGATCAATCACAGATTCGGCCATTCGAAACACTCGATAAAGCCCGCTTGCAGAAGTCGGTAGTCCGGCGGCGAAAAACCTATCGTGCTGGCCGAGCACGACGTTGTCCCTAATACCTGCCACCACCTGACCCGCCTGACTGAGCTCCACTGGATCCATAATCATTGGCCCTTCTAGAAAAGGACGAACAGTATCCGGCGCAATGGTCGGCACCGGTTGCGCAGTCGTTATCACCCGCACCCGGGGACCACGCTTTTCAACCTTTAGCACTTTAATCCGAGGTCCGTTTTTTCCTGCACTGATAATCAGAACATCTCCCGGATAAAGCGCATCACCCTCCTGCCATACCTCAACCCATTGCCATGGTCGGCGCAGAAACTGGGACGCGATATCCCACAAGGTGTCGCCCTCGCGCACTGTATAACTCCGCGGGAACCCCTCGGTCAGGTCGACGGCGATTCGGCTCTCTGCCCAAGCGGTGCTGAACAACACAAACACCGAAACGACCGAAACCACTGCCCGCCACACACGTTGGCCAAATCGACCGTTGCCGCCAAAATCGTTCGATCTAATCGTTACGTTCAATGTCGATATCTTCATAAGTCATCCGCTACACTACGGGTTATCGGAGCTAAGGTCACTAATGAGCAGCTTTGCCGCCATTGTATGGGCGCAGGCTGATTGATTCCAAGTGATCTTTGTCACAGATTGAACGCAACTGCGGACGAAGGCCGATTTCCCTATGCCACTGCTAGACATATTGCTCTATCCCGACCCACGCCTGCGGAAACAGGCAAAGCCGGTGAAGCAGGTAACCGAGGATATTCGCCAACTCATCGATGACATGGCAGAAACCATGTATGCCGCGCCAGGAATCGGCCTCGCTGCGACCCAGGTCAACGTTCACCAACGTATCCTCGTGATCGATATATCCGAAGAACGAAACGACCTCAGAGTGTTCATCAACCCGATTATCGACTCTGGCCAAGGAGAAACTGAAACAGAGGAAGGTTGCCTTTCTCTGCCCGGCATCCGAGCTCCAGTGATACGGTTAGAAAGTATTACGCTTAGTGCAAAAGATCGACTCGGTGAGGATTTCACGCTAGTGACTGACGGACTTCTGGCAATCTGTATCCAGCACGAGATCGACCATCTGGATGGCAAGGTGATGGTCGACTACCTTTCACGACTGAAACACGACCGCATTCGAAAGCGCTTGTTGAAGGAACAACACGAACAAACCGTGCTCCATACGGGCGCCTCTATAATATAGCCCTGCACACATCCAACGAA
>Ga0187827_10008426_pt1 | contig 11180 bp, 10 predicted proteins | sample ETNtaG_39_FD_167969 | JGI IMG/M metagenome (GOLD analysis project Ga0187827, IMG submission 167969) | Marine microbial and viral communities from oxygen minimum zone, Eastern Pacific Ocean - ETNP2014_SV_150_PacBio MetaG (Illumina Assembly) | ecosystem: Environmental > Aquatic > Marine > Hypoxic... | reverse complement strand
TAGAAAACAGGGCAAAGCCCTCATCATCTGGACCACGATGTTTTATCATCCTTGCCATTTCATCAAGATTTGACAGGTTATGCCTGTGATTGTTAAAGCTAACTATGGCAAGTATCCCACACATTTAGCAGCTTGTCCTTCTTTTTGAGGAAGACAGGTCCTCCCTGTCGTAATGGAATGTAGTATGATAGTAGTGAGGTTCGGTGCCTTGGTATAAGGAATGGAATATTTTCAAATTATATTAATTATGAAGCTATTTTTTATCACCAACAAAATAATGTACATTGTCTATCTCAAGTTCTGGTTCTATCTCCTCAAATACCACAGAAGCATTGTTCGTAATTATTCCCAAAAGATCTTTTGGTATCAGTGTTTTTTCAGGGTCCCCCCCTTTATAAAGATAAAGACACCGTCTCGACTCTTTGTCTTTAAGCATACGCTCAATATGCTTGGCATAATTAACAACCATATCTTTGGTCATCTCTTGGAATGAAGCACTATTCCAAAACAGGTCCATCTCGGCATCTATCTTTTCAATTTGCCAAGGACAAACTGCAATTATTTCCCTTGTATCATTTTCTGAGAAACGAATACTGCTTAACTTTCTAGTTTGACGATAATCAAGCACTTCACCTTTAAAGAAGTGCTTTAGATACTGGGTCCCAGCATAAAGAATTGGAGGGATATCTAAATAGAGATATTTTCTTATATTAGGAAAGAAGTGGAGTAATGTATGACACAAAGAGCCAAATCCACCTCCAATTTCAAATACACTTTCAATCTTATTAAAATCAATTATTTTTGAAAAGTTATGGACCCTTATGAAAGAAGCCAGGTAGCTTCTTCCAATTTTATAGTTATTTATTGATATCGTATCTTGTGGATTTCCAACAAGTGTATCTGGCAAAGAATACTGTTTAGAAAATAGCGAAAACCAATTCCCAAGCGTATTGGTATAATGCAGATTTTTATATCTTTGAGCTTGCTGAAAATTAAACTCGTTAAGTTTGATATATGGACCAACAATATATCTTTTAATGATCGAAAATCCAACTATTCTCTTATACACCATTGTTTTCCACGAATCAGAGGACAAAAGGTCAAATGGATTTATCAGAAGAGTATCTGCAAATCCTTTACCAATACGATTATTTGCTCTAAAGTTTTGTAGCCCTTCAGAGCGAATGGCCTTTTCTGTCCTGGACGAGTATTCTTTCCAGTATGGGCCAGGATGATACAAACCCTTCTGGTCAAATTGATCTTGCAACATCATATCAAGTAATTGTAGATCATCCTGCATAATATTCTCCTGGCGGAGCTCATCGTTTATCGCTTTGCTTTTTTATATTCCTTAATATTTCAAGAAGCAGTTTTTCATACTTATATGTGTTTGTCAGTGACTTAATAGATTTATTTCTTTATTTTCCTAAACTACTTTACAGCCCATATGTTTAAGTAACCACCGAATTTTTTCAGAATTTTTTGTTGCATACTTAATGACAAAAGTGTAGCAATATTAAACCTTGTGGATGGAAATCCGCGCAGTTCTTCGTAATTACCAAGCACCTGATACCGATATGTACTGAATTCATTAAACAGACGAGGCAGATCAGATACAGTAAAATGTCTCGATATAGGTGCTCCGCTTCCATCTCCATGAGCATCCGTATGCCTTTCAACTACCTTATGTACCGATTTATATCTAAATATTTCACCCCTCAGTACGCCATACTTAAAAAACTTGTTATACCAGTATTTAAGAAAGCTTCTTCTATAAAGCATCAAATAAAATGTGCATCCTTCTTTTAGGACTCTATGTGCCTCTTTAATACATTGTTCAGTATCCTTAGAATGATGAATAACACCATAAGAGACAATGAAGTCAAAGTGTTTGTCCTCGAATGGCAAATTTTCAGCATTACCCAAGATAAATTCAACATTATTTATATTACGAAATAATTTATCACATATTTCATGATGGTAAGTACTCAAATCTATTCCTGTATAAATTGCTCCCGCATTTATAAACTCCCTTGCCAACCAACCCACACCATGACCTACTTCAAGCACTCTTTTCCCCTTAAGACTATCAAAATCTAATAAATTTGAAAGAATCGGATTCCCCTTATCCTGACCAAACCATGCCTTTTTTCTCATGATAGCTGCCGCATGGTTGCAGACATCATCAGGCGTTTTGAGTTCTCCCATTCCATACGTCATGGGATTTTCTGACCAGAACTTTTTTACTTCTCTAATTTCTAAGTTATCTACCATAAACCCTTCTTTATATTTACAGAAACCAAGAGCATATTCTTAAGTTTTTCGATATCTAATTCCAATTGATATATAAATGTGTCTGAATAATTAATCCGTCCTTACAGATTTTGTTTCTGACACATGCTGTAAAAATGAGAATTCTTGTCCCCATATAATTCGTCAAAATTTCCTTCTTCTGCTATTCGCCCTTTCTTTAAAAGATAAATATAATCACATTCCTTAATAGTCGACAATCTGTGTGCAATTATAACAATCGTCCGTTGTCCCTTCATGGAATTAATGCTTTTCTGGATAAGAGTCTCTGATTCGGTATCCAACGAGGATGTTGCTTCGTCAAAAATCATTATTTCCGGCTCCTTAAAAAGCTCTCTTGCTATAGCAATCCTCTGGCGTTGTCCTCCGGACAACTTAATACCTTTATCACCTATTATAGTATTGAAACCTTCTTTTGACTCATTGACAAACGAAAGGCAATTAGCCATTTCAGCCACTTTCTCCACTCTTTCCATGCACGATTTATCCCCATTTTCAGATAACCAAAATGATATATTGTTAGCAATTGTATCATTAAATATAACAGGCTCTTGAGTAACGTAACCAATAAGGCTCCGCATAGATGATAAGTTTAACTCTTTGTAGTCAATTCCATCGATGAGAATCCTTCCTGACTGAATGACTATTAATCCTGTAATAATATCAAAAAGTGTAGTTTTGCCACCACCGGATTCTCCAACAATACCAATAGAACTGTTTTTGGGGACTACTAAGTTTATGTCGAAAAGTACCTGTGTTCCATCATAGGCAAAATTGGCTCCTATCAAGCATATTTCTTTTTCAAAGCTATTAAGTCTGCGAGAACCAGAAATCTCGTTGTGAATATAAAGATCATTTGTCACCTTCTTTATAACATCAATACTACCAAAATACATATTAAGCTTCTGCCAAACACCCTGTATACCAAAAACTCGAGCAAAAGTCCGATAGAAAAAAACCAACAAAATCATTATCTCGGCCATTGGCTGTCTCAGATAACCTACATGATAAAAAATGATGCAGGATAAGCAAAGAATTGTAACGGGTTCAATTATCGACATTGGTATGGCCCGAAGAACACCACTTTTAAAGTTGTAGTCGCGGTTCTCATTCATTTTTCTTTCAAGTGTTTTTGCCAAATAAGAAAAATTGTCTGTTGCTTTTAAGTATTTAAAATTATAAATAAATTGCAATAGAAGAGACTGAATGCGCGCATTGGTATCTGTTACAAGAACGGACATTCTTCTTAAAATCCCTGACAATTTCCTCAATACAAAGAACATTGTAAGCGATAACCCAAGGACCAAAAAGGTTATTTTCCAGTTGATAAGAAAAGCCGATGATACATAAACAAAGGTAAAAGCTAGGGCAACTATAATGCTAATATAAACTTGTAATCCAGAGACGGCATTGTCAATTTCAACAGTAACTATATTGTTTAAATACCCGATGTTTGTATTAGTATAATAAGTATAATTCATGGCTGCATATTTCTTACTGAATTCAATTCTAATATTTCTAACAATATCAGTACAAATGTAAGAGGTCAGGCACGCCTGACTAAAATAAAAAATACTTTTCAATAAAAATGCTGCAAAGAGAAGACCGAGCAGAAAAAATAGAGACCCTCCAATTCCAATAAATTCAAAAAAGCCATATATGATCTGGGAATAAGCGTTTGTTGTTTCAGTCTTAGACCCTAAATTAAGGATAGGAAACAACATAGAAAGCCCCAAACACTCACTTAACCCCCCGAATAAGGCAAGGACACATAGAAAGTATAATTTCTTTCCTGCATAGCCATAAAAAATCTTAAAATGGTAAATTAATGAGCTTACAAAAGGCATGTACATAAAGGAGTGCTAAGACAATATTTGGTTAAGATTAAATTTATATATTTAAATGTAAGGTCCTTATCTCTCTAAAACCATGACCAGAGGACCTCAATAGTGAAAAGAGATTTACATCTTTAATTGCTTTTTCTGAGTGATATGATGATAAATCTCATCCATACAATGAAGAATTCCCTGTCCCATATCAACGGAGAGATTATTAACCAACTTTTTACCCATTTTGGGGGAAAATGAATAAGGAGTTATACTATAATGAAATAAAGAATTATTATTGAGATATTCAACCTCAACACCCCCGATCATCTCATCTATCATTTTGAAAAGTTCTTTTACCCTAAAGGACTCCTTTCCTGTTAGCATGATATTCTGATTAGCATATTCCGGTTTGAGTATTTCGATACTTGAATGGGCCGCATCCTCAACATTAATATACTCCCTTATGTCATCCGGAGAACCACTGCATACAATCCTACGTACCTCAAGAGCTTGTTTGATATAGTTATATATGCTATTCCTTTCGTCTGCACGAGGCCCGTAAAGGGAGCCATATCTTAATATGGTATAATCAAGACCGAACATCCTATTATAATCATCGATGAAATCCTCACACGCACGTTTACAACTGCGGTAAAACATACCTGAACTACTTAAGACATAGGTTGAACTAGCAAAAACAAACCTCTTTATTTTATTTTTATAAGCGGCATCTAAAAGGATACTATTTCCTATTATATTTACCTTTACAGAATCAAGCGGTCTTTTCGTATTTTCTTCTATATTTGCAATTCCTGAAAAATTATAAAGCACATCGTTTCCTTCCACTACATGGTTGACAATATCCTCGTCCATAATATCCCCTACTAACATCTTTTGCCCCTGTCTGAGATACGGAGATTTCTTCAAATCAAAAATTGTAACCTTATATCCTGCATCGGTAAGTTTGTCACAAACATGACTGCCAAGAAAACCAGAACCACCAAAAACAATTACATTCATTTTGCTATCACTCTAATCCTTTCTTCAAGTTGAGTTAAATTATATATCTTGTTAATACTATTAGCTGCTAGTTCAAAATTGTTTGAATCAATTCGAAAAACAAAGTGAACTCCTGTATTTTCAGCCGCTATTCTATCTGATTCGGCATCTCCTACAAAAACGACTTGACTCTTATTTAAACAATATTCCCCTAGAATATTATTAATAATATTCGTTTTAGCGGTAGGAGATCCACAAACACGCTTAAAAAATCTATTTATCCCCTTATATTCAACAATATCTTCTAACTCTTCCTGTGGGGTTCCGGAAGCAATGAAAAGCAGTAATTCTCGAGATGCGTTCTCCAAAAAAAACTTTGCACCTTCTACAAAAGGCGCTTTTCTTACCTCCTCAAGTACAATGCCTGAAAATTCTCTTCCGAGTTCTAAACCTATTTCCTCTGTGTACGGTTCTTTAAGTATATCCTTATATATATATTCAAATTTAACATATCTAGATATTCCTGCGTTTTTGGTATGATGATGGACAATATCTTCAACTTTATCCGGCCATTTAGAAAAGAGCCTTCTAAATGCCTCAGTCTTAATATGAGCAGACTCTACCAGGACACCATCAAAATCAAAAATGATTGCTTTGATCATTTTACTTAACCACTAAGACACAAAGTCCTAAGAGTCTTTTCTTCGTGCCTTAGTGTCTTCGTGGTTAAAATCCTCCAATCCCTTCAACAAATTCTCCACTGCCTGCTTCTCCATTTCCACTCTTGCTTCCATAGCATAGGAACCGATATGGGGGGTAAGGATTACGTTATCTAATTCTTTAAGATCACCGAAATATGGTTCTTCTTCAAAAACATCTAATGCCGCGCCGGAAAGATTTCCGTTTTTAAGATACTCATAGAGGACTGATTCATCAACTACTCCGCCTCTTGAGGTATTTATAAGCAACGCCCCTTTTTTCATGTGTTGGAATTCTTTTCCTCCTATTAACTTTTCACCAACTCCAACATGTATGGTTATAATATCCGCCCAGCAAAGCAACTCTTTCAACGACATTCGTTGTAGTCCCAGCAATCCATCTTTCAGAAAAGGATCTGCATAGGCTATCTCACACCCAAAAGGCCTGAGCAATTCAGCAACCTTTTTGCCAATCCTGCCAAAACCTTTTATACCAACTCTTTTTTCACACAAAAGATTCCCCATTCTCTTCTTCCATTGCCCCGCTTTCAACTCATTTTCCATCTGGGAAACTTTTCTTAATATATTAATCATAAAGCCAACTGTCAATTCTGCTACCGCCAAAGTTGGAGCATCAGGGGTATTATATACTTTTATGCCAATTCTATCGGCATCTACTAAAGCAACATTATCAACACCTGTACCACAACGAGAAACAACTTTAAGATTGACCAAAGTCTCCATGATGTCAGCATCTAATGTTTCTGTGCCCGCAATAATACCCACAGCATCTTTACACAATTCAATGACTTCACCCTTTTTCAGCTTTCTTTCATAAGGATTTGGTATTACCTGAAAACCCTTCCTGCTCAAAAGATTTAATGGCCCTTTGTCATATTCACCAAAGGTGGTGGTGGTTATAGCAATCTTATTCATTTAATAATGCATCAAGGTTAAAGTTCTTTAATATATTCACAGGCATTACCATACTTACTCTTACGATCAACACCAAACAGAACGTTCAAGAAATCATCATCACTGCTTATGTCTCTCCCTTAAATTAATGTAAATATTAATCATTATACACTAACCATGCGTCAAATCTGTGGGCCAATTCGTCTAACTTTTCCATTCCAAGATCAGCCATATTTTTTCTATCCGCAGCATAGTAAGTCCAGAATAAATCACTTTTAAAAGTTTTCCGATATGTGCCGCCATCCTGGTTTTCAATCCGATTAAAGTATTTTTTTAATAAACCTTCGACTTCCTCCCAGAAGGGAGCACATTTGTTATCTTCAATATCTATTGAAGGAAGTCCAAGCTTGGTCCTGATCATGTTTACATATGCAGTATTGACATTCTTATACCTATAATTACCATCGTCAATAGAAATCAAACCTCCATTCACTAATATTGGACATATTAATTCTATTTCAGCTTTTAGATTAGCCCAGGTATGATCACTGTCAAGGAAGCTACCGCAGACTTTTTTGTTTAACTCTGCCAGTACATTTATTCCAACATACTCAGACTTAGAATCATATGGCACATACTTCCAGTGGTTGAATATGTTTTTATCTGAATAATGTTTAAACAAAGTATCTGTAAGCAGTCCACGAAGGTAAGCAAGCTTGTTGCTCGAAATGTCCCAAGTGTAAAGTTCAGTATCCCATTTCAAGGCGAAATACAGGAGTATGATTGTTGAAGCACCACTCCCCGTTTCGACAAGCACCATATCTTCATCTTTTCTATAAGTCCCTTTACTTTCTAAATCAATAAGCAAATCGTAAAGAGCAATATATTCGGTATCAGGTATGCCATTTGGCCATCTTGGAAGCATGCGTTTAATGGTCAACAACCAATTCTTTGGATCTTCTTCTATCTCTTTTCTTGTACCGAAATAAAAATCATACATTAATACACTCTCCTCACATAATTGATTACAGCCAATCTCCTCCACTGACTGCTATTACCTGGCCGGTAATATAAGAAGCCCCTTCGGACAACAAATACATGACTGTTCCTGCAAGCTCTTCTGTTGTCCCCGCCCTCTTTAATGGTATCATTTTTGCCCTCTCTTGCAATTGTTCCTGGTCCTTCTTCATTTTCTTGGTATGAAACTTTGTAAGAAACAATCCCGGCGCAATTGCATTCACTAATATATTGTATTTTGCACAGTCCCTCGCAAGCCCCTTAACAACACACTCAACACCTGCCTTTGCTACTCCATAAGCAAGGGACGTCGCTCCTCCGCCGTGAGAAGCAGAGGCAGTACTCATCATCAATATCCGCCCACCACTTTCTTTCATATACGAAACAGCCCTCTGTGCCAGAAAAAACGGCATTATCAGATTCACGGACAAATCGTATGACCATTCTTTTTCTGTTAACTCCTCCCAGTCGGCAGGCTTTTTTATGTCACCTGACATTTGTATCAAACAATCAATACCTCCTGCCCAGGCCACAAAATCATCAACAAGTTGAAAGCAGGCCAAAGAAGAATTAATGTCCTTTTGAAACCTCTTTACCTTCTCTCCCTCATCATATTTTAATAACGGTTTCTCATTAGTGTTATAATGAAACCCCACTATATTATCTGTTTTATACAACGTCTCATTGAGAGAACCTGCCAAATCACTGCTTGCACCAACCAGCAATATTTTCTTGTTTCCTAATTCCATATTTGATTAACCAATAGATTCTGCCAAGAAATGATTTTTGATATATTCTTCTCTCAACTTTTTAAACATTCTTTCGCCTTCCGGCGTAAAACTCTCCGCAATCTTTATATCATCCCACAGGCCCTTATCATTCCTTACATACAGGGAAAATGTTCTCATAATCCCTTTTATTTTTTCTTTTGGAAACTGCGGCATATTAAGGGCAGGCTCTCCTGTAAGGCAGCCTGTAAAGGTGTCCTCCTCAATATAACCAAGCTTGATAGACAAGTCCCTAAGTGGGGTCCCATGGAATGGTGTAAAAGTATAGCAATTCATTGTGTCCACTTTATCAGCAATACTCCTGTTTAATTCAACTGTGTCCATTGCAAGCTCAGGAGTTTCTGTAGGAAAACCTACAATATTATTTACACTAACACCTGCAGGCAATGCATAATCTGAAATTATATCAAAGGCTTTTATAATCACTTGATTACTGACCTTTCTGTTTATAATCCTTCTCCTAAATTCTTCATTACCATGTTCAATCCCGAGGGCAATTCTATGTAAACCAACGCTCCTTAATTGCCTTATTCTGTTTTCTGTAATTTGCTCAGGTCTTGCCTGGCAAAAGAAAGGGATTTTAAAGTCGTTATACATCTCGACAAACTCATCAAACTCCTTATCCGTATAAGCAAAAAAAGTATCTGCCCAAAAATAAAAATATTCAGCATCACAATCATTTCTATAAAACTCAATTTCTCTTCTTACCATATTAATAGACTTCTTACGAAAATGATTTTCAGCACTCGCGTCATTATATAAGCTTCTTTGCGCAGGAGAGTTACAATAACTACAAGAGTATGGGCAACCTCTGTGCGTCTCCACTGGAAGCATTCTATATGTTTTTCCGGCCATTGGCCTATATAACCTCGCCTCTTCAAACAAAGAAAAATCTGGCAATGGGGCTTTATCAACATCAAATGCCTTCCTGATCGGGTTTTTGATAATCTTCCCACTTTTTCTTATCCACAAATTTCTAACATTTGAATAATCTTTATTATCTCTTAACCTGTTACAGAGTTCCAGAATGGCCTCCTCACCTTCACCTACGCATACTATATCTACCTCTTTATTCATTATGACCTTATGTGGAGCAAAAGTGGGAAAAACACCTCCCACGATAGTTAAAATATCATACTTATCAATGTGTTTTATTAACCTTAGTCCCAAAGGAAAAATATCTTCAGTCGCAGACATGGCTACCAAATCCGGTTGAAAAGAATTTACTAATTGGTCAAGATCATCAAAAGGATCTGTAACCTTTAAAGTAACTTTTTCAGCCATGTTAAATGGCCGCACTGCCAGATGTTTTTCCTTTTCTTTGTCTGAATCAAAGTCATTGCCAATCTTGTAGTACGTTGTATCAAATAAGGCAACTTCAAAACCATCATCCTTTAATATTTTAGAAAAGATAGCAATTGCAGGAGGCAGCATATTCATACCTCTCAGATTGGGATAAACAAATAATACTTTAAAATTTTTCATTCTTTCTCAAACCATAAAATAACTCTTACGCACATACGCAACAGAGTCTCTTATAACATCCTTCGTGTTACCAAATCCCCTTTTCATTTCAATGGAAACAAAGCCATCATAACACGATGCAGAAAGGGCCCTTCCAATTGAATTATGATCTAACCCGGTAGAACCCGGTGGCGCAAGACCGGGCTCACTTATATGAACGTGCTTTAGTATTCTTCCATATTTCTGGAATACTGCTTCAAATTCTTCTCCTGCGTCTGCCATCGCCTTAATATCAAGATGAAGGCCAAAGTGATTACTACCAACATCACTTACAAGTTGATTACCCTCATCAGCCGTCATTATGAAATCGTTTTCATTTGGACCTAGTGGTTCAATGCAGAAAACGACATCATTGCGCTCTGACTCTATCCCCAGTTCCCTGAACACATCTATTGCAATCTCATAGCATCTGTCATAATTCTTATCATCCACCTTTCTACTGGCAGGAGACCCATAAACTAATACCTTGACAGACAACATACCTGCTAGCCTTATCAGCTTTTTTAGATATAATACTGTTTGTTCCCCTATTGAATCTTCTCCAAAAAAACAAAGGTCTGGTCTCGCAAAGAGTAAAGCGTGAAAAGCGGGGACAACAAGATTGTATTTCGATATGAGTTTTTTCAGACTTTCTATTTCGTCATTGCTTACATGAGCAGGTTCCTTCCAAATACAACTTGGCGCAATTTCTACACCCTCACACCCCAACTCCTTCAACAATTTTAAATGGTCCTCAAGCTCATCTGGTTGCCATGCAATATTGGAAACAGAAAGTTTAATTGACATTAGAAAGCAATCTTAATTGTAATAATCATTTCACAGAATTTTCAGTCAATTCGCTCAACCTGAGAGGACACTCTCTACATGCCTCTATCTCATGGGCAAATCCTTTTCTATGCTGCTCCCTTAAAGTCTCAAGTGAATGTATCCAACACTTCTCTAAAGAATCGTGATTAACATTTCCTAAAGCCAATTTGCCGTTATAATCATTCTTACAGGCAGTAACAGTTCCATCCCACATGATCGTCATTCTTTGATAAGGAAACGGACAAATCCACGTTGATTTAACTTGCTTTATTCTCTGTAATACGGTATCCACA
>Ga0187827_10008424_pt1 | contig 11183 bp, 12 predicted proteins | sample ETNtaG_39_FD_167969 | JGI IMG/M metagenome (GOLD analysis project Ga0187827, IMG submission 167969) | Marine microbial and viral communities from oxygen minimum zone, Eastern Pacific Ocean - ETNP2014_SV_150_PacBio MetaG (Illumina Assembly) | ecosystem: Environmental > Aquatic > Marine > Hypoxic... | reverse complement strand
TTGATCAGACTCAAGAAGAAGCTGCATTGGATCTTGGAGCAAGCCAAACTCAAGTTTTTTTTAAAATACTGGTTCCCTATCTTATGCCTGCAATTGCCTCATCCGCAGTCATAGCTTTTTTAGCGTCTTTTGAAAATTATAATACTACCGTCTTTAGCATATTGTCTGATCAGACGCTCACAACTGTAATTGCCTCAAAAGTCCGTTTGGGGATCAGTCCTGCAATTAGCGCTCTTGCCCTAGTGATAATAACCTTAACCTTAATTGCGGCAATAATATATGAAGTATTGAGAAGAAGAGAAGATAGAAGGAAAAAAGAAAGACAAGATCAATTATTATTTGAAGAAACGCAAGACAGTCGTCTTAAAAAAGAAACCACTCAATCATTTAGAATTCCAAAATCGATATATGTAATTTTATTTGTTTTAGTAATTGGTATTTTTGGATTTAATCAGCTTGTAAAAAATAATTTATATGGATCTGAATGTGTTGCAGCAGCAGAATCAGCTAAAAAATCAAAATTTTCTGAACAGTTAAAATTATTGCAACAAAATCAAGTTGAAGAAAAAGCGCTTGAAGGCGGAGATTTGGGAGGCAATAAGGATTACGGTGATATTTTTGGCGATCCTAATCTTTTCAAAGATTTCGGTGGATTTGATACGAAGGATGAATAGTTATTAGTTAGTTCTTGTCATTGTACACAATATCTCAAAGGCAATTGTTGCGCCTACAAGTGATGTCATATTGTTAACATCAAACGGAGGGGATACTTCTACAACATCAGCGCCAATGAAATTTACTTGATTCAGTTCTCTGATAATTAATTGTGCCTCTCTAACATTAAAACCACCTACTTCTGGCGTTCCAGTTCCTGGAGCATGAGTTGGGTCAATTCCATCAATATCGAATGTCAAGTATGAAGGAGAATCCCCTAGGACGTCTTTGACAATTTTCATCGATTTTTCAAAACCTATTTTATAATATTCATCAATAGTTATAATTGTCACTCCCTGTTCCTTAGCCCATTTCATATCATCTGGATCATAAAGCGATCCGCGAATACCAAGCATGACATATTTTTTTGGATTTATTAAATTTTCTTCAATTGCACGACGAAAAGGTGTTCCATGAGTGTATTTATATCCCCCAAAATACGAATCCCAAGTATCTGAATGAGAATCAAATTGAAATAAACCTACAGGACCATCTTTTGCTAAAGCCCTCAATATAGGAAGAGAAATTAAATGATCACCACCTATGGATAATGGAATAGTTTTTGAAGTGACAACATTTCCGTAAAATTCTTTAATTTTAGCAAGCGAGTCTTGAAGATCAACTGGATTAACCGGACAGTCCCCAATGTCTGCAATGTCAAAATTATCATAGGGACTTTTAAGTGAAACGGGATGATATAATCTTATCAGTGAAGATGAATTACGAACCTCTCTTGGACCGTGCCTAGCCCCCGGTCTATTTGTAGTTCCTCCATCCCACGGAACGCCAGATATGCAGTAATCAAGATCCTTCAGATTTTTATTTATCGGTAAACGAAAAAAAGTTGCAACATCTGCGAATCTTGGTGTTGTCATGCTTGAAATTGGTTTGTTTTTATTCATAATATGAACATTGAATTAACAATATTAATACATTAATTTAACTTACAGTAAATATTTCATTATTTAGGAATTTTATGCAAATTGATTATTATTATACTTTGATGTCTCCATGGGCCTATTTTGGAGCGCCACGTTTTTACGCAATGCAAAAAAAATATAAATTTAAGATTAATCATTTACCACTCGATATAATGAAATTATTTCCTTTGTCAGGTGGAGAACCGTTGGGAAAAAGAGCGGAGCAAAGAAAAGCCTATCGTATGATGGAATTAAAAAGATGGTGCAAAAAGTTAAATATGCCCATCAATTTTATGCCAAAATATTTTCCTCCCTCGGATGTCTCTAAAGCTTCTACGATAATTTTATCTATTGAAGATCAACAAAAACAAAATGATATTAGTTTTTCATTTCTGCGACAAATGTGGGTGGAAGAGAAAGATGTAGGTGATGAAATTAATATAAGAGAGGCCTGCAATAGTTTAGACTTAAATTTTGATCAATTAATAATAGTAGCAAATACAAAAATTGAATTGTATCATTCACTTGCTGATGAAGCCGCTCAATTAAATGTATTTGGTTCTCCGACCTATGTTGTAAATAAAGAAATTTTTTGGGGACAGGATAGATTAGATTTTCTGGAAGAGTTTGTTGAAAAAAACCTGTAAACAATGAACTTATCAATTTTCCCTAAAGATTTGCCTAAACCAGAAGATGACGGAGCCTGCAATCATTTAACGAATAAACAAATTCCTGATATTTCTCTCCCCAATCAAGATGATAATCTGTTAAAACTTAATCGGTCTGATACTTTTCGATTAATTATTTATTGTTATCCTATGACAGGCAATCCTAATAAACCTCTTCCAAAAAATTGGGATAGCATACCTGGAGCTAGGGGTTGTACGCCTGAGACATGTTCATTTAGGGACGCTCATGATGACTTTATAACTCGTAATGCAGTACCTGTTGGATTATCCACACAATCAATTTCTGACATTAAAGAGATGACAACGAGATTATTGATTCCATACGATGTAGTTAGTGACGAACACTTAATTTTTGTTAAACAACTCCGACTTCCTACTTTTAAAGTTGAGGATAAAGTTTATATAAAAAGACTGACCCTAATAGTTGAGAAATCCATAATAAAACATTTTTTTTATCCCGTGTTTCCACCCGATTTACATGTTAAAGAGGTTCTACAGTGGTTAGATTCCAACAGATGATATATAAGTTCTTGTTATTAATTTTCTTAATATTTGTCAATTCTGTTCTTTATGCAGAACCAGATATTGATCAATGGGAAGACAGTGAAAAAACTTATAAGGATCTTATTGACGAAGGTTTTGAAGTTAAGGCATATGATACAAGCACTTTAAAAACTGGAAGCGGCTTGATCCTAATGTTTTTTGTAACTGTTTTACAAAAGAACAGGGAAGTTTATGAATGTCAAGAATACCAAACTGTTGATGAGAATTTGCAAACTTTGGATTTATCTTTTATCTGCAGGAAAATCACCCAGCCTTACAAAATAGGCATCGATACATAAAATTTACTTAACAAATGGCAAAAGCTTTATTTGGCGCAGGATGTTTTTGGGGCATAGAGGAATATTTTAAGAAACTTAAAGGTGTTGAAAAAACCTGTGTTGGCTATTCTGGAGGTAATTTAAACAACCCTGATTATAAGGATGTTTGTACTGGTAAGACAGGGCACGCTGAAGTAGTTTTAATAGAATATGATGAAGTTCTATTAACATACGCCGAATTAATCAATCACTTCTGGAGATGTCATGATCCTACACAAGTTAACGGACAGGGCTTGGATATAGGAACTCAATATCGTTCAGTCATTTTTTATGATTCTGATGAACAAAAAAAAATAGCTGAAGATTCAAAAGAAAATTTTCAAAAAAGTATCAGTAAACCAGTAGCTACTGAGATTGGCAAGGCAAGAGAATTTTTTTTAGCAGAAGATTATCATCAGTGTTACATACAAAAAAAGAATCTGGTATAAATTTTTCATTCAGCAATTGATATTTTGGATAATTTGAATAAATGATAAATGATTTTTTATATGCAGCCATAATAGGATGGTTAATATTATTTCTTTTTTGGTCTTTGATATTGGCGTTTATTTTTGTTCGAAAGCCTCCAAAATCTAAGTTGACTAAAAAACTTACCTTTCAATCTTTAATGATTTTTGGAGTTGTTTTTGCGATCTTATATTTTTTCTTATCCGTCGATTCGTTTTAGGCATCAATTATTTGAAACATATAAAACTATATATAGTATTGATGATCTAGCAAAGCACTAATATATTGACAATTAAGAGTTTTTTATATTTCAGCCTTGATAAGTTAAACTTCACTACTTATAAAGCAACTGAACTTTTTTTAGCAAATTTCAATTTTTTAATAATTTTAATAATTTAAGAAAGAATACAAGGATAGAACAATGTCAATTATTAAGAATTACTTTAAACAAAATAAAGTGACACATACTTTTTTAAGCTGTCAGTGGCCTATAGGTGATCCACAGGAAAAAGATTTCCATTTCTGTGATGCTAGTATTGCAGAAGGAAAACCTTATTGCCAACAACACTGTGACGTAGCTTACATTGATGAAAAAGAATTAAAAAAAGAAAAAATAGAGCAAAAACAAAGAAGAATTGCTGCTTAATATATTTTTTATCGTAATCTAAAAAGCTACTGTTATAAATAGTAGCTTTTTTTATTTTCAGTTTGTTGACAACGATTAAAGATGTTTTAGTATAAAATATTTTTTATATAACATTATGCTCTTTTCAGTTCTAAGAAACGTTTCATTAAAAGGAAAACTCGACATTATTGATTCCAATGGCAAGACGCATAGCTTTGGCACATTCCCCGAATTAACATCAGATAATATTTATTCTAAAATTAGATTTACCAATAAATCGATCCAGCGAAAACTATTCATAAATCCAGGCTTGTATTTAGGAGAAGGATATATGAATGGAGAAATCATAATTGAGGAAGGAACAATTGACGATTTTATTAATATCATAACTTCTAGTTATGATGATTTTATATCACGTAATCTTATTTTTAAATTTTATGAAAGTATCTTAAATTTTTTAAAACCACTTCATCAAATAAATATAATAGTAAAATCAAAAAAAAACATAGAACACCACTATGATTTAAATGAAAAATTATATCGTTTGTTTCTTGACAGTGATATGCAGTATTCCTGTGCGTATTTTCATAATGAAAATATCAATTTAGATCAGGCTCAAAGTGATAAAAAAAAACATATTATCAATAAACTCAATATTAAAAGTGACATGAAGGTATTAGATATTGGTTGCGGCTGGGGAGGTTTGTCCTTGCAGATTGCCAAAGATACAGGAGCACAAGTAAAAGGAATTACTCTTTCAGAAAATCAATTAGCAACCGCACAAAAACGCGCTCAAGAAGAAGGCTTAAATGAAAAAGTGCACTTTGCCCTTCAAGATTATCGTCTTGAAAAAAATAAATATGACAGAATAGTCTCTGTTGGTATGTTTGAACATGTTGGAATAAACTATTATCCAACTTTCTTTTCAAAAACATATGAATTACTTAAAGAAGCAGGGGTTTTTTTGCTTCACACTATTGGACAAACAACAGCACCAACTCCAACCAGTCCTTGGATCAGAAAATATATTTTTCCAGGAGGTTATATTCCTTCTATGTCTGAAATATTAAATATATGTGAAAAACTAAGTATATACGTTACAGATATCGAGGTTTTACGTTTACATTATGCCCATACCTTAAATCATTGGTATAAAAACGCTTTGGCTAACAAAAATCAAATCATTCAAATGTTTGACGAGCGTTTCTTTCGTATGTGGGAGTTCTATCTGCTTATTAGCAAATATTCATTTATAAATATGGGAAATGTGGTGTTCCAAATTCAAATTTCAAAAAATATCAACAACTTACCTCTTACAAGGAACTATATTTATAACTAAAATAGTTTTTTTGTCACAATTGTGCTTTAATACCTGATAATTATTTTTTAATGGTTTTTTTGGAAAAATGAGGAAGAATGCAAGGGTCGCTTAATCAATATTTAATTAGAGTTTTTATTTTTCTTATTGTTATTTTAGCTATAGTCGTCTTTGTTTACCCAGTTCTTCAATCAGCTTTTTTTTCCAATATTTATATAAATTTAATTATTATTTTATCTTTATTTTTTGGATTAGGTTTTTGTATTTATAATTTATCTCAATTGCAGTCTAATTATGAAAGTTTAGCCAATTTTAATATCCACAAAGCTCCACAAACTTTAACAAAAAAACCAGGAGTTTTAAAAAATTTAATTCATGAATTGAGTGAAAGCGACGGGCATCATACATTCAGATCTTCTAAAGTTGATAAAATATTAGAAAATATTGATATGTCTCTGAGCAGCATCCGCGAAACATCGCGATACTTGGTTGGACTTTTAGTTTTTTTAGGACTTCTTGGAACATTTTGGGGTTTGTTGAAAACCATTGGTTCAGTGGGAAATGTTATTGGCGGTTTAGGAATTGATGACACAAATGTAGCGGGATTTTTTAACAGCTTGAAAGAAGGACTAAATGCCCCTCTTCAAGGGATGAGTGTTGCCTTCAGCAGCTCACTTTTAGGTCTTGCCGGATCACTTATTTTAGGGTTTGTCGATTTACAATTAGGTCAAGCGCAAGGAAAGTTTTCTCAATTTGCCGAAAAAATTATTTTAGGCAATAGCTCCCCTGACTTTGTGTCAACAAACACTTCTAGTGATATAAACACATTAACTGCAATTCAAAAAATATACGATAATCTTGATAACTTGGTTTTTTCCTTAAAAGAGACAGCACAAAATCAAAGTCAAATATTTTCGTATATGAAATCACTTACAGAGCAATTAAGCAATTTAAGCGCCAATGCTAGAGAGCAAGATAAAAAACTGTCCAATTTTTTATCCACTCAGCTTAACTCTCAATCCAACATTCTGCAATTAACAACTCAATTAACTCAAGAAGGCGTTCTTGATGCTAAGACAAAAAAATATTTTGAAAACATAGATAAAGGCATTCAACAATTAATAGCAGCCAATGATAAAAAAAATAATCAATCAAATCAGGAAGTGGTTTTGGATGCTGCAACAAAGAAATTTTTTGAGAACATGAGTAAGGATATTCGGCAATTAGTATCAAAATCTAAGAAAAAATAAGATATGACAGCTAGATCGATACGACATCGACTTAGTGAAGCTACTAATATATGGCCCGGATTTGTTGATGTTTTGGCCACTCTCTTAATAGTCATTATTTTCATATTAATGGTTTTTACAGTTTCACAAATATACTTAAGTGATGCCATTTCAGGACGGGATAAAGCATTAGAAAATCTTCGCAATCAAATAAATGAATTATCAAAAATCTTAGTCATTGAAAGCAAAGAAAAACAACAAGCTTTAGAGGATTTATCAACAACAGAATCTAAATTGCAGTCTGAGCAAGAATTAACGCTACGATTGGAAAGTGAAATAGCTGAAAGCAAAGCAACTATCTCTACCCAAAGTATAAATATTTCAGTTCTAAGTGATCAGATTGCAGATCTTTTAGTTGAACTGAGAATTGTTGCAAAAGCATTGGAAACTTATGAGGGAATTGAAATAACATCACTTGATACAAAGGGGTTAGGTGAAAGAATCAATAAGGCTTTAGCAGCACGAATAGATCAACTTAATTTAATGAATGAGAAATTATCATTATCTCAGCAAGAAACATCCAAACAACTGCAAATTGTAAACAATTTAAATGAAAATTTAATGGCTATTAACGAATCTCTGGGACTGGATGACGCTGGCCTGGTCGAGCAATTAGAGGCAATTCGAAAGAAGAATTCAGAACTAGCTTTAGCAAATGAACAATTGGAATTCTCAAAACAGCAAATCACTGAACAATTAAAAATTGTTGAAGAATTAAATGCAAAACTAACTTTAAATGAAGATGAATTGCAAAATCAAGTGATACAATATCAAAAGCTAACAGAGGAACTAATCGCTCTGAATGATAGCTTGGACATCAAGGATCAAACTTTAATAGAGAAAATAGAATTGATTAGAAATAATAATACGAAATTAGCTCTTTTGAATGAAGAATTAATTAAAAAAGATACAACAATTTTTGATCTAAGAGGAAAAATTTTGGAATTGAATAATATATTGTCTATTAGTGAAGAAACTAAAATTGCCCAACAAGCTGAAATACAAAGCTTGAGTCAGAAAATATCTGTATTGGAAACAGAAAGTGCTAAATCCGTTGACCAGAAAACACAAATTGAAAGTTTAACTTCAAAAATAGCTAGCCTTGAAAAAGAAAATCAGCAACTTATTGAAAGTACGAATAAAGAAATATTAGAGGCTCAATTAAAGGCATCTTCGACCTTAGAACAGGTAGCATTTCTAACAAATGAAATTGAAGTTTTAAAAAATGAAATTAATATATTGAATTCTGCCCTTGAGGCTAGTGAACAAGATGCTTTAACAAAGGAATTAAAAATTGAAGTTTTGGGAGAACGCTTAAACAAAGCATTAACCTCTAAAGTATTCGAGCTACAGAAATACCGCTCAGAGTTTTTTGGAAGATTGCAATCTATTTTAGGAGATAGACAAGATATCAAGGTTGTTGGTGATAGATTTATATTTGAGTCTGAGTTGCTATTTGATTCAGGATCAGCTTCATTACAATTAGAAGGCAAAGAAAAATTAAAGCAAATTGGCCTTACTCTTAAAGAAACTACAATGAACATACCTGATGATATTGACTGGATTATTCAGGTAGAGGGGCATACAGATAAAAATCCAATAAACACGCCACAATTCCCATCAAACTGGGAACTTTCTACAGCTAGGGCCAATACTGTTTTGAAACTATTACTTGAATTAGGCTTTAATCCTCAACATTTATCGGCTGCAGGGTATGGAGAATTTTATCCAATTTCAAAAGGGGAATCAGCTAAAGATCTTCAGCAAAACAGAAGAATTGAGCTGAAATTAACATCCCGGTAATTGCCATAAATTAAACATGAATTACCTTTTAAAAGGAACAATGATTTACAAAATCATCATATTTCTAACTATTATATTTTCATTCAATGTTTATGCCGCGTGTGATGATCAACCGGCAAATGAAGTTGATTGGACAAATTGCAATTTTATTGAACAGCTTGATTTATCAGGCGTATCGCTTGCCAGCGCACAAATGGCCGGGGTTAACCTGGCACTTGCCAATTTGGAAAAATCTCAAATAAACAATGCCAACATGTCATACGGAAATTTTATTTTAGGAAATTTTAATAATTCCAATTTATTTTCCTCTAATTTGCAATTTGCCAATTGCAACAATACAAATTTCGATAACGCTAATCTGGCCAAAGTGAATTTTGAAGGAGCAAACCTATTTATGGCTTCTTTTAAGGGGGCTAATTTATTTGAAGCTAACCTTACTGGATCAAATATCACTAATGCAGTTTTTGATGAGGCAAATTTATCCAATGCTATTTGGGTTGATGGTAAGAAATGTGTTCTGGGATCGGTTGGACAATGTGACTAAACTTTTCAAGAAGAAATAAACTATTTTATCCTTCGTGTGACAGAGAGACTCTACCTCTAATTCATAGGTTTTTGATTTAAACTTTCTTCTTATGGCTAGGCATCTAACAGCTCAACCCAATGTTTTACAGGTATTTTAGTGCCACCTTGAAGGTGCATTAAGCAGCCAATATTGCTAGTTACAATAATCTCTGGTGATGATTTTTGCAGGTTTCTTAATTTATTAATTTTTAATTGCTTTGATAGTTTAGGCTGAAATATAGAATAAGTTCCAGCAGAGCCACAACAAAGATGGGAGTCAACTACATCTCCAAGCTTATAGCCAAGCCTACTTAATATAGATTCAACTAGCCCCTTTAGACCCTGACCATGCTGCAATGTGCATGGATCGTGATAAGATATAATCTTTTTTTCTAATTCTAATTTAGATAAATCTTTGTCTGCCAAGAACTGAGCAATGTCCTTAGTTTTATTAGCAACCGCTTGAGCTTTCTTGTAGTATGGATCAGACTCATCAAACATTGACGGGTAATCCTTAACCATAACTCCACAACCACTCGCACTTGAAATTATAACCTCAGCCTCAGTCTCAAGCCATTTATCAATGTTATATTTAACTTTACTTAACGCATCATTTGTTGCGCTTAAGTGATGGTCAACAGCCCCGCAACATTCTTTTTGCGGGGTTTCTATAGCATCGTAACCAAGCTTTGATAGGATATTTTTTATGCTATGATTTATATTTGGAGCTAGTGTTGGTTGTACACATCCGCCAAGAAGCAGCACTGTGCCATGCACGTTCTTTGTTTTAGTTAGCTCGCCTTTGGCTCTTGAGTGCCTTAATATAATTCCTACTGAATTGAACAACAAAGGTGTGGTTAAAAATTTACGAACAGTAAATCGATATAATTTTTGCCATAGAGGTCTCTTTGGCTCAATAAGCTCTCTACCAATATCTAATAGGTTGCCATACTCCACTCCGGATGGACAGGTTGTTTCACAAGAACGACAAGTTAAGCATCGATCTAAGTGCTGCAAACTAGAATCAGAAAAATCATTACCTTCAAATGCGGATTTAATTAAATAAATTCTTCCTCTTGGCGAGTCAAGTTCATTACCCAACAACTGATATGTTGGACAGGTTGCCAAACAAAAGCCACAATGTACACATGATTTTAGTATTTTTTCGGCTTTTTTTCCTACACGGGTTTTGATTAATTTATTTGATATTATTGTTTGCATTTGTTAAATGAAAACTCCTCTCGGGTCAAAAACCTCTTTTAACTTATTTTCGATGTCTTTATGTAGTTGTGATGTCGCTAATTTTGGCTTTTTAGAAAGTGTCATTTTGTCTACATAATTTTTTGGCAACACTTTAAGAGATACTTGAGTAATTAATGCAACCTTGCCCATAGACCCAACCAACAATCTAGACACATCGTAACCAGCAACGTTTTTCATCACCTGGCCACCAAAATTTAATATATCGCCCTCTCCAGTTATCACTTGAACCCCAAGCACGTAATCAGAAAAATTAGCGCCCCCTTGTGCATATGCAGAACCAACACTTTTAACTCCTTCAACTACTAAAAAAGGTAGGGCTTGATTGTTGTTTTTTAGTAGCTCTTGAGTTTCATTGATTGAAGTTCCGGCCTTAAGAGTTATAACCAACTCCTCGGGATGGTATTTAACAACTCCTGAATAATTTTCCATTCCTAAAACTGACGGCCCGCTTTCTCCACTTGAAATATGCAAGCTTTCTGAACTTTTGATTTTTTGTTGCAGTGCTAGTACTTCTTCTTCCATTAAGAATGCTCCAAACTTGTTACAGAACTATTCGATAATCCTCCTGTCTCAACGCAACGGTTAAGGATTGGAATCGCCTTGCCCGGGTTAAGTAGAGATTCTGAATCAAATGCCTGTTTTATTTTTAAAAAAATATCTAACTCTTTTT
>Ga0187827_10008422_pt1 | contig 11185 bp, 9 predicted proteins | sample ETNtaG_39_FD_167969 | JGI IMG/M metagenome (GOLD analysis project Ga0187827, IMG submission 167969) | Marine microbial and viral communities from oxygen minimum zone, Eastern Pacific Ocean - ETNP2014_SV_150_PacBio MetaG (Illumina Assembly) | ecosystem: Environmental > Aquatic > Marine > Hypoxic... | reverse complement strand
GGCAGGTACAGGACGGGCGTGTCGGGGATCTGCTCTGCCCGGGCGGGGCCTGCTAGAAGAGCACCCGCAAGAATCCCGATCCAGGCGGTTCGTAACGTCGACATGATGGACCTCCACGACACTAGGGAATCGGTATGGTATCAACGGCAACCCCTGCCCGCAAGCCGCGCCGCGCCTGACTGCATGAACACGTACATTGCCCGGCATGGCACTCCGCCAGACAAGCATCGAACCGATGGTCCGGTCGAGCCGCGTGTGGCTTTCACTGTTGCTGCTGGCCGCCTGCAGCAGCGTCGGCACGATGGGTCAGTTCTACTACGAGGACGGCGACTTCGAGAAGGCTCGCGGCGAGTTCGAACGGGCTGTCGAGGCCAGGCCAAACGATCCGGTGGCCTCTTTCTGGCTCGGCAAGACCTATGCCGAACTCGGACAGTTCGAGCCCATGCGTCTGGCCTGGGAGGCATGTCTGGCCAGCAGCCTGCGCTACGCCGAGGATATCGAGAATCTCACGGCGGAGTACTGGTCCATGCAGCAGGCGGACGGCACCGCCAGGGCAGAAGCCACACCGGCTGACTATCGTGGCAGTCTCGCAGCCTTCCGCGACGCCCTCGCCATCGATCCGGGCAACACCAGGTCACTCCAGGGTCTGGCCTACGTGTTCATGCAGATCGACAGCGTCGACCAGGCCCGGGGCATCTACGAGCAACTGATCAAGGACAACCCCGCAGATCCGGCTGCCTATCAGGCCCTCGGTTCGATTCATCTGCAAGCCGGTCGCTACGCAGAGGCGGTCGACTATGTCGAGCACACGGTGGCCATGGACCCTTTCGACACCGAGGCGCTGCGTCTGCTGGGATTCGTCTACGAGAACCTGGAGCGATACGCCGAAGCGGTGGAGGTGGCAGAGCAACTGGCGGCCCTGGCCCCCGAGGATCTGGCCATCTGGGTACGCCTCGGAAGGCTCTACGACCGCGTGGGAGAACCGGAACGCTCCGAGCTGGCCTACGCCCAGGCGCTGGCCCTGGATCCGGCCGATGCAGCGGCCCTCGGTGGCGTGGCGCACCTGCGGGTAGGGCTGGGAGATGATGAAGCGGCGCTACCCCTGCTGGAGCTGCTCACCGTGCTGAGTCCGGAAGACCGGCAGGTGTGGCTCGAACTGGCGCGGATCTACCGGGAGCGCGGCCTGCACGAACACAGTGCCCGGGCCCAGCAGCGGGCGAGCGGACCGGCCTCAGGGCAGGTTGACCCGGAAGAGGCCGCCCCTGCCGCCGTCGTCATCGACGACGAAGACGGATCCGTCACCACGGACGGCGACTGACTGCAGCCGATTCTCACCGAGCTCGGTGTCGATGGTGCGCACGAGTGCCCCCCCGCCATCAAACTCGACCAGGGCGCCATCGCCGTAGCTGGCGACCAGGATGTTCCCCGATGGCAGCTGGGCGATGCCCACGGGTCGGTTCAGGCCGGCGTCAGCGTAGGTTTCCAGCTCACCATCGGCCCACACCAGCACGCGGTTGGCGGCGGTCTCGGCGATCAGCAGACGACCCGAGGCATCGACGAACAGGTGGGCGGGCAGGACTTCATCGGTGACCAGCAGGTTCTCGGCGATGATCTGCACGCCGTGCTGGTCGGGACCGGCGCCGTCGCCGAAGTCGATGCGGACCACCGTACCCGCGACCCGATTGAAGACGAACAGGCCGCCGGCCGCGTCGAGGGCGACACCGACTGGACCGTCGATGCCGGAGTACTGGAAGTCGACGACGCGGCTGTTGATCGTGCGCACGGTGACGACGCCGATGTTGGCTCCCATCACCGGCGTCAGGCAGGCAAAGTAGAAGTTGCCGCCCGTATCCAGGTCGACGGCCATGGCGCCGACAAGACTGTTCTCGAAGCGTCGCTATACAGGCGTTGAGTCCACGTCCTGCACCCAGGTCGCCTCGACCCCCTCGAAGTGAACGACGAACAGCTCGTCATCGAGCTCGGAGCCGGCGGGGCCGAACATGAGGTCACGCGGCGTCCGCAGTCCTGAGACCAGCTCGGTGAGGATACCGCTGGCATCGGCGACCGGATCGTCACCCATGGAGCCATCGGCGGGTACTTCTCCCGCATCGGCATCAGCATCGGTATCGCTGCCGGTGTCCAGAGGAGGATCCGCCGCCGGGGCGGACGGGCTCGAATCGCTACCCCCACAGGCCATCAGCGAACCGGTGAGCATGACGAGGAACAGCAGGCGTAGTCGCATGGGCTTGTCTTTCTCCTGGCCGCCGGACGGCAGTGCCGACACCATGTACGAAAAACGCTGAGGAGGGGACGAATCTCAGTGAAGTATTCCCTCCGGAGCGCCGACTCTCGACGCTTGTACGGCTGCTTGCTAACAGGGGGTCCGGATGCCTACTCTTTGCCGCCTGCCAAGGCTGCGAACCCAACCCACGACGAGCATGATACAGGCGATTTCACGGACGGGCGTCAGGCTGCTGCTCACGCTTCTGATTCTGTGCTTCGCCACAGGATGCACGAGCGACCGGGAGCGGCGGATTCCCGGTGAGCCGACTCGTGTCGTCGTCTGGGACTTTGGTGGTGTACCCGGGCACCAGGAATGGATCAAGGGGGCCGTCGAGCGCTTCAACGCCGGACGCGACGACATCGAGATCGAACTCGAGATCCGTGACTGGGCGACCCAACGCGAGAGCCTGATCAGCAGCACCATCATCGGCGCCGGTCCCGATATCATCCGCTGTCACCACAAGTACTCCGTCGAGTTCGGCGAACTGGGCGGGCTGCTGCCGATGGAACGGTTCGCGGACTGGCCCGAGGTGAAGGCGCGGATCTTCCCCAACGTGTTGGAACACGTGAAATACAACGGCCAGCACTACGGCGTACCCGTCACCATGCTGCCCTTCGTCCTGGCGGTGAACACCGACATCATGGCGCGCTACGATCTCGATGTGCCCACCACCTGGGAAGGCATGCTGGAAGCCGGTCGCATACTCAAGGAGTACGACCTGCAGGCTTTCACCATGCCGGCCGGGCTCAACCTCGACACGGCGTACCGGTTTCTGCCGTTGCTGTACGGTGCCGGCGGGCGTGTGTTCAACCACGACTGGACGCAGGCCGGATTCAACGGGCCGGCGGGAAAGGCGGCCCTGGAGTTTCTGGTGCGCATGAAAGACGAGGGCTACATGCCGGCGGCCAGCGCCGCCTACGCCTTTGACGAGAACGCCGCCCACTGGTCGACGGAGAAGGCCGCCATGTCCATCGAAGGGCCGTGGTGGCAGGACACCGTGCTGGGAGACTTCGGTTTTGACACCGACAAGCTGGCCCTGGCGCAGGTGCCGATGCCGGCCACAGCGTACGAAGACAACCCCCGGGGCGTTCTGCTCGATGTCGTGATGGTGGCCATCACGGGATACACGCCGGTGGCCGAAGAGGCCTGGACGGTACTCAAGGCGCTGAACGTGGACGACCCGGTATGGCAGCAACCCAACCCCAAGATGGGCGGCATACCGACGCAGCTGGCGGCGTACGCGCCGGGGGTGGAATCACCTTACATCGACCTGGACGAGCTGGCCGAATCCGCCCGGCGCGGCATCGGCTGGCCTGGTCACCCGGCGATCACGCAGGTGCAGCGCCACATCGCCGACGCGGTGAATCTGGCCATGTCCGGTGTCATGACACCGGCAGACGCCCTCGATCAGGCTGCCGTTGAAGTCAACGAGGTCCTCAGTGATTACTAAGCAGTTACAGCAGAAGCTGACGCCCTATTACTTCCTGGCGCCGGCCCTGGCCGTGCTGACGCTGATCATCCTGTTTCCCATCGTCAGCAATCTGTTGATGAGCGTGCACAAGGTACAGCTGCTGAAGGGGGGCGAGGACGAGTTTGTCGGCCTGGGCAATTACACCCGCCTGCTGGGCAGCTCCACCTTTCGAGGCAGTGTCAGCGCGTCGCTGCGGTTCACCTTCCTGTCCCTGCCGTTGGCCCTCGTGCTCGGCATGGGCATGGCCCTGGTGTTCAACGAGATCCGGCGGGCCCGTCCCGTGTTCACCGCCTTTCTGCTGGTACCGTGGGCCATCGCTCCCGTGGTCACCGGGTATATGTGGCGCTGGCTGTTTCACGACAGCTTCGGCCTCATCAACCATTTCCTGATGACGGTGGGCATCATCGACACGAACGTGCCATGGCTGGCCCAGCCCGACACGGCCATGGCGGCCACGGTGGTGGCCAATGTCTGGCGCTTCATGCCCTACATCACCATCATGCTGCTCGCCGGACTGCAGGGGATTCCGGGAGATCTCTACGAGGCGGCCCATGTAGATGGCGCCAATATCGTCGAGCGCTTCGTACACGTGACACTGCCGCAGCTGCGTCACGTGATGGCGGTGGTCTTCCTCTTCGCCACGATCTGGATGGTCAACGATTTCGCCCTGATCTTCATCATGACCGAAGGCGGACCGGCAAAGGCGACTCTCGTCGTGCCCATCACCGTGTACCGCTTTGCCTTCGAGCACCTGCGACTGGGTCGGGGGGCGGCGGCGGCGATGATCCTGCTCGTGTTCCTGCTCTCGGTGAGCGCCATCTTCATTCGCGTCATCTTCGCCGATCGACGCCGGCAGGCATCCGAATGACTCTGCGCACGCAGCAACAGATCCGTGCCGCCATCGGCTACGGCGTGGGGGGGACCTTCTGCTTTCTCCTGGTGCTGCCCCTCATCTGGGTGGCCAGCACGTCGGTGCGACCCATCTCCGAGATGACCCAGGTGCCACCCGTCGTCCTGCCGCAGTCGATCACCTTCGACGCCTACGTCAATATCTGGGAGGCGGCGCCCTTCGTCCGCTACTTCTTCAACAGCGTCTTCATCTCGGCCTCGACGGCCGTTATCGCGCTGTCCTTCGCCATCTGTGCCGCCTATGCCTTTGCCCGCTTCCGTTTCCGGGGGGCCACGACGCTGCTGATGCTGGTGGTGATGTCACAGATGCTGCCCGGCTCGTCGATCCTCATCCCGCTGTTTCAGGTGATCCGCAACATGGGGCTCCTCGACACCCACGCCGGCATGATCCTGATCTACACAGGTTTCGCCATTCCCTTCTGTACGTGGCTGCTCAACGGCTACTTCCGGGCCATCCCCGAGGATCTCGAGCAGGCGGCGATGATCGACGGCTGCAATCGATTCGAGCTGCTGTGGCGGATCATCCTGCCCCTGGCGGCACCGGCCGTCGTCGCCGTGGGCACCTTCGCCTTTCTCCTGTCCTGGAACGAGTTTCTCTTCGCCTACGTGTTTACCAAATCCAATGCGCTGACGATTCCCGTGGGACTGCGGGCGGCGTTCCTCGGTCAGTACGTCAACAAGTACGACCAGCTGTTCGCCGCCTCGCTGATCTTCAGCCTACCGCCGATCGCCATCTTCGTGTCGCTGCAGCGCTATTTCGTGCAGGGCCTGACCGCAGGGGCGGTGAAGGAATGAGGCGGGATCCCCGTGGTTGACCGGGACGGGACGCGAGACGGCCTCGCCTCCGCGGGGCCCTCCTCCGGTTTCACCCTCCGCTCCATCCTGCTCGGTCTGACCGTCGTCTCGGCGGTCTGCATGGGTGCGCCTCTGTCGATCTGGATGGTGGGCTCCACCGAGATCACCTGGTCCTTCTTTCCCATCGGTGTCGGCCTGCCCTTTGTGCTTCTCGTCGGTGGCAATGCCCTGGCCAAGAGGCTGCACCGGCCACTGGCGTTGCGCGGGCCGGAGATGGTCACCGTCGTCATCATGGGTCTGGTGGCCAGCGGCATTCCGATCTTCATGGTGGGTCTGCTGCTGTCGATCCCGTCCAAACCGTACTACGGCGCGACGCCGGAGAACGGCTGGGACGCCGACATTCAGCCCTTCCTTCCCGACTGGGCGATCCCCAGTCCCGAGGGCGGCGCCATGCGCTACTTCTACGAGGGGTTGCCACAGGGGGCCGCCATTCCCTGGGACGCCTGGCTCGGGCCACTGGCCTGGTGGCTGGGTCTGGTGCTGGCGATCTACTTTCTGTGTTTCTGCGTCGTCGTCATCCTGCGGCGCCAGTGGATGGAGCACGAGCGTCTCGTGTTCCCGGTGACGGAGGTACCGCGGCTGCTCACCGAGGACGACGGATCGTCGCTACCGCCCATCCTGCGATCACGATCGTTCTGGATCGGCTGCGCTGTACCCCTCGTCATCATTCTGTTCAACTGCATCAGCTACTGGCAGCCGGGCTTCCCCCAGTTGCAGGTCCATGGCAATTACGAGGTACCCCTCTTCCGCGGGGCACCGACGCTGCTGTTGAAGATCTACTTCCCGATCATCGGCTTCGTCTACCTCATCTCGACACCGATCTCCTTCAGCGTCTGGTTCTTCTACCTGCTGTCACTGGTGGGGACGGCTCTGGCCAACTGGTTCGGTCTGACGGTGTTGCCCGACAGCTTCATGTACAGCCCGCATACGCAGCTGCAGTGGACTTCGAGCGGCGCCTTCGTAGCCATGGTACTGTGGAGTCTGTGGATGGGGCGACACCACCTGGTCGCCGTCTTGAGAACCGTGGTCCGGCGCACGGGCGAACTCGACGACGCCGACGAGATGATGTCATACCCCCTCGCCGTGTGGGGAGGTCTGGCGGCAACGGTGTTCATCGTCGGCTGGCTGTGGGCGTCGGGGATGGACCTGCACGTGGCCATACTGTTTCTCGGCCTGGTGATCCTCGTCTACATCGGCATGACCCGCATCGTCATACAGTCGGGAGTGGTCTACGTCACCTCCCCCTTCAGTCCCCAGGCGCTGACCCTGGCCACGACGGGCACCGCCATCGGCCCGCACAACCTGGTGGCCCTGTCCCTGTCGTACTCCTGGTGCTCCGATATCCAGTCTATCTTCATGCCAGCGGCCGCCCATGGCGCCCGGCTCAACGTTCTCGGTGGTGAGCGCCGACGGCTGGGTTGGGCCATCGGTGTGGCCGCGGTCTTCGGTTTTGCCCTGACCATCTGGTTTGTCATGGTGCTGTGTTATGAGTTCGGCGCCGGCAACTTCCGCAGCTGGTACTTCGATCCAGGCGCCGGCGCCGGCGGCCTGGCCTTCGACCAGGCGACGCGCCTGATGGCGGATCCTCAGGGGCCGGACGGCGACAAGCTCGGGCTGTTCGCTTTTGGCGCCGTGCTCTACTCGGTGCTGTCGATCTTTCAGTACCGGTTCTTCTGGTGGCCCCTGCATCCGGTGGGACTGACCATCGCCACGTTGTGGAACGTGCGTCTCATCGCCGTATCGGTGTTCATCGCCTGGGCGTTCAAGTCCATCATCATGCGCGTCGGCGGCATCTCGGCGTATCGTCAGTCGCGGCCTTTCTTCATCGGCCTCATCGTCGGCTTCTTTCTCGGTGTCGGCGTGGCCTACGCCATCGACGCGGTGTGGTTCTTTGGCAAGGGACACGCCATTCTCCACGGGTGACCCTCACACATTCTCTCAGGATCAAGATGAAAACACGCCAGCTCCTCGCCCTGACCGGCGCCGCCATGTCTGTCGTCATCCTGCTGTCCGCCTGTGGCCAACAGGCCGACGATGGCAGGCTGAAGGTCGGCTACGTGGTCAACTACATGTCCCATGAGTGGTACCAGAACATCTGTCTCGCTGCCGAGGCCCGCGCCGTTGAACTGGGCGTCGACATCGTTATCGCCGACGCCAATCTCGACATCTCGGCGCAGATCTCGAAAGCGGAGAATCTGATCGCCCAGGGGGTCGATGTGCTCGTGCTGACCCCGGTGGACGCCAAAGCCCTGGGTCCCGTCGTGGCCGAGGCCAACCGGCGCGGCATCCACGTGCTGACCGAGTCGAATCCGGTGGCAGGCTCGAAGAGCTACGTGGGGATCGACAACAAGGCGTCGGGCAAAAAGGCCGGGCTGTGGTACGGAGCCTACGCCAGGGAGCACAACATCCAGTCGAAGATCCTCATTGTCGGACTGCCGAATTTCGAGGACTGCCGGCAACGGGTCGACGGTTTCAGGGAGGGGCTTGCCGAGTCGGGAATCGACTACGACATCGTGCAGGAGGTAGACGGTCAGGGGCTGAAGGAGCGGGCCCTGAAGGTGGCCCAGGATGCACTGACGGCACACCCCGATGTCAACGTCATCTTCGGTATCAACGACGACTCGACGACAGGCGGCATGGCCGCCTACCGGGCTGCCGGACTCGATGAGGAGTCCCTGGTGGCCATCGGTTTCGGATTGGAGGGGACCGTGGGCAGGGCGGCCCTGCTGGGGAAGACAACGTATCGCGCGGCACTGGGGATGTTCCCCGAGTTTGTCGGTGCGTCCCTGGTCGATGCCGCGGTGGCGGTGGCCGGGGGCAAGGTCCTGCCGGCCCACTATGAGACGCCGACACGGATGGTCACCCTCGACAACTTCGATCAGTTCTACCGACCCGAAGGTGACGACTACGCTCTGCGCCTGGACGCGGTCCGGGCGTTGATGCCCTGACGCAATCAGACAATGAAACGACTGCTGGCACGACTCGCCGGGGCCGAACAGGCCGGGCTCGGCCTGGCGCTCTTCATCCTGTGTGTGGTCCTGGCGACGTTGTCACCGGTGTTCCTCACGGCGGGCAACATCACCAATATCCTGCGCGACGCGGCGCTGGTGGCCATCGCCGGCATCGGCATGGTGGCCATCATCCTGCAGGGCGAGATCGATCTCAGCGTCGGCTCGTCGCAGGCCGTGGTCGGCATTGCCGCCGTGGCCGTGCTCAACGCCAGTGACAGCATTCTCCTGGCCCTGCTGGCAGCGCTTCTGCTCGGTGCCCTCATCGGCCTGACGAATGGCCTGCTGGTGACTCGGGCGGGTATCAACTCGCTCATCGCCACCCTCGGCATGATGGCGATCCTGCGAGGCGTGGCCATGGTCAGCACCGGCGCCGTGTCGATCCAGGCCAAAGTGCCGGCCTTCGTTGACGTGGGTACGGGGCATCTCGGGCCGCTGCCCGTTCCCGTGGTGCTGGCGGCGGTCCTGTTCGCCGCCGTCTACTTCCTGCTGCACCACACGCCCTTCGGGCGCTATGTCTATGCCGTGGGCGGCAACCGCGAGGCGGCCGAGCTCGCGGGGTTGCCGGTGGCCCGCATCAAGGTGGCAGTGTTCATGCTCGGCGGCGTGCTGGCGGCGCTCAGCGCCTTCGTACTGGCGTCGCGGCTCAACTCCGGCCAGCCGAATGCCGGCCTCGGCTTCGAGCTCCAGGTGATCGCTGCCGTCGTGCTGGGCGGAGTCAGCCTCACCGGCGGCGTCGGCACTCTCGTGGGGGCCCTGCTCGGGATCCTCATCCTGACGGTACTCAACAATGGTCTCGTACTGCTGAACGTGTCCTCCTTCTACCACGACATCGCGCGCGGCATCGTCATCATTCTCGCCGTCTATCTGGATACGCGCCGGCGTCGCAGTCTCGACCGGAAGCCGGGAGGATGACGACGCCACCGCGGATCGAGCTGCGCGGCATCCGCAAGGCCTTTCCCGGGGTGCAGGCGCTGGATGGCGTCGACCTGACACTGGTCGAAGGCGAGGTGCATGCCCTGGTGGGTGAGAACGGCGCCGGCAAGTCGACGCTGATCAAGGTCATCGGCGGCGTCTATCATCCTGACGAGGGCACGTACCTGGTGGACGGCAGAGCCGACGTCGTCCACGATCCGAGAACGGCCGCCGACGCCGGCATCCGCGTGGTCCATCAGGAACTCGAGCTGGTCCGCGATCTATCGGTGGCGGAGAACGTCTTCTTCGGCCGTCTGCCGGTGCGGGGCGGGATCCGGGTCGACTGGCGGCGCCTCGAGCAAGAGACGACCACGGCCCTGACCCAGGTCGGTCTGGGGATCGACCCGCGCACGAAGGTCCGTCGACTGGGGATCGCCCAGCAGCAACTGGTCGAGATCGCCCGGGCCCTGTCACGGCAGGACCGGGAGCATGGAGCGCGCGTGCTCATTCTCGACGAACCCACGTCGGCACTGAGCCCGGCGGAGATCGACGGCCTCTTCGTCCTGCTGCGGCGTCTGCGTGACGAGGGAGTTGCCTTGCTCTACGTGTCACACAAGCTGGACGAGATCCGGGCCCTGGCCGACCGCATCACGGTGCTGCGTGACGGTGCCCACGTGTCGACGGACGATGCCGAGGATCTCGACGAAGACGAGATCATCCGACGTATGGTGGGGCGCCAGCTCGAAGGCGTGTACCCACGGTCCGAGCGTCAGCCGGCCGACGTGGCACTGCAGGTCGACGGACTGACCACCGAACACGTACAGGACATCGCTCTGTCGGTGCGCGCCGGTGAGGTGGTGGGCGTGTCCGGACTGATGGGCGCCGGTCGCACCGAACTGTTGCGGGGGATCCTGGGGGCGGACCGCCGGCTCGCCGGTCAGGTGCATGTCCAGGACAGAGCCCTGGGTGCCGATGCCACCTGGCGGGCACGGGCCGCCGGTCTCGGCCTGGTTCCGGAGGACCGTCGCGCCCAGGGGATCTTTCCCCTGCTGGGTGTGCTGGACAATGCCAGCATCGCCTGCCTGGACCAGTTCACCCGTCACCTGTGCCTGCAGTCAGCGGCCGAGACCGACGAGGCGGGAAAGGTCATCGAGCGCATGCGCGTGCGCACACCCTCGCTGCAGCAGCCCGTGGCGCTGCTCAGCGGCGGCAATCAACAGAAGGTGCTGCTGGCCCGCTGGCTGCTGAAACGCGATCTGGCCGTGCTTTTCGTCGACGAGCCGACACGTGGGATCGACGTGGGGGCGCGCTTCGAGATCTACCGGTTGCTCGACGAGCTGGCGGCGGGAGGGCTCGGCATTCTGCTGGTGTCCTCGGAGATGGAGGAGCTGCTGGGCCTGTGCGACCGGATCTACGTGATGAAGGGGGGGCGCATCACCGACGAGATGGATGCCGCTACGGCGACACAGGAGAGACTGCTCGCTGCCGCACTCTGAAGTCGAGGAAGGCTAGAACGACACAACCCCGACGATCGTGAGACCGCCGGGGTGAATGGTGGGCGATGCTGGATTTGAACCAGCGACCTCTGGTATGTGAAACCAGCGCTCTAACCAACTGAGCTAATCGCCCGCCTCAATGTTGGTGGGCCCACCAGGGCTCGAACCTGGGACCAACGGATTATGAGTCCGCCGCTCTAACCAACTGAGCTATGGGCCCGAACCTCTGAAAAGGCCCGAAAAAAGT
>Ga0187827_10008419_pt1 | contig 11188 bp, 20 predicted proteins | sample ETNtaG_39_FD_167969 | JGI IMG/M metagenome (GOLD analysis project Ga0187827, IMG submission 167969) | Marine microbial and viral communities from oxygen minimum zone, Eastern Pacific Ocean - ETNP2014_SV_150_PacBio MetaG (Illumina Assembly) | ecosystem: Environmental > Aquatic > Marine > Hypoxic... | reverse complement strand
GAGTTCGTAGAATTAATTATGGTATAGGTGCTGGTTCTAAATTAAATAATAAATATTATATAGATGTTTTTAAAAGAGATTCAAATCAATTAATCGGATACTTAGGAGAGTATGATGGATAAAATTGACATAACTTTAATAACTGTTATCTGTATTTCAGTATTAGTAGCTGCTGTACAAATAGGACGAATAGTAGCAGCTTACAGTATTAGTAAAGACTGCGAAACTATAAATGCTTTTAGAATCAATGATGATGTTTATAGTTGTATGAGGGAGTATCATTATTATGACTACACCTGATACTAAAATAAACTTGACATATCTGTGTCATGCTTGTGAACATACTGCTATTATTAAATCTACGGGAGATACTACTACTACTACTGGTGTAACACGTTATTATTGTGCTAATTGTTATACGAAAGTAATTAATTCATTCACGCATAGACCTAAATATAATAGGGGGAAAAAGAGTTATGTTTCAAATCCATAATCCCAAGATAAATTCTTACGCTCAAAGAAATGCTGACAATATGGCTGATGTTATAATGATGGTGAGTCTGAGTATTCAACAACGATGGAGCCAAGTCGGTAATATGTTGTCAGATGTAAGAAAGAATAGAGATGAAAGCATCTTCTTATGGAATAATAAAAAGAGATCTTACAACTATGTTTCAACTCATAAACATTTTATATATGGCAGTATGTTGGCAGTTATTAACTCTAGTAATTTAACTGACCATGCTAAAGCAATATCATTAATGAAAATATTCTTAAAGATTCCAGGATTAAACTTATCTAAAGCCGGATTCGTATGCCAATTAGTTGCCGGATTGGTAGGTTGTATGGACATACATAATATTAAAACTTATGGTGTTGATGCTAAGTCTTTGGAATACAACAAGAATTGTACAACCTCAAGAGGTATTGACAATAACCGCAAGAAACTTATCAAGTATATAAACTTATGCCATGACTATGGTACTGAAAATCTTTGGAACTCTTGGTGTTCAATGATAGCAGACAAATATCCTAGAGATTTTGTGGATGGTAATCATGTGTCTGAGTTACATTACACTTATTTAACTGGAGAATATAATGACTAAACAAGAAACTAAAGCAAATTGTATATACAAAACAGAGGGTTTGTTCAGAGACTTAAACGACCAAGAGGTCGAGGAATTTAAACAATGGGCGCGTGACAACTATGTTATTGGATCACCTATAAATTCATTTTGGCATCCAGTAGTGGTTGAGGAGTGTATAATGATGAATGAAAAAGGAGACGCACTTTACTCTGAGGCTTTGAAAATTATTGGTGCTCTGATTGAAGGGGGTGAATGATAAAATAAACTTGACACAAGCTAGAAAATATGATATAAAACTACGCAGTTATTAGTAACTAATTATTTTAAGAGGAAAAGATGATGGAAAATGTAATTGATTTAAATGTAAATACCAACAGCAGCAACAGCATAGCTTTAAGAGAAAGAGGATATGGTGATGCAGATTTTGATGTTCAATATCATTCTCTTTATGTTATTCATAGAGATTTAAATGATGCCTCTTATTTTGACCCGGATACAGATCGTACTCAATTAATACCTAATAGAGTTGTAAGTATGAGGGAAGATACTCAAGATGTTTTAGGTATCCATAGTTTAAAATATAAAGGAGTAAACTTTAGGGATGGAATAGATCGGTGTCGAGATATTATAATTAAATCCGATTTAGCAGATGATTCTATCACTGAAGAAATATTAGTAACTCCTAATAGCAAACAGTGTGTTGTCACTTATACATTGCCTAATGTTGTGATTGATACTCCTGATAGAGATAAGGCAGCATTAATGATTATTATGACTAACAGTTTCAATGGTGTTTGGGCGTTCTCAATTCAAGTAGGCTTGAAACAATGGGCCTGTTTTAATACTCAGATCAGTGCTACTGATGGATTAGTTTATAAATCCAGGCATAATAGATTTTTAAATCTAGATCATGCAGTTAGTGTTATTACAAAATCTATTCCAATATTACATGAGCAAACAGAACTCTGGAGACAGTGGTTAAATGAAGAATGTTTTAACTCTGATGCTTTGAAAATTATTGGTGCTGCTACTAAGAATCAATTCTTAATAGATAACTATCGTCAGGTTACTGCAACCGGATTCCGGCAACAGGTTAGACGTTCCAAAAATGTAGCTCATCTCTGGGGTGCTTGGGAAAAATATAAAAAATCTCTTGGCTCAAATATGTGGGCTATGTATAACACATTAACAGATTGGTCAACTCATGTTGAAGCTAAGAAGTCTGGAAGTGTTGCAAGTATTAGAAGTAGAAGAGAAAATATAGTTAAGAAAGTTATCTCCGACCCAAATTTATTTGAACAGAAAATAGCTGCGTGAATATTAAGGGGGTGTAACAGCCCCCTATTTTAAATTACAAAGGAAATGAGATGAGTAAAAAACAAATACAGAAAATAGATAGGGAACTACACATGCTGTCTGAAACTCGTGAGATAGTTGAGGATTTTAGCGATGCTGTTATATCTTATAATGAGAGAGCTTTTTCGGAAGATTCCACAGCATGGCAACTGGGAGTCTATCAAGCAGTATTAAGGCAAATGCTAGAAGATAACGCTAAGTTGCGAAAACAATTAAAGAAAAAGACTAGAGATATTAATAATTATGACAGCCGATATAATGTTATCCACAACCGGAGAGCAAAATGAAACTAAATATGTTAGAAGACTTCATTCAGGATCTAAATGATGTATCTCAGATTTTCAATGAGCTAGATGTGGATAATACCAAGCAACATAAGCGCATGAAATTCCCGCTGACACAAAGGGATGTTACGGCTATAGGACAACGAATAGCTTTAGAACTATCGCCAGAGGTGTTACATGCAGATGGTGAGAAGTCTGTGCATGATGTACTCACTTCAAGCTGGTACTGGAACCAACTATATAAAGAACTCAAGCAGTATGCACTTGATAACGATAAAGAAGTCAAAACGGCAAGCAGTGCCGAACGGCTGGAGATTGCCGATGCCATGCTGGCGTGGATAGATACCTGGCAAAAAAAGAAAAAACAAAAGGATATATGAGATGCAGGAGAAAGAAGATGGATAAGACATGGCTGTATGAAAATAGGATAGTAAAAGCTGACATACCAAAAGAAAATAAAGATGATCTAAGAAAAAGAATAGACACAGAAGTTACAGCTTATATAAATTCTGGCGGTCAAATACAACGCTGTCCGCCCTGTACTTACAGTAAAAAAGTAAACCTTACTGTTATTCAAAAGAAAAAAGTTAATCGTTTCTTTCAAATAAAAGGGGGCAGAAAGAGGAAAGAGAAATAGAATATAATAATTATGAACTTTATTATAAACTGGATTTCACGAAATAATAGTTGACAATAGCTTTTGTTTATTGTACACTAGGGACATGGAGAAAATTGAAAAGGATGTTGTTAATTTAAATACCAAATGGAGGTATATAATATGGCTGTACAAACAGGCATTGCAAAATGGGCAAGCATTACAAGCCCTAACACTAAATGGGAACCGCAGTATTGCATTAACTTAATTGTTGACGATGAGGTTGCTATTGATTTTAAATCTAAAGGATTTCCTGTAAAGGAATTTGATGAGGGTTTAGCTTTAGTTATGAAGAGAAAAGTTGAAGGTACTAATGGAAGAGTTAATTCTGTTCCAAAACTTTTTGATAAAGCTAAAAACGAAATTGATGTATCTGTAGGTAATGGATCAAAAGTTAAAGTTCAATACAAAGAGTGGGAATCTCAGCGTAATGGAAAAACTTTTAAAGGTTTCGATTTAATGGCAGTTCAAGTTCTAGATCTAATAACTTTTAATGGGGCTGGAGATGAGTTTAATATTGAAGAATCACTAGAGGAGAGTGATGAACTATGAAAATAAAACCGGAAGATAAACCTACCATTATCTTTCGGACTGAGATGGGAGACTTCGATGTCTCCCTCTTCAGTTCCGAAGGTAAGAAAAGATATTTCTTAGCCCGAAAAGCCACTAATGATATGAAAGAATTGATGGCTCAATGTGAGATTAAAAAGGTAGCTATTCAATCCCTTCATAATTTTTTAATAGAACATGAGTGTACTCCGGGTTGTCAAATGGATGTTGATGGTAACAAAGATAAAGAGGATTAAATATGGCATTTGCTAAGTACCATTTACCTTGCCCTGATTGTGGCGGAAGTGATCCTGTGTCTGTCAATAAAGATGGATCAGGTTTTTGTTTTAGTTGCAGGACACACTTTAAAAATTATGAAAAGTCTTGTGCTTTACCAATGGAACAAAGACCAACAGATATAAAAACTTATAGGAATAATTCTATGAACGATGCAGAAGGAGAATTTATAGCACTAACAGATAGAGGTATCTCAGAAAATACTGCTAAGAAATATGGAGTAAAAGCAGTAACAAATTATGAAGGAAAAATTATTAAACATTTATATCCTTACTATATTAACAATGAGATAGCAGGTTATAAAGTTAGAGAAAAGAATAAGATGTTTGTTTGGAAAGGTACTTCTCAGGGAACAGGTTTATTTGGTGAACAATTATTTAGAGCAGGTGGAAAGTATATTACTATAGTTGAAGGTGAGTGTGATGCTATGGCAGCATATGAATTGCTTGGATCTAAATGGCCTGTTGTTTCTATTAAAAGTGGTGCTGCCGGAGCAACTAAAGATGTTAAACAATCTATAGAATACTTAGAAAAGTTTGATGAGGTTGTTATAAACTTTGACAATGATAAGCCCGGCAAAGAAGCAGCACTAAAAGTAGCAAGGTTATTAACTCCAGGTAAAGCTAAGATTTTAACTCTCTCTGAAGACTTTAAAGATGCCAATGATATGCTACGCAAAGGTAGTAATCATACTTATGTCAGTGCTTGGTGGGATGCCAAACCATATACTCCTAGTGGGGTAGTTAATGCTAGAGATTTAAGAGAAAAATATTTTAATAGAGAAAAGAAACAATCAGTTCCATACCCTTGGAAGGGATTAAATAAAAAGCTTTATGGATTAAGGAGAGGAGAACTAGTTACATTAACTGGAGGAACTGGTCTAGGGAAGTCTAGTATTACCAGAGAATTGGAGTATTGGCTTATTAATAATACATCAGATAATGTAGGAATAGTTTCTTTAGAGGAACAGGATTTAAGAACAATGGATTGTTTAATGTCAATTGAAGCAAATGATAAAATATATATGGATCATGTTAGAGAAGGATATATGAAGAGCCAAGAAGGTCTTAAATATTTGAACGATCTTTATAATAAAATTTATAATGATGGTAGAATATGGATACATGCTCATTTTGGTACTACTGATATTGATGAAATATTTAGTAAGATAAGATATTTAATTATTGGATGTGAATGTAAATGGATCGTAGTAGATCACTTAAATATGTTGGTTTCAAACACAACAGAAGGAGATGAGAGAAGAACTATTGATAGTATTATGACTAGGCTACGTTCTCTTGTTGAAGAAACAAATGTAGGTATGATACTAGTGTCACATCTAAGAAGAGTAGAAGGTAACAGGGGCCATGAGAATGGTATCACTGTAGGTCTTAATCATCTAAGAGGTTCTCATAGTATTGCTCAGTTGTCTGATTGTGTTATAGCTCTTGAACGTAACCAACAAGCAGATGATACTGAAGAATCTCACACTACCCGCTTACGTGTATTAAAATCCAGATATACTGGAGATGTTGGTTTAGCTACCCATTTATTATATGATCAAGACACTGGTCGTTTATCTGAAATAGATGAGAACTACTTTACTAATGAAGATGACGGAGAAGAACTATGACATCATTAGTTTTTGATATTGAAACAGATGATTTAAATGCTACTAAGATTTGGTGTATAAGTATATGTGATGCTATTACAGAAGAAGTGTCTTCATATTATGGTGATACTTTAACTGAAGGAGTTGAGCGATTACAAAAAGCTGATAAATTAATTGGACATAATATTATTGGGTTTGATATACCAGTAATTAAAGAACTACTTAACATTGATTTGTCCAATAAAATTTTGGTGGATACACTTGTCTTATCTAGGCTATTCAATCCGGTACGAGAAGGTAATCACGGATTAGAATCTTGGGGGTATAGAGTAAATTTACCTAAGATTGATTTCAAAGAATATGCTACCTTTTCAAAAGAGATGGTTGTATATTGTGAGAGAGATGTTCTTATTAATAAAAAAGTTTATGATGTTTTATGCAAGGAGAAAGCGGGTTTCTCTAGGGAGTCTATTGATTTAGAACAGTCTATATGTGGTATAATTGATAAACAAAGAAAGAAAGGTTTCTTATTAGATGTTAAATATACAACTTTATTAAATGCCGTACTTCAAGATAAATTAAATAGCACAATTAAAGAAGTACATAAGGAATTTAAACCAACAGAAAATACTTTAATATTATATCCAATAAAAACAGCGGCTAATAAATTATCCAAGGTGGCTGTTGATTCTGATGGTAAAAGATACAGATTAAATTCAGAAGAATATGATACCTTGAATGAGCAAGATCAAATAAAAAGAATAAAGCGTACTGAATTTAACTTAGGTTCTAGAAAACAAATAGGAGAATACTTACAAAGGTTTGGGTGGAAGCCTAAAAACTTTACACCTACTGGTCAACCAATAGTGGATGAGGGTACACTAAGAAGAATAAAAAATATTCCACAAGCACAATTAATTGCTGATTACTTAATGTATCAAAAGCGTATTGCACAAATAAAATCTTGGTTAGAAAAAGCAGATGACTCAGGTAGAGTACATGGTTTTGTTAATACTAACGGGACTATCACTGGACGCATGACACATAGAGAACCTAACCTAGCCCAAGTTCCCAGCCCTTCTTCTCCTTATGGTAAAGATTGTAGGAGTTGTTGGATTGTACCACCTGGATTTAAACTAGTGGGAATAGATGCTGCTAGTTTAGAACTAAGAATGTTAGCCCACTACATGAATGATAAGGAGTTTACAAATGAAGTTCTTACCGGAGACATACACACCGCTAATCAAAAATTTGCAGGACTTAAATCTAGAACTCAGGCTAAAACTTTCATCTATGCCTTCATATACGGAGCAGGAGATGCTAAACTTGGAACAGTGGTTGGCGGAGGTAGAAGATATGGTCAACAACTTAAGCAACGCTTCCTTGCTAATCTCCCATCACTTGCAAATCTTAAGAACAGCGTTACAAGAGCAGCCGAGAAAGGACATATAAAAGGATTAGATGGTAGAAAGATATTTATAAGATCAGCGCACTCCGCTTTAAATGCTCTGCTCCAAGGGGCCGGAGCTATAGTAATGAAGAAAGCATTACAACTTCTCAATGAATATATATTAGAAAAGAATCTTGACGCTCACTTTGTAGCCAACATACATGATGAGTGGCAAATAGAAGTGACTGAGAAAGATGCTAAAGAAGTAGGTAAACTAGGTATATTAGCTATAAAGAACGCAGGACTTTCATTCGATATGAAATGTCCTTTAGATGGTGAATATCACATAGGAGATAACTGGAATGAAACGCATTAATAAGAGAGGTATTAAAATGAGTAACAGAAAAAAGTTTGAAATGTTTCAAAAAGACAACGAACACATTCTATTTAAATTGATTGAACTTTGTGAACGCGCTGTGTTTTCTGGAAGAACAAAACTAAGTATGAATCAAATGTTTGAGGTTCTTCGTTGGGACTATGGCTTAAAAACAGACGCTCAAGATTTTAAATTATGCAATACTTATAGAGCATACTATACTAGACTAATAAGAAAGTTACGCCCTGAACTTGGTAACTTAATAACTTCAAGAGAATCAAATGCAGACTATGATGAAAATTAAATATGAACCAAATAGAAGATGGTGAATATAATATAGGAGATAGCTGGCATGAAACGCACTAGTAGACTAGAGAAAAAGCTAGTAAAGGCTATAGATAAAATGTGTAAAGAATGTATCTATGATCCCGGTAATGGAAGCTGGCGTGAACAGGTAGAGAGATGTCCTAGTCCTAAATGTCCCCTTTATACACACCGCCCAACAACAGAGGAGAGAACTATATGATACCACCTTATGCTAGATTTTATGAGAATAAATCTCGTAAGTATGTTGATGGTAGGAGGTATCGACTAGGTAATCCTAGTCATCCCTGCTATGATTATTATAAACAACATGGAATGAATAAAACTTTAGACTATATGAAAATTACTGGAGTAAATTCTATTAATCATTCATGTAGTAGAAAAGGAGACTTAGCTGAATACTATGCTGTGACTTGGTTATGGGATCAAGGCTATGAAGTGTTTCCAAATGCAGGGAGCCAAGGCATGGTTGATATGATAGCGTGGAAACCTGAGACAAACGAAATTATTTTAATAGATGTTAAAACTACAAGAATTAAGAATATCCAAAGAGGTGCTGGTCTAAACAGAACAGCTATACAAAAAGAAAAAGGAGTACGAATATTAAACTATAATGCAGACAGTAGAGTATTATATTTAGTGAAGCATGGTTTCCCCGGCAGACCAACAAAGTTAATGAGGAATATAGATGAACAATTTAATAGAAGATATATATAAAGCATTAGAACCTTTATCTGATGGTAAAGGAATTGCTTTGTCTGAAGAAGACATAGAAAACTTTGGAGAAAACATAAAGAAAGTTATGTCTTCTTGGTCTAACCCTGTTAAAAGGGATACTGAATTTTCTATAAGGATGTCTAATGTAGGTCTTCATCCTAGAAAACTTTGGTATGATTCTAGATATAAATATACTGGAGAAAAAAATAAAATTAAACCTTCAACACAAATTAAATTTCTGTATGGTCATCTCCTGGAGGAACTAGTTTTATTATTAGTAAAACTTTCAGGGCATGATGTTACTGCTGAACAGAAAGAAGTAATAGTAGATGGAGTATCAGGGCATCTTGATTGTATAATTGATGATGAAATTGTTGATATAAAAACTGCATCAGGCTTTGCCTTTTACAAATTTAGGAATGGTACTCTACGTGAAGATGATCCCTTTGGTTATCTAGGACAACTCGCCGGGTATGAAGAATCTGAAGGTACAGATAATGGAGGGTTCTTAGTTATTAATAAAGAAAGCGGAGAGCTTTGTTTATATTGTCCAGAAGATTTAGACAAGCCTAATATTATTAGTAAGATTAAAACAATAAAGAAATGTTTGAAAAAGAAATCTCCCCCTAAAGAATACTGTTACAATCCAATACCGGACGGGCAGAAAGGTAATGAAAAATTACATAAGAATTGTGGCTGGTGTCCTTATAAATTTAAATGCTTTAAAGATTCTAATGGCGGTAAAGGATTAAGAACTTTTGAATATGCTAAAGGAAATGCTTACTTGACAAAAGTAGTTGTAGAACCTAGAGTACCAGAGGTAACAGATGAACTCAAAGCTGTGTAAAAAAATAAGGAAACAAGCCAGAGTTGTTTTAGTTGAGTGGTTTAAAACTCTCTTGCCTGAAGAACAAACTAAAGAAGTAACTCCAGATAATATAGAAAAATATTTCTCTCCCCAAACACATCTGTTTGCTAACAATCAATTTAAACTAAGTGCCTACTCTTTGAAGTGGACTGAAAAGAAAATCAAATCTTTAATAAGGAGAACTAATATGGATGTAAATCTAGTGAGGCTTGAACACATTGAAGAAAAACATTAGGAAAGGAGTCCGAAAACCTAGAGTTAAAAGACCAGTAGAAAAGAATGTTCCCAATAAGTATGATTCTAATTGGGAGTATGAATTACATAATGGACTTTTAAAATCCTGGAATCACCATACAGAGGAGGTAGCTTATATAATTGAACATGTATATGAGCCTGACTTTTTAAAAACTATGAATGGAAAACTAATTCTTCTAGAAGCTAAAGGAAGATTCTGGGATTTTGCAGAATACAGTAAGTATATTTGGATAAAGAAAGTACTTCCTGAGAATACAGAACTAGTATTTTTATTTGCTAACCCTTCTTCTCCTATGCCACAAGCTAAAAGAAGAAAAGACGGAACTAAAAGAAGTCACGGTGAATGGGCATCAGCAAATGGATTTACATGGTATAGTGAAGACTCTTTACCTGATGGCTGGGTAGATATGAAGTATAGAAAAGATAATACTTTAACAATTGAAAGTGATTAGGAGATAACATGAGTATAGATGACGCAACACCGGAGGAGTGGGATGAAGTTACTAAAAAATTAAGAGAAGATAAAACATATGGAGATGATGTCGATAGTCCATTTCATTATAATAAGGGTAGTATAGAATGTGTTGATGCTATTGAAGCTGCCTCAACCAAGGAAGAGTTTGAGGGTTATGTTCGTGCTAATGTGTTAAAATATGTTTGGAGATTTAGATACAAAGATAAAATTAAAGATTTAAGAAAAGCAAGATGGTATCTCGATAAACTAATAGACAGTTTGATGAAGCCAGAGGAATAAAACAATGTGGGATAGAAAGGCTGAAAGAATTGAAAAATATTTAAAGAAAAAAAATAAATCCAAGGCTAAAGAACAGCGGAGAATTAACAAAAATGTAAAACGTAAAAGGAATAAAGATGATAATAGATGATGTAGGAATACAACCATATTTAGGTATTCATATTGATTATGATAAAGAAGAAGTGTTGAATACTTTTACTAAAGAAACTTTAAAAGATAGATATTTATGGAAAGGAGAAACACATGCTCAACAAGCTTTTGCGCGTAGTAGTATTTTTGGGGCTACTTATCAAGAACACATTGATTTCAATCTTGCACAGAGGCTTTACGAGTACTCTAGTAATAGTTGGTTTGGTTTCAGTACTCCTATACTTTCTAACGGGGGAACCAGCCGGGGTTTACCTATCAGTTGCTTTCTTAATTATGTTCCTGATTCAAGGGATGGTTTATCTGCTCACTATGATGAGAACATATGGCTTGCAAGCGGAGGTGGAGGCATCGGTGGATTTTGGGGAAATATTCGTAGCAACGGTGTGGATACTTCTAACGGTAGTCGTAGCACTGGATCTATCCCTTTCATGCACGTAGTAGATTCTCAAATGCTTGCATTCAACCAGGGAATTACTAGGCGCGGAAGTTATGCTGCCTATTTAAATATAAGTC
>Ga0187827_10008418_pt1 | contig 11190 bp, 7 predicted proteins | sample ETNtaG_39_FD_167969 | JGI IMG/M metagenome (GOLD analysis project Ga0187827, IMG submission 167969) | Marine microbial and viral communities from oxygen minimum zone, Eastern Pacific Ocean - ETNP2014_SV_150_PacBio MetaG (Illumina Assembly) | ecosystem: Environmental > Aquatic > Marine > Hypoxic... | reverse complement strand
GTGATCGATATGACCCATTATTGAGACTATTGGCTGTCGAATCATTTTGTTGATAAAGCTGGAATTTGTCCAATTTATTAAGAAAATAAAGGGGAATAGGGTTTATTAAGGTTTAGGGAGAAAAGAAAGATGATGAAAATAATTCTTACAACAGGATTTCATCCTGTGGAAAAAGTTGGGGTGATTTGAATGACCGCATTTTCTATCAAGAACGAACTGTGAAATATCTTGAAGATGCTTTGAAAAATATTGACAGGCGCATAGATTATTCTACAATTGATTTCACAATGATTGAAGAGAGATCAGGTTATGCTAATATTGATTTCGTGGATTTCTCAAGACTCATAGAAACTATTGTGGACAGCACAAGTTCGCTTTTGTCTTTCTTATTTGCAATTGCACCATGGGCAGTAGCAGGAGCAATCGGGCTTATAGTCTGGAAACGCTTTAAGAGAAAGTAAAAAGGTGTGTGAGGCCCAGAGAGTAAATCCTTTTCTGTTCTCCAACCTGAATATTATTTCAATACAGGTGGTCCACTTTTGAAAGTGGCTGGCAACATTTTACTACGCACCATACCGGCTTCCTATCTAGCTTATCATCGGAAGCACATTTGGCTTGCACTCACGCACACACAGCTCGTTTCATCCAGATTCTCAAGACCTCGGCCGTTTCGGGCTTCATCGCATATATGAGATTGGTATCGTTTCTGTACCTGCGCACGCCGCTCTCGCGACCAACATTACTGTTTGCGCTGCTAATGAGTGAAGGATTTTCCTCAGTTCACAAAGAACCGTTAGTCGCCCTTCTGCTCCTCACACAATTATTAGGGGGTTTGACTGGGTATTTAAAGGTTATTATAAAGAGAATTAGAGCAAGACCGGATAATATAAATACATTACAGAAATATAATTTTATTATGAAAACAGTAGGTATAATAGGTGGCCTTGGTCCAGAAACAACTTCAGAGTTTTACTTAGATTTAATTTTCAGCTGTTATGCAAAGGATAAGACAAGCAGACCACCAATAATAATCTCAAGCGTGCCATTACCATACAAAATTGAAGAAGAATTGATTACGAAAAACAAAGAACCGGAACGTTACATCCCTTTTCTTGTGGAAGAAGCAAAAAAACTTGAAAAAGCAGGAGCAGAGTTTATTGTAATGCCTTGCAACTCCTTGCATGTTTTTATTCAGGAAATACGAGAAGCAGTTAAAGTTCCGGTTTTGAGTATTATTGAAGAAACAATCAAGTTCCTTAAGAAAAATAATTTGAAAAAAGTAGGACTTGTTTCTACTTCAGCAACTATTGAAAACAAACTATATGAAACTGCATTTAAAGAAAATGGAATTGAATTTGAAACACCAGATGATTTTCAACAAGCCAAATTAGGAAAATTTATTCATAATTTAGTAATAGGTCAGCAAAACAATAGAGACAGAGAGGAATTAATCAATATTATTAATAAGTTTGAAGAAAAAGATGTAGATTGTGTAGCTTTAGCTTGTACTGATCTGCAATTATTAATACCAAAACATCCAACATTAAAAATCTTTGACACAATGAAAGTATTTTCAGATGCAACTGTTGAAAAGATATTGCAAGAAACCGCATAACTTAAATACGCTTTATCACTAGCAAGATTAGGTGAGGGAAAAATGGTAAAAAAGAAAATAAAAAAATGCTGTGAGAATATGCCGTCATGTGGATGTGGTGGTGCAGTTTATGGACTAGGTTTCATAGGTGCGCTTATTTATTACATTTCAACTGCAATGAGTTTCTGGTGGGGTGTTTTAGGAATTTTGAAATCAGTTGTATGGCCAGTTTTCCTTATTTACGAAGCACTTAAATTTTTAGGAGCATAAATTGAAATTTCACCCAGGAAAAATAATAACAATAATGAAACCATCCAGCAAGGATGTGATTAGTGCAAATGCAAGCACGCAAGTAATGATTGAAATGTGGGATGAGAATATTCTAACATTCACAATTGATCCAAAAATCGCAACCAAGGCAAAGAAAAATGATATCATAATTGTTGATTACAATCCAACTAGTGAAAAAATGCAAATTCCCAAAACAATAATTACTAAAATTCTTAGAGGAAAAATCGCTGATGAGACTTGGAAGAAATACAAAGAATACGCAAAGAAAAAGCAGAAGGCAGCAGCAACACAAAGAGTTGCGATTCCAGTGCAAGGACAGCCAGGTCAAATGGCAGTTCAGCCTAAAAGCAGTTACGGTTAGTTGTACTCAAATAGTTACATTAATAAACTTCTAGAAAATTAAGAATAATATGCTGTTCAACTCATTGCATTTTTTAGCATTTTTCCCAGTAGTTCTGGTGCTGTATTTTAGCATACCGCATAAATATCGATGGACCTTGCTTCTGTTAAGCAGTTACTACTTCTATATGAGTTGGAAAGCAGAGTATGTTATTCTCATTATGATTTCCACTATAATTGATTATATTGCTGGACTTCAGATCCATAATTCTACAGCACAATGGCGCAGGAAACTCTTTTTATGCTTAAGTATAGCAACAAATTTAGGTCTCTTATTTGCCTTCAAATATTTCAATTTCTTCAGTGATTCACTTAGGGTAATATTACAACAAGCAAGCATTCAACTGAATCCAATAACACTGAAAGTTTTGTTGCCTGTTGGTATTAGTTTCTACACATTCCAAACTCTGAGCTATACAATTGATGTGTATCGTGGAAAAATAAAACCCGAAAAACACTTGGGAATTTTTGCAGTTTATGTTTCGTATTTCCCACAGCTTGTTGCAGGTCCAATTGAGCGCGCTAAAAATCTTCTTCCTCAATTTTTCGAGAAACACTTTTTTGAGTATAAACGAGTGACAGACGGATTGAAATTAATGCTTTGGGGATTCTTTAAAAAATTAGTTATTGCAGATAAGCTTGCACTTATAGTAAATTTCGTATACAATGACCCGACAAAGTTTACTGGATTTCCATTGATTATAGCAACAGTTTTCTTTGCATTCCAAATCTATTGTGATTTTTCAGGATATTCTGATATTGCAATTGGTGCTTCTCAGGTAATGGGTTTCAAATTAATGGACAACTTTAAGAGGCCATATTTTGCAAGATCAATTGCTGATTTCTGGAAACGCTGGCACATTTCTCTAACTTCTTGGTTTAAGGATTATCTTTACATTCCATTAGGTGGCAACAGGGTTTCAGTACCAAGATGGTATCTAAATATAATGGTCGTCTTTATTGTTAGTGGATTGTGGCACGGCGCAAGCTGGACTTTTGTTATTTGGGGCGCATTGCATGGGATCTATTTGTTAATTGGAAAGCTCACAACACCGTTACAAAAAATGTTCTTTAAGATAACACGACTTGTTAAATTCCCCAAATTAATACATCTTTTTGAAATCTGTCTTACATTTATTCTAGTAGATATTGGTTGGATATTTTTCAGAGCAAATAGTATTTCTGAGGCTTTTTATATCTTAACACATTTATTCTCAAAGTTCACATTTAGTCTTGCTCCTTTACGTTATGTTATTCGGAATTGGGCTGAACTTTTCTATTGTTTAGGTATAATTGTATTCATGGAATTTGTTCATGTAATCCAATCTCATGCAGGTATTAGGCAATTCTTAAGTGATAAGTCTCTACTGTTGCGTTGGAGTATTTACATTACAATAATCTTACTGTTAGTGTTCTTTGGAGTGTTCACTGAAACAGCGTTCATCTATTTCCAATTTTAAAAAATGAAAAATGAAAAAAAGAAATTCGTGAAGAAAGGCATCCTATTCAGCTTTATCTTAATTCTTCTAATTTCAGGTTTAAACATTGTTTACCTAAATATAGCCCAAACAAATTGGGAATACTTTCAAGAAGAAAAACGGCTTGATGTTTTTGCGCAAGAAAATAATGAAGTTGAATATTTTTTTGTTGGTGATTCTCATGTCAAACAAGCAATAATTGAAAACGAAATACCAAACTCTTATAATTTCGCAGTTGGTGGTGAAACCTTTGTTGAGTCTTATTATAGATTAAAAGATCTTATTGACTCAAATCAATTAAATATAAAAAATATTATGTTGCAAACAGATGTGCATGTCTTTTTCAAAAAAAATGAATCATTATTCGAAGAAAATTTGTATTTTGAAAAGTTTTTAACACTAAAAGAGATGAGTGTTATCAATAATAAAAATCTTATTTCAATGTACATTTATCGGTATTCTCCTATCATTGGACTTGGAAATATGATTTTGCGTGTTTATGGAAATATCTTTGATGAAGATACAATAATCTTAGATGATGTAGAACTTGATATGAAAATCACATACTTCCAAACCGATCATATCAATTCTAATGAGATTGAATATTATTTTAAAATAATCTCCTTAGCTGAGACTAATAATATTCCTATAATTTTAATACAATATCCTGTTGCAAAGAAGTATCATGAGGAATTAATCAAGCAAAACATTCCGTATCGAACTGAATATTTCCCATACATCCTCTCGTTACTCGATTCAAAAAACAAAGATCTTCCGTTATTAGATTATTATGATTACTTTTTTGAAAATCCTAATTATTTCATAGATTCCGGTCATTTGAAACTTAAACCCGCAAAAATATTTTCTGAAAAAGTTCTAGATGATCTTCAAGAAATATAAAGCAAAAGAAAAGTTTAAAACATTGTACACACATTGATTTTCTAAGATGAGTTTTTTCAAACGAACTATGGAAACAGAAACTACTAGGGCAATCCAAGACCTACTTTATGGAGAAATAAAAAACAAAATAAATGGAAAACGCATTTTAGATATTGGTTGTGAGGAAGGCAGGCTTGCTAGAATGCTTGTCAAACACGGTGCAGAAGTTTGTGGTATGGATATAAATCTGGAACACATCACAAAAGCAATAGCACTTACTCCAGGTGTAAAGTGTCAATTTCAAACAGGAGACATTAGAAAAGTAATACCATTCGAAGGGGAATTTGATATAATACTTGCAACAGGAGTTTTTGAAATTCCTATAATAGATGACATTAAAGAGATCAAAAAATCATTGGCGAATATAAGTAGAAAACTAAAACGAAATGGTGAGTTTTATACAGGATTTTCAGGAGATTCTGGAGTAATTGATGAAGATACTGCAAATGAATTTGAAATGAAATATGATGGATACATTATAGAAAAAGCAAAAAGAGATAAAGTTCTTGTAGAACGTTTTACAAAAAATTAGAAAAATGTTTATGGATAAAGCTCACACTATCTCTAACTAATTTTTAAAATTAAAAAGTGGTTCCGCAATATAAAACTTGCAAACTTCAGTGGGTTATATATGACGTATTAGTACTCGCGGACTGAACATGTCGCCGAAGCTCCATGCGTACATCCCGAGCCTATCAACCCCCTAGTTTATGAGGAGTCTATGTTGTCTCTTTTCGAGAGAAGTTTCGAGCTTAGATGCATTCAGCTCTTATCTCCATATGGCGTAGCTGCTCAGCAATGCCTTGTTAGACAACTGATCGACCAGAGGCCACGACTCTCTGTTCCTCTCGTACTGGGAGAATCTTCCTCTCAGACAACAAACACTTCCAGCAGATATATGCCAAACTGTCTCGCGACGTTCTAAACCCAGCTCATGAGGCCCTTTAACCGGTGAACACCCGTACCCTTGGGCGCTGCTGCACGCCCAGGATGGACCAAGCCGACATCGAAGTATCAAGCTGCAGGGTCGATACGAGCTCTTGCCTGCAACCAATCAGTTATCCCCGGGGTAGCTTTTTTGTCAGCTCAAACCCCCATCGAGGGGAGTTTGAGGTTCGCTAGACCTGACTTTCGTCTCACCATCCCTTGCTTTTGAGGATGATATCAAGCCTGCTTTTGCTCTTGCACTCTGCTCCGCAGTTCTGACGCGGATGAGCAAACCTTTGGGCCCACCTGATGTCTTTTCAGATAGGCGCCGCCCCAGCCAAACGGTCCATCTACTGGTGTCCCCTTACGGGTAAGTATCACAGCTGTGACAGGGTAGTGTTACAATTGTCGACTCCACATCGCCTGACGACGATGCTTCGATGTCTCCTACCTACACTCTACAATCACGACCGTAATACAGCAATAGACTACCGAAAAGCTCCACGGGGTCTTATCTTCCCGCTGGAAGTCCCTGGCCTATTCACCAGGATAGCAAGTTCGCCGGATGCCAATTTGGGACAGTAGGGACCTAGTTATTCCATTCATGCAAGCCACCAATTAAGTGGCAAGGTATTACGCTACCTTAAGAGGGTTATAGTTACCCCCGCCGTTTACCGGTGCTTCCTTCCGTTGAACCGAAAGTTCACATACCGGCACTGGGCAGGAATCAGGGGCTCTACACAACCTTGCGGTCTAGCAGCCCCCTATGTTTTTATTAAACAGTCCGATCCCCCATGTCACTGCGACCTGCTTTTCCACATTGAATGCAGAAAGCAGGCACTCCTTCTTCCGAAGGTACGAAGCTAATTTGCCGAATTCCCTAAATTGGATTATCCCGACTCGTCTTGGATTTCTTGTCCAGGGCACCAGTGTCGGTTCTCGGTACGAATATGGAAAATCCATACATCTTCCTTTTCATGGACCCCGAGATTCGACTGAACACACCATAGGATGTGCTATTCCCGCCTTCAACCTATTCAAATCGTGACGATATTCCTAGGTCTTAAACGGTTAAACAGAAAAATCTGCTCAATCTATCTCGAAGTGTCAGAAGAATGTCTTGTCTTGCGACGTGTATTTCCATAGTGCAGGAATATTAACCTGCTTCCCTTTCCCACTATTCCTGTTAGGATAGCGGTTAGGATCGACTAACCCTCGCCTGATAAACATCTTCGAGGAACCCTTGCCCTTAAGACGGTGTGGATTCACACCACACTATGCTACTACTACTGACAGGATAATTTTTCCCACGCGGTCCACAACTACTCACGCAGTTGCTTCCGCCCACGCGGGATACCTCCCTACCCGTTGTTGTTACAACGCTAAAGTCTCGGCATCTGATTTAGCCCCGTCCATTTTCGCAGCCCTAAATCTCGGCGGGTGAGCTGTTACGCACTCATTAAAGGAAGGCTGCTTCTAAGCCAACCTCCCCGCTGTTTTGGATTTAAGACGTGCTTCAATTGCACTCAATCAGAATTTTGGGGCCTTAACTTTAGTCTGGGTTCTTTCCCTTTCGGACATATACCTTACGCATATGCCCTCACTCCGGCCTTCTATGACGATACAATGTTCGGAGTTTGACGAGGAGGCGACCTGTTTCCAGGCCTAACCCCCAAATCAGTAACTCTACTCTTGCATCTGTCTCCAGCCAGGCTGTGCTAAGACACATTTCGGGAGGAACCAGCTATCTCCAGTCTCGATTGGTATTTCGCCCCTATTCCCAGATCACCCGAACGAATAGGATCAGAACCGGTAACGGGCCTCCACCCCCCTTTCGAGAGGCTTCGCCTTACCCAGGAATAGATCGACTGGCTTCAGGTCTTATCCCAATGACTACGAGCACATTTAATACTCAGTCCCTCGCCACACGAAGTGGTTGCGGACCTTTGCTTTCGCTAAGGCTTTCGCCTTGCCATTAAGATAAACTCCCTGCCCCGTTTTTCAAAACGGATGTTACGACGCTGTTTGGCTCTCCGAAGAGAGCTACATTCCTTTCACGCCGCAACGGACTATGACTAATTGGTTTCAGGATCTTTTCACATTCCGCCAAGAATGCTTTTCACCTTTCCCTCACGGTACTATTGCGCTATCGGTCTTGAGGTGTATTTAGAGTTAGGAGTCGATGCTCCCATATTCTGTCTGGATATTCAACCAAACATACTCTGGAAACCACCTAGTTCTTACAAACTTTCAATTACGGGACTATCACCCTCTGAGGTGCTCCGTTCCAGGAGACTTCATCTTCACTTATAAGATCAACGGTGGACCAAACACTACATGTCCATACCATCACTGGCACGGATTCAGTTTGCTCTAAGTCGCTTTCGATCGCCTTTACTAACGACATCGCTATTGCTTTCTTTTCCTGCGCTTACTAAGATGCTTCAATCCAGCGCGTTCCCTTTCCTTTCGGAATTATACACCCTATTAAAGTGTATAAGGAAGTCCAATTCGGAAATCTCCGGTTCTAAGACTGCGTGCGTCTCGCCGGAGCATATCGCGGCTTGCCGCGTCCTTCATCAGCACTCAAGCCAAGTCATCCACCAATTAGCGTAGCATAACCCAAGTCTACTTGTTATTATATTGCGGAACCAATGTTATGCTTTAGCTCAACCCTTTTTTCAGGCACGCGAACGCGTCTGTGCGTATGGGGATACGCCATGGTTTTGCACATAATGATCTTTCATCGGTAGCGGACTTCGGCTTTTGTCATACCTCAGATCACCACTCCGCCGGATCGCCGGTGGGAGCAGGTTCCATCAAATGATATGATGAATAGGATATATGATTGAGAGTTCTAACTCTCGTTGAAATGTTTAAGAAAACCGTGCGCAAGCGCAGAGGGTTTGTGAGTAGTGGACCCAGGGTGATTTGAACACCCGGCTTCCTGCTTGCAAAGCAGGCGCTCTGCCGGACTGAGCTATGGGCCCATGTTTTTTTTACCGGCAATTGTTGTGCCTCACTATTTAATTATGAAAGGCGGTTCCATGAAAAACTATTTTGTTGGTTGCTCCTCCAGATAGCCTGATCACATAGGATCAGTGCTTTCTTAGGAGGTGATCTATCCACAGGTTCCCCTACGGATACCTTGTTACGACTTAACCCCCCTTGCTGAGCTCAGATTCGACACTACCAAAAGATAATGCCTCATCCAGGCCCAACTCAGGTGATTTGACGGGCGGTGTGTACAAGGAGCAGGGACATATTCACCGGAGCCTAATGAACTTTGATTACTAGGGATTCCGGCTTCACGAGGGCAAGTTACAGCCCTCGATCCGAACCTAGGCTGGATTTAGGGATTGGCTTCGCCTTTCGGCGTCGCAGCTCATTGTTCCAGTCACTGTAGCTCGCGTGTAGCCCAAGAGATTCGGGGCATACTGACCTACCGTTGCCCACCCCTTCCTCTGATTTATCACCAGCGGTCCCGCTAGAGTGCATCACCCTCGAAAGGATGACTAGCAACTAGCAGCGTGGGTCTTGTTCGTTGTCTGACTTAACAGAACACCTTACGGCACGAACTGACGGCGGCCATGCACCACCTCTCAGCAAGTCTAGCAAGATCGTCAACCTGGCTTTCATACTGCTGTCGCTCCTGGTGAGATTTCCGGAGTATTATCCAATTAAACCGCAAGCTCCACCCCTTGTTGTGCTCCCCCGTCAATTCCTTTAAGTTTCAGCCTTGCGACCGTACTTCCCAGGTGGCAAATTTAACGGCTTCCCTTCGGCACTGCATACTCACGAAGAGTGCGCAACACCTAATTTGCATCATTTACAGCTAGGACTACCGGGGTATCTAATCCCGTTCGCTCCCCTAGCTTTCGTTCCTCACCGTCGGACCCGTTTTAGCCAAGCGCCTTCGCCACAGGTGGTCCCTTTAGGATTATTGGATTTCACCCCTACCCCAAAAGTACCCTTGGCCCATCCCGGTCCCAAGAAAGATAGTATTCCCTGCACGTCCAACAATTAAGTTGTTGGATTTCACAAAGAACTTGTCTCTCCGGCTACGAACGCTTTAGACCCAATAATAGTCCAAACAACTTGAGCTGCGGGTATTACCGCGGCGGCTGGCACCCGTCTTACCCAGCTCTTATTCCTAAAGTTATTTACGCTTCAGAAAAGTTTACGAAAAAATCGAAAACACTCAGAGTCCCCCCGTCACACTTGCGTGCATTGCGGAGGTTTCGCGCCTGCTGCACCCCGTAGGGCTCGGGACCGTGTCTCAGTTCCCGTCTGGGGGCTTCAGCTCTCACTGCCCCTACCCGTCTTTGGCTTGGTAGTCCATTACACTACCAACTACCTGATAGGTCGCGGGCTCATCCTTAGGCGCCGAAGCTTTTGGTTTAAATACATTCCAGTATTTTAAACCTATAGGGTATTATCCTCAGTTTCCCGAGGTTATCCCCTGCCTAAGGGCAGATTGCCCACGTGTTACTCAGCATTTCGCCTTCCTTACGGAAAGACTTGCATGGCTTAGTCGAACTCTGATAGCAGTTTGGTCCGGCAGGATCAACCGGAAATGATGGAAGAGCAACTACTACATAGTTTCTCATGGAACCATTTTGTCAGATGCGAAACACATCACGTGATTTCGTCCTCATATTTTTTATATCGCGACATCGTGAGGGATGCCTCTCACTGTTGAATATTTGTACAGAGTCTTCTCAAACATCTGTTAAATTCGTAACTTAAGGCCGTCGAAAACGATAGGGCCGCGATATTAAATGCACAGTACTGCATAGCAGTAGAATGCGCATCCTATTTCAAGTGAAAGGTGGTATATAAGCTTATCGCGAGAAAATAATCATGGTGCGGGAGACAGGATTTGAACCTGCGAAGACACTAAGTCATTGGATTTCTCAGATCATAGAGCACTAAACTCTCAGCACTCAAGATTATTCTCTTGAGTCCAACCCATTTGACCACTTTGGTACTCCCGCAATTTATACAGTTTTTCATAACATTCTTGTTTTAAATTGTTTATGGTTGACCTTAACCAACATGTTTATAATATAAAAGATTAATGAAATTTTGGAGTTGACAATGGGTTTTAAATCCTACTACGAATCATCCTTCAAATTTGCTGTAGAAAGTCTTTTTTACGAAAGTGGGAAAGCCATAGCAAGTCTGGGGATAAAACCAAATCACTTAACTTTTTTACAACTTCCTTTTTCTCTTTTAATGTTTTATTATCTTCTTACTTTTAATTTATCAATGGGTATGCTGTGTGCGTTTTTCGTACTTTTCTTTGACTCTTGGGATGGTGTTGTTGCTCGTGCTTCCAATCAAGAATCTCGGTGGGGTCATCTTTTTGATAAAGGTGCCGACATTTTCAATATAATTCTTATCTTATCTGCAATTTCTGTGTATTCTCCACAAGTCAGGTTTTTAGCATTGTCATTAATTGTTATTAATGTTTTAATCTTTATAACAAATGAAATAAAAGAACCATTTGTTTATACTGCTGCGCGAGGTGCTGGTCTTGCTGGATTAATGTTCCTTAGT
>Ga0187827_10008416_pt1 | contig 11192 bp, 4 predicted proteins | sample ETNtaG_39_FD_167969 | JGI IMG/M metagenome (GOLD analysis project Ga0187827, IMG submission 167969) | Marine microbial and viral communities from oxygen minimum zone, Eastern Pacific Ocean - ETNP2014_SV_150_PacBio MetaG (Illumina Assembly) | ecosystem: Environmental > Aquatic > Marine > Hypoxic... | reverse complement strand
TATACCGCATCGGTCGGTGATTTCCGCTACTACTACGATTCAGTGACTCTTGATGCCAATGCGGCAACAGTGGAGTCTGTGTCTCTAACCGACAGGTTCGACTCACGTATCTGCTACTTTGCCAATGCCGCATACGGACAAGTAGCGGGATGCGCCGGAACCATGAACACGGCTGGATCTCGAACACTAGATTGTGGAACTGGTTGTAGCATAACGGAGTATGGATACTACGGAGCAGTGCCAGCGGATATGAGCGGCCAGATTATCATGCAGGATGCAGCGTTCTTGTATCTTGATGGTGACACTGGAAGCAATGTGAATAATTGGAACAACACGCTAGTGTTCAACACCGGTTCGTACGATTTCTATGGAACCGCTCGTTGGGCATCTACTTCCCCATACAACGCTAAGTTCTACGTGGAGGATTCGACCTTTATTGCAATGTCCGGTCAGAAAGATAACGGAGATATGAATGGAATGGAGTTCGGCTACTATGCTTGGTCTGACATCAATCCTTGGTTCGTGAACAACACGATGATTGGAGTGGCTTCAATCTCTTCTGCAAATGAGAACACCAACGCGATGCCTGATTTCTTCAGAATTGTAAACAATACCATCATCAGCTCAACTGCGCCAACAGTGGGCTCCTCCTCCTTCATGTACAATGACATGTGCGTGGTCAACGGTGGAGTCAACGATGCGGTGGTATCAGGAAACACCTTCTACGATTGCTCAATCGGAGTAAGACCTATGAACATGATTTACTACACTCAATTCTCAACGACTGAATGGGGTGCAGATGACATGGTCATCGAAGGAAATGAGTTCAATAACGGTGTCCTCGACGTGTGGTTCGCTTTGGGTTGCTATTGTGATGACATCATCGTCTCCGATAACGTGGCCAAAGGCACTACTCTGTCAGAGTACTCTATCTACGCTCAGGACCGGAATACTGTTTCACCAGTCATCACTGGAAACACCATCAGCAATTCCAAGGAGCCAATCTACCTACGTGGAGCACTTGATTACACCATCAACGACAACACCATCCAAGGTGAGGGCAACTCTGCCTGGGCCGGTATCTATACCAAGGATGGATATGGTGAAATCGATGGCAACACACTGATCGATGCCGATGCAGGTATTCTGATTGACGGTGTCTTGTACGGATATGATGCAAGTGTCACTAACAACACCATCAGTGCAAGTGCAGGACGCACTGCAGTCGGTGCTGTCGGAATCTGGGCTGAGGACTGTGGTTCATCCACTCTCTTCACCGGAGGAAACGACATCACCGTGATGGCTAATGCAATAGTTGCAGACGGCTGTGATATCACTGATACTGCGAGCGACCTCAAGGGAACTGGCGGACAAGGTGGAACGGTTTGGACTGTCAACATGATGGCTACCTACTTCACACCACAGAATGTCACCATCACTGAGGGAGACATCGTACGATGGCGCCTACAGGAGTATGCTTCTGGTACAAACTACCAGCACAGCACTGTGCATCAGCCCGCAAGCGGGTCTCCACTGTGGGATTCTGGTCTATTGAATCTCGGTGGTTCCTTCACTAGGCAGTTCAACACTGCTGGAACCTACGATTATGCCTGTGGTGCGCATGCATCCATGACCGGAAAAATCACGGTTGAGGCAGCAGGAAGCGGTAGTAGTACCTATTACAGTACTGGATTCGACGTGCGTGGAGGCAATGACGACATCGAGTTGGATGGCACCTCGGTCAGTGGATTCACCACTGCATACGAGCAGACTGGTGGAAGTCTCCACCTGACTGGTAGTGCTTCCCTGTCCGGTGACGATTACGGAGCGGATCTCGATGGTGTGGATACCACATCCGACGGAGCAAGTCTGACCACCGCCTCAGCAACTGGTGTTGGAATGTACTTCACTGGCGGCGCAAGTCTTGACTTGAAGGACCTCTCAACTGATTCTGCACGTGGTGTGCATATCGATGGAGAGACCAATGGAGACTTCAACTGGAACGGTGGAACCGTCAGTAGTGGAACTGCACTCTACGCAGAAGACAAGGCCGTTGGAGATGTTCAGAACATGACATGGAACGATGCGGATGTACAGATACACGCTGGAGCAAACACCAAGATCACCAGCGTTGGAAACACCCTCGATGAAAACAAGATGTCAGTGTCCAGTACTGGTGAGGTCTACGAGGCCAATCTCTTGGACCTCGATGTCACACACAGTGGCGCAGCAATCGACAATGTTGGTCTGCTCATACAGTCTGAAGGTGGGTCCAATGTGGCCTATGTCAGTCCTGACATGAGAAGTGACCTCATCACCGTCGGTAGCGACAATGGCGACCTGTCAGACTGGACTGGTACCTCCGAGAACCCATCCGATGATGCCTTCCCAGGTGTTGTCTCTAGTGATGGTGAGGCTGGCCAGGACTTCATGGTGACATGGGACGAGACCAACCTGTATCTGGCTTTGACCGGAGCGAACATGGACGATGGTGAGTTGTTAATATTCATCGATTCATCCAGTCAAGGTAGCAACGATGGATGGGAGTGGGATGGAACCACTCCTTCCTTCAACTTCGCTGCTGACTATGCCTTCTTCGCTGAGGATGGTAGTGACTCACCAAATGATGGTGATTCAACCTATTCATGGGGACTGAAGAAGTTCTCAGATCCTAACTGGTTGCCAGAGACTTGTCAGAACATGGCTGCATACATCGGCTATGCCGGCAACACCAACACCGAGGTCAAGATCCCTTGGAGTTGCATCGGCAGCCCAGGAGCAGGTGAGAAGGTACGTCTCAATGCTGTTGTTCTCGGAGAGAATGATGGAACCACTGCCAGCACGCACCCAAGCACTGGTCACGTCAAGTTGGTCATGGGTCAGGGCAGCCTAGGCGATGGAACTCTGGATGACAAGCGTCTCAATTACCGCGAGTACATCAACAGCAATACTCCAAGCGATTCGGAAGACTATGAGGTCACCGTCAAGGTCGATGCACCTGATGGCTGTGAAGATGACTGGGGAGTAATCACCGGTCTGGACATGTCTGTCAACCGTGATGAGTCAATCAACATCCTTCGTGCTTGCCCGGTAATCATCGGAGTCGAGGACGTGGTCTACGACGAGGACAGTGGAGCGCACACCATCTCCCTGACCGACAAGGCTGATGACCTACAGGATGATGAAGCAGACCTGACTTGGACCTATGTAGACGATTATAGCACCAACGAACAAACGTTGCTTACAGTCAGTCTCTCTGGACACGAGTTGACCATCACTCCATTGGACCACCAGTTCGGTACCTATCTCATTGAGTTGACAGTGGAAGACCTTCATGGATTGAGCGACAGTCAAACCTTCATGGTCACTGTCAACAACGTCAATGACGCACCTACCATCTGCAACACAGCACGCAGCGATTGTATGCCAGTGTTCTCCGATGATGGATTCGACAACCTCAATGTCCTCGACGAGAACTGGGGAAGCCACAGTAAGCCTCTCGGCTCAACTGCAAGTGCTGCCTACATCATCGATCAGGATAACGAGCAGTCTCAGACTCTGTCAAATGCTGAGGATGTGCCTCAGGTCTACACATGGGATGCTAGTGTTCCAGCAGACTGTGTTGCATTCACTGTAGAAGTAGCGCAGAATGAGATATTCATCAATGAGAACTCCAGCAATGAGTTGGGTGGCGTGTGTACAATCACCCTCACCCTGAGCGACGGTGCCTCTGAGAATGATGCAGCTACTGCAGTCGATGTTGTGTTCACCATCAACCCAACCAACGACATACCAGTGATTCCAGCATACGACCCATCTGGAGATGCACACATCACCGACGGGAGTGGCGCTGTGATTGTCACACCATGGGCTGTGTCTGTGTCTGAAGACACCGGATGTGCGAATGGAGTTTGTGTCAACACCGACGAGTTGACTTTCAACCTTGCAAACATGAAGACTGACGACGACCACGTCGACGCAGACTTGACATGGACATGGGAAGAGATAACCGGAAGCTGTGATGTTGACAAGTACTTCGAAGACATCACCATCACCGGCGACAACATCGCCTTTACTCTGATACAGGATGCAACCACCAACGCACCACCAGAGGAGAAGGACTATCTCGATGATGATGGTATCCATCAGGAACCACCTCAGACCCTTGACGAGTATTGTGCTATCAAGTTGACACTGTGGGACACTGCAGATGCACCAGCCTACATACCTCTCTACGACTTGAGTACTGCTGATTACAAGCAGGAGAGCATCACCAAGACGTTCAAGATCAAGGTCGACAACACCCGTGAGATGGTCGCTGACTACCTCTTCGACGATGATGCTGGAATCAGCTTCAACAACGTGAACTTCATTATGCCTGGTACTCATGTGCCAGTCAGTGTTGATGTCCAACACGAAGGAGACGTTGGTCCGTACAAGTACGATCAGTTGCTCAAGATATCCTTCCTGAGCAATGGTGCTGATGGACTGTCGCTGAGAGACACTTACTACGTGGAGCCACCTGCAGACGGTCAGTCTGAAACCTTTGACAGCAAGGTGCTGATCGAGGAGTCAACTACCCGTGTCGGTGTTCGTGTCGATGTCATGACCTGTAAGGCCGCATCGTGCCCAAGCCCAAGTGCAGCTACACCAAGCGCCTTCATCACTAACTCCCCAGCCGCACACCGTGCTGAGGCGTCATTGTCGGCATGGAGCTCACCTGGAACCATCGGGTATTCCGCAACTGACGATGTCTACTCCAAGCGTAGACCTGCTCTTGAGGACCAGGATTGGTTGAACAACGTTATGTTCACTTCAGTGATTGAGTCTGACCCAGATGGCATATTGGTATCTGGAGACGATCTACCAGTAATGGTGGACACCATCTCACCTGCATCAGTGCCTTCGTTCGCACCAGGCTTCGCTGCAATCAGCGCTGCTGGTCTGTTCGTGGCCGGATTGATGTTGGCAAGTCGCCGTAGCGAGGAAGAAGAAGAACTCGAGTCTCTCGCTCTAGTGGATGATGAGCAAGCAGTCAGCCCAGTCATCGCTACCATCCTTATGGTTGCAATAACTGTGGTTCTGTCTGGTGTGGTTTATGTTTGGGCCAGCGATCTCGCTGACCAGCCAAGTAAGTCGGTTCCAAGAATCGCCTTCAAGGTTGAGAAGCATTCGCCAGGTACCAACGGATACTGGTCCATCATCGTGACCAGCGCCAAGGAGCCAATCGCAACACAGGCAACTGTGGTAATGGTTGAGTGGGTCAATGAATCAGGTAGTCAGATTGAGTCTTTCAGACTGGATAACACTGAGGGTGTCTATGGATTCGCTCCGGTCAATTCGGATAGCTTCATCACCTTTTCAGACAGTATCGAGTGTGATGCCCCAACTGAGTGTACTTCCACCTATGGAGACGGTGATGCTATCCATGTCAAGATGTCCGATGAAAGCGGATACCTGCTTGATGATGGCGTTCGTATCACTCTGAAGTATGTGCCAATTGGTACCGGTGGTACTGCAAGCGTGTTGAAGACCTTCAACCTCGAGATTTGAGGCTGGAAAACACAATTGCATCGCTAACCAAAGTGGGCCTGACGTTGCATCCCCTCTCGAGGGGGTGCTTCGTTCAGGAATGCGGTAGAGCCTGTCCCTCCTTTCGTTTGGAGGGTTCAGGCTCATCCAATGGTTGAAACCCAGTTTGCCTTCGGGTAGATAGGGAGAACCTAGGTGATCCAGTGTCAGTACAGTGTGTTGCTTTCGATTGCGACGGCGTCTTGGTTGATGCTGTTTCATCGTGGCGTACGCTGCATGAACACTTTGGTACTGATGCTGCAGAAATGCTGTCTCGCTTCATCGCTCGTGAGATCGATGATGAAGAGTTCATGCGAAGCGATATCCAATTGTGGAAAGCGGTACAGGCAGAGATACATAGAGACGAGTTGTTTCGAGCATTCTCCGGTATCCATCTGATGGATGGAGCCAGAGATGTTGTAGAGGAATTGAGGCGTAGAGGAGTACTGGTGGTAATCATCAGCGCAGGCATTGATATGTTTGTATCCTCCATTGCGGCAATGCTGAAAGTAGATGATTGGATAGCCAATGGTTTCAACTTTGACCAAAATGGCTTGCTTCTTGACGAGGGTATCATGCGCGTGAGTGCACATGACAAGGCGAGTGCGATTCAACGTGTGTTGGAGATGCATGAGATGTCCGCCGAGAACGTGGTAAGTGTAGGAGATAGCGAGGTCGACTTATCGATGTGGCTGGAAGGTTCACGATTCATTGGTTTCAATCCGAGTCGAGAGACCTCCTATCTTGCCTTTTCCGAGGCAGGCGTGCCAATAGTGGATAGTCGGGACCTCAGAGATATCTGGATACACCTCTATGGTGAAGAATTCCACCCGAAGCAATGAAGCCTTTTCTGAGACTCGGACAAACGTGGCGAATCGCAGGGCAGTGTCGATTCTATTGACATCTCTATTGCTGTTGAGCAGTGGTTGTCTAGGAAGCGCTGATGTTTCAGAAGAAGGCACAGAATCCATTACAACATCAATAGAATTGGTGGTCTGGTCGACATATGAGATTGATTCAAAGGAAGAAGAGACCTTTTTGGATTCTGTAGTTGAGTGGATGGAAACCAATCCTGGAATAGAGGTCAAAGTTGAACCCAAACCTTTCTTTCAAGCAGTCAATGCATACAAGGTGGCGGCTCTTGGAGGGCAGGCACCGGACCTGATGCGATTCTCTAATGATCAACTGGGCAGTATCGCACCCATTCGGGATCGTGGCAGTCCACTGTTGGAGGACCTGAGACCTTGGTTGTCTCCAGTACAGAGAGAGATATGGGATCCGGTTGCCTTGCAATCAATGAGGTATGAAGGCGACCTGTTGGCTTTGCCGGTATCTCAGGATTGTGTGAGTTTATTCTACAACAAGGCTCTCTTCGATGAGGAGGGTATGGAATACCCGAATGAGAATTGGACCACGGCCGATATGCTGGATGCAGCTCAGCAATTGACATTCGGGGAACAGGTAGGCATCTCGATTCCTACAAAGGACCCATATCGTTGGTTCTCTCTCAACAGTGGCTATGGTGGGTCATTGTTCAACGATTCTGGAGTTCCGAATCTTGATGGTGAAGGTTCGGCACAGGCATTGGAATTCTGGTTATCTTTGGAATTGGAACATGAGATAGTTCCGACTGGCACCAATATCGAGACCATGAAGAACCATTTCGTGGAAGGTAGGGCAGCGATGATAATTGATGGGCCATGGCAATGGCCAACTTATGAGAAGGCCAAGATTGACATTGCTCAGTCTCTGCTGCCAATTGTTGAAGAAACTGGCCTCAGGATGTCTCCGATGGTTGGATTCAAAGGTTGGTCGATATCGAAACAGAGTCCTAACAAGGCAGCAGCGGTAGAATTGGCAATGTACCTTTCAACAGAGGAGGTTCAGAAGGAAGCGGCAAAAGAGACACGAACCATGCCAGTGATAGAATCCTTGTATGCAGATGAAGAGTTACTGGCTGATGATGTGTTGGCTGGATTCATCGCTCAGGCAAGAGAAGGTTTTCCAGCACCAACGGGTCGAACAATGGCCAAGATATACTCGCTATTGCCCATCGCCATGGATAATGCATATCTTGGTACCAAGACTGCACAGGAGGCTCTCAATGATGAGAATGAAAAATTGATTGCGGAGTGGGAGTCATGAGATTCATCGTTGCCTTCTCACTGTTTTTCGTTTTGATGGCGCCTCTTGCTGCGGGCCAAACTTTCACAGTCACTTCTGATGGCGAGGTGGCTGGTTTCAAGCGAGTACGCGTCGATGTTTTCTTCGATGCACCCCCTGAAGCCGGAAGTCTGGCCTTCCTCGTCGATGGGAATGCCCATTCAAGGGTTGAGATATCAGCAAATTCGAGTGAGGGATTTGTCAGCCCTGCTGTTGGAGAATGGTATGATGATTGCTGGACTTCGAATGATTCTGGTATCACATGGAGTCCTATTCTCCGCGATGAGAATGGCATTCCATGGGCATTCATTGTCGCTCTGGAGGGAGTTGGCATCAGGTGTGATCTGACCGCTCTGCCTGAAAATCAAGAAGCACTTCTCACAGTCACTTTCTCAACAGAAACTGACGAAGAGAGTGTTGAACTCACGGTTCTAGCCAGCACTGAGGATGTTCTCCCCCCACCTCCTCCGATGGCACCCATACTCTATGCAATTGGTAGCATAGTCCTCTCTCTCATCGTCTTGTTCGGGTGGTTGCGTTGGAAGGATAGAGACAGCAGCCATCGCCACGGATTGGCATTTGTACTACCTGCTGTTCTTGCTCTGGCAGTATTGAGTTTCTATCCTGTGGCATATGGAATCATGTTGTCATTCACGGATGCCCATGATGAGGCATTGGGTGATGAGGAATTCAACGGAATCGATAATTTCCTCGAGGTCTTCAGTTCAGAGGGTTTCATCAGAGTGATGATATTCACTCTTGTGTGGACTATTGTCAACGTTATCTTCCATGTTGGAGTGGGTGGCGCCTTGGCATTGCTGTTACAACAGAAGATAAGAGGTAAAATCGCTTATCGAACCTTGTTGTTGCTGCCATGGGCGATTCCATCATACATCTCTGTCCTCGTATGGAAGGGAATGTTCCACCCTGAAGGAATGATCAACTGGTTCCTAGGTACACAGACCGATTTCTTTTCTGGAGTCACACAGGCTCAGACGATGGTGATACTGGTCAATATCTGGCTTGGTGTTCCATTCATGATGATGAGTATCAGTGGAGCCCTGCAATCTATTCCTGAGGATCTACATGAGGCTGCTAAGGTGGAAGGGGTAAGCGACTGGGCGAGACTGCGTCATATCACGCTTCCATTGCTAAAACCGACGGTCATGCCGTTGGCGTTGATGGGATTCATCTGGACCTTCAACATGTTCAATGTCATCTATCTCTTGACTTCTGGAGGTCCTAATTTATGGACTGGTCCAGGTGGAACTGATATTCTCATCACATATGTCTTTGACCTTGTCTATGAGGATGGGGCATTGGGTCTTGCTGCAGCATGGTCAGTTGTCATATTCATCATGCTGATGATATTCAGTTGGTCTCTCATCAAGGGTGGAAAAGCGACGGAGGCTGCAACATGAGTGAAGACCTAGCAAGCCGGTGGTATACTCCATTCGAACTAGAGGTCTTGCAGAAGGCTGCACTTCTTGTGGTATTGTGTAGCATTCCGGTACTTTGGGTGATGAGCCTGAGAGATAACGGGGAGCTGTTGGTATTGTTAGGCCTGATATCGGGATTGATTTCGTTGCGGACACTTGGTCGAGAGAATCGAGATTTGATGATGCTGGCTTCTGCTCTGATATTGCTGCTCGGCTTACTGACTTTATATCAGGCTACTTTGAGAGGTGTGGCTGCAATTGACGTCTGGTATTCTGTGATTTTGATTTGTAGTGGTGGTTATGGTTTGTGGAGTCTATCTTCAAGTCATGTTTCGCAATGGTTGCAGGGTAGATTGGGTCTGGAGGGAGCCGAACGGGGTCTGGCTAGAAATCGAATTCTTCGACCTCGTTGGGCGGGAATCTTCACCCATGCCTTGTTGTTGCATTTCGTATTCATCGTCATGGTTCCAATCCTGTGGATAATCGATGTTTCATTATCTCCTGGACAATCAGCATCCAGCGGTCTGGACCTATCTACGTGGACACTAACGCATTTCAGTTCAGTGCTGGAGAAGGATGATTTCTGGACCTGGGTCACTAACTCTGTGATCATTTCGATAGGAACAACATTGCTCGGTCTGACTCTTGCAATCCCTGCAGGATATGCGTTCTCTCGCCATCGTTTCAGTGGCCATGGTGTCATGATGTTCAGTCTCTTGTTGGTCCAGATGTTTCCGGGCGTCATCATTCTGGTGCCATATTTCATGGTCATGAAATCATTGGGATTACTTAATTCATGGTTGGGATTGATCCTTGCCTATTCGGTGACAGCACTACCGTTCTGTGTATGGATGTTGAAGGGTTGGTTCGATACCGTGCCAGTCGACCTTGAGGAGGCGGCTGCTTTGGATGGCTGTGGGCAATTCGGCATCTTCTGGAGGATCATCCTCCCCCTATCTCTTCCTGCGATTGCTGTGACTGCATTGTTCTCTTTCCTTGCGGCATGGAATGAGTTTCTTCTAGCATTGATGTTCAATCAGAGCCCAGACATGTACACCCTACCTGTTGGCTTGGCATTCAGCATCACACAGGCTCAGAAATGGGGAGATTTCGCTGCCATGTCCTTGTTGGTCTCCATTCCAGTGGTCATCCTATTCATAATATTCCAGAAATCCTTGATTCAAGGATTATCTTCGGGAGGAGTGAAAGGATGATGTCGAATGAGGTGAAATCATGGTTGCAGTGAGTTTTGAGGGAATCGGAAAGGTCTACGAAGATGGAACAATGGCTGTAGAGGGTTTGGATCTAGCCGTCGAAGAAGGTGAATTTCTGGTCCTTGTTGGCCCTTCTGGATGTGGCAAATCCACGACTCTGCGGATGTTGGCAGGGCTTGAGGATGTCTCTGAAGGAGTGATACGAATAGGTGGCGCTGTGGTCAATGACCTCCCTGCACGGGCTCGTGGACTCGGGATGGTCTTCCAATCTTATGCTCTGTACCCTCATATGTCGGTAGAGGATAACCTCACCTTTGGTCTGAGGATGAAACCCAAAGCAGAGCGCCCAGATTCTGAAGAATTGAAGAAGATGGTACAGGAGACCTCTACAATGCTTGGAATTGATGACATTCTTGAGAAGAGACCGAGGGACTTGTCAGGTGGACAGAGACAACGTGTAGCACTTGGTAGGGCTTTGATACGTCGTCCAAAGGTATTGTTGATGGATGAGCCATTATCGAATCTAGATGCCAAACTACGCAATCAGATGCGTCTTGAACTTCGTAGATTGCACGATGAACTTGGGACCACGACCATCTATGTGACACATGATCAGATAGAGGCGATGACACTGGCTGACCGAATAGCCGTGATGAAGGATGGTGTGTTGCAACAACATTGTCCGCCTCTGGAAGCATATCACAAACCGGCCAACCCATTCGTTGCTTCCTTCCTTGGAACACCACCGATGAATCTCATCGAAGGAAGTGCAGACGGGGGGGTGTTCAGTAGTGGCTCTCTCAGT
>Ga0187827_10008409_pt1 | contig 11200 bp, 10 predicted proteins | sample ETNtaG_39_FD_167969 | JGI IMG/M metagenome (GOLD analysis project Ga0187827, IMG submission 167969) | Marine microbial and viral communities from oxygen minimum zone, Eastern Pacific Ocean - ETNP2014_SV_150_PacBio MetaG (Illumina Assembly) | ecosystem: Environmental > Aquatic > Marine > Hypoxic... | reverse complement strand
AATATAGGAAAGTCACGGCAATTCCCAAAAAACCCTAAAAAGACGATGCTATAGATTATGACTTTATTGTTCTTTATTGCCAATAGTTTTCAAACCGTCAAGAGTCCGCGATGCAATGATCGAGCGAAACCTAACTTGCTTCGCGGAGATTCCACCAATTAATCATAGAGAGGATTCCCGTCCATGAAAGACCTCGAAGCAACTTTGCCGCAAATGGAAGAAGCCATCCGGAGCGGAGACGAAAAGCAGGCTGCCGTATTGGCGGACAAGGCCGTCGAAGCCGGCGCGGAGCCCCTTGAGATTTTGCAGGGCCTCATCATGCCTACCCTTCGAGACATCGGGGACAAATTCGGACGCCTCGAACTCTTTTTGCCGGAAATGATGATGGCCGCTAATGCCGCCAAGGCCATCATCGCCGTCATTGATCCCATCCTTAAAGAAAAAGAGCAGTCTGGAGCGAGTTTTGGCCGCGTGGTGATTGGTACAGTGGCCGGTGATGTGCATGACATCGGCAAAAACATGGTCTCGGTGATGTTACAAGTGAATGGGTTTGAGGTCATCGACCTCGGGACTGATGTCCCTGTCAATACTTTTTTGTCTAGTGCTCGCTCGCAAGAGGCCGACATTATAGCCATTTCCAGCCTGCTTACAACTTCCCTGCCATATGTGAAAGACGTGCTTGCAGTTTTGAGCGAGACAGATGAGAAGGACAGATTCAAAGTAATGGTGGGGGGAGGTCCGCTTACAAGTGAGTGGGCAGAAGAACACGGCGCCGATGGTTACGGCAAGGATGCTTCGGAGGCGGTAACCTTGGCTCGCAAACTGATCGGATGAGTCCCTCAGTCCGATCCATATTAACCTGGAAAACCACATATGCGTAACTCAGGCAGACTGGTCGACATCCTCGATCGCATGGAAAACGGCCCAGTGACAAGCGAAAAGGAATTTGATTTAATCCTTGTAGCAGCCCGCACTCAAGCGCTGGTTAAAGAGTACGAACTGAAGTTCGATGGCGTCAATATCATCAACACAGATGACGATATGGCGGATCGTTGCTTCCATGCCGGGCTCACGTTGGCCGTTGATGCCGGCGTGTACTGCACTTCCAACAGACGTCGTCTTACCTGGACGCGGCGGGAAATCGAAGATGTGATCAAACACTCGCCTCGGTCGATGACGATTGGTTTTGGCCGGGATGCAATCAGTGATGTGCACCGCGATCCTGAAGACCCTCGACCGCCAACAATCATTGGCGGCCCGGTGGGCAACCCGCTTCCTGAAGAGCTGTTCCTTCCTGTTATGCAGAGTTATATCCAGGAACCGGTCGTTGACGCGGTAATCAACGGCACTCTCGACAGTGTTTATAGCCGCGTTCCGCGTGCCGGGTCACCATGGGAGCTGCTTTCTGGCTGGCACGAAGCAGAAATGTCGATTACCGCAGCCCGTCGTGCCGGACGAGAAGGTATCTCCATAGGATGCGTGCAAACAGCCACTAGCGATATCGCCGAATTGTCTGCCACTTCATTTGGCGGATTCCGAAAAACAGACTTTCACCACATCGCCATGATCAGCGAGTTGAAAACTGATTACAAACTGCTCAACAAAATGGTGCATCTGATCAAAACCGATTCGATCGTCCACACTTTTTGCAACCCCATTTACGGTGGACTGGCTGGTGGCGCGGAAGGCATCGCCGTGATGGGCGTGGCTGGGATGATTCTGCTCCAGATGATATACATGACCACCACGCACTCAACCTCCCCAACCCATCCCTTTTTTCAGGGGTGCAACACCACACCTGAAATCTTGTGGGGGACGAGCTTGTTCACTCAAGCTCTGAGCCGCAATACCCCATTTCTGTTGGTCGTGGTCACTACACCGGTCAGTGGTCCTGAAACCAGGACCTTGCTGTATGAATCGGCAGCCATGGCACTGACCGCCACGGTCTCAGGTACCGCCCGCCTTATGGGTCCGCGTTCGGCAGGGGGCACCATTCCCGGTCATTGCAGTGGCCTGGAAGCCCGTTTCGCCGGCGAGGTTGGCCACGCCGCAGCGGGGATGAGCCGGGAACAGGCCAGTCTACTCATGCAGAGAATAGTTCCAGAATACGTGGATTTGCTCCAAACTGACATGCGCGGAAAACGGTTTGATGATGTGTATGATCTGGATACACTCCAACCGACTGCTGAATGGCTGGGAATCTATGATCAAACAGTTGAAGAGATCACCGGATTGGGTGTTCCGTTTTCTTAGATACTTGCGATTGATGGTTTCACTTTAAGGAGGAAAGATAGCATGCGTAACAAAGGCAGACTAGTAGATATTCTTGATCGAATGGAGAACGGCCCGGTAACCTCAGAGCAAGATTTCGATATGAAGTCTATCGCGGTGCGTATCCCCGAGTTGGCTAAGGAATACGACATCCGATTTGATCCTGAGAACATAGTAAATAGCGATGACGCGCTAGCCGATCGATGTTATCAGGCAGGGCTCACTCTGGCGGTTGAAACGGGTGTATTTTGCACCTCCAATGGGCGGCGCCTTACTTGGTCTAGGCGAGAGATCGAAGCCGGGATACGCGCTGCGCCCAGTTCGATGACTCTCGGGTTTGGGCGCGACGCCCATTCGGATCGGCACCGTTTCCCCGAGGATCCACAACCCCCGACCATTCTGGGAGGACCGGTTTGCAATGCGCCTGAAGACCTGGTTATACCCCTGATTCAGAGCTATATCCAGGAACCGATCATTGATGCACTGATGAATGCTCCGCTTGAGACGGTCTATGGCCGTGCGCCACGCGCCAAATCCCCATGGGAAGTCTTATCCGCATGGCATGAAGCTGAATTAGCCATCACCGCCGCACGCCGAGCCGGGCGCGAAGGGATCGCTATCGGATGTGTGGCAAGCGCTTCGAGTGACATCGCCGAGCTTTCGGCTACTTCCTATGGTGGTTTCCGGCAAACGGACTATCACCATATTGCGATGATCAGCGAACTCAAGACGAACTATGAACTGCTTAACAAGCTGACACATCTCGTTCGCTCCGATTCGATCATTCACACATTCTACAACCCGATTTATGGTGGCCTTGCTGGTGGAGCAGAGGGGCTGGCGATTCTGGCAGTCGCCGGCATGATTCTAATGCAAATGACTTATATGACATCTAGTCATTCATCATCGCCGACACACCCATTCTATGCTTGCAACACAACACCCGAGATTCTATGGGGTACAGGACTGTTCACTCAGGCGCTTGCCCGCAACACGCCGTTCCTGACGGTTATTTGTGCCACACCGATTGGCGGGCCTTGCACTGAATCTTTACTTTACGAAACTGCAGCGATGGGAACGCTGGCGACGGTTTCGGGGACTACCCGATTGATGGGACCCCGTTCTGCAGCGGGCTCATGCAGTGGTCATGCAACCGGTCTTGAAGCACGGTTTTTCGGGGAAATAGGACACGCCACAGCCGGCATGAGCCGCGAGAAGGGTAACGAAATCGTGAAGCAGTTGCTGCCGAAATACCTGGATCAAATGGAATCTAGACCCTTTGGTAAGCCGTTCAATGAGGCCTACGATTTGCGGACAATCCGTCCCACAGATGAATGGGTGGGAATCTATGACAAAGTGATTGAAGAGATCGCTGGATTAGGTGTTCCGTTTTCCTAGCGAATTGCGATTAATGAGCTTAGAGCTACAACCCGATAACTAACCCTAAACCAACGGGGCATAACAATGAGAAACACGGGAAGACTGATAGACATTCTTGATCGCATGGAAAACGGTCTAATCACCGATGAGAAAGAGTTTGATCTCAAGATTGTATCTGCAACAATTCAGGATCTGATCGGGAAATTCGAGATCAAGTTTGATGGGAAAACCCTGGTCAACACCAGCGATGAGATGGCGGATCGTTGTTTTTTAGCCGGCCTCGAACTTGCCGAAAAAACCGGCGTTTACTGTACCTCTAACGGACGCAGGTTGCTGTGGTCGCGCCGCGAACTTCTGGAAGGCATCAAGGGCGCACCAAGCAAAGCTTCTATCGGATTTGGACGTGATGAGCATTTTGATGAGCATCGTTTTCCCGAAGATGAGCGTCGACCGACGATCCTCGGAGGCTCTGTGGGTAACCCTATGCCGGAGGAACTGTTCGTCCCATCCACGCAGAGTTACATTCAGGAACCGATCGTCGACGGATTGATGAATTCGACGTTGGTTTCAGTCTATGGACGTGAGATGCGCACTAATTCGCCGTGGGAGATACTTGGCGCTTGGCATGAGGCCGAATTGGCCATTACCGCGGCAAGGCGCGCTGGACGCGAAGGGATTGGCATCGGCTGCATCGCCAGCGCAGCGAGTGATATCGCTGAATTGTCGGCCAGCTCCTTTGGTGGTTTCCGCCAGACTGATTTTCACCACATTGCCATGATCAGCGAGTTGAAAACGGATTACAAATTGCTGAACAAAATGGCACACCTGGTGAAGACCGATTCACTTATTCATTCGTTCTACAATCCGATTTATGGCGGGCTTGCGGGCGGAGCCGAGGGAATGGCGATACTGGCAGTTGCAGGCTTCATCATGCTGCAGATGGCCTATATGAGCACTACCCACTCCTCCTCCCCCACCCATCCCTTCCTTGCTTGTAATACAACGCCCGAGATTCTTTGGGGAACCAGCCTCTTCACCCAGGCGTTGAGTCGCAACACACCCTTCCTACTTGTGGTTGTCACGACACCTGTCGCTGGTCCGGGAACAAAGATGCTGCTTTATGAAACTGCCGCCATGGCGGCAGTGGCAACAATATCAGGTGCAACACGGATCATGGGCCCGCGCTCCGCAGCTGGCACCGTTCCGGGTCATTGCTCCGGTTTAGAAGCGCGCTTGATGGGTGAGGTTGGTCATGCTTGCGCTGGGATGAGCCGGGAACAGGCTAATCAAATCGCCCAAAACTTAGTCAGCAAGTATACTGATCAAATGGGTGCGGATAATGTGACGGGCCAGCGGTTTGACGAGGTCTACGACATGCATACTCTAAAGCCCACACCGGAGTGGCTTGGAATTTATGATGAGGTAAAGATTGAACTTGGCGATTTAGGGCTGTCGGTGTAACATGTAGGTCACCATCATGCGTACTTGGAACGCGGTTGAGCAGGTTGAAGATTCTACATTGCTAGCAACCACCGGCACTCATGCCTTTTCGCTGGGCATGGTTCACGAACAAGGATGTACATGTGTCCAAAGATTTGATTGAGGCAATAGCAAATATCCAGGAAGATCATGCACTAAAAATTGTGCAGGATCTATTGGATAGCGGAACCGAACCTCTGAAGGTATTGGATTTCTGCGGCGAAGGGATGAGTATGGTTGGCCAACGGTTCGAGAGAGGGGAATATTTCATGCCCGAATTAATGATGTCGGGCTTGATCTTGTCGCAGATATCGGAACTCATCAAACCCTTGGTGAAGAAAAATGTAAAACGAAAAACACGCGGAAAAATCGTTTTCGGGACTGTTGAAGGTGATCTCCACGACATCGCCAAAGACATAGTTGTGTCCATGTTGGAGATCAATGGATTCGAAGTACATGATCTGGGAATTGATGTTCCTCCAGCTGTTTTCGTGGCCAAAGTTCAGGAGGTTGGAGCGACGATCGTTGGCTTAAGTGGCTTCTTGCATCTTGCGAGCGAATCAATGAAGCGAACCATTGAAATATTCGCAAAAGCTGGAATCCGCGATGATGTAAAGGTAATGATCGGTGGAGGCCAAATCGATGAGTTTTTGAAGGATTATACTGGCGCTGATGCCTGGGGAGACAACGCGGTGACTGCCGTCAACCTTGCCAAAGAGTGGGCCTCTTCAGCGGACATACAAACACGACAAAAGGCGCAGAAACTTCTTGACGAAGACATAGGGATTGCAGAAACTACAAAGTCCCTGCCGGTCATTGACCCAGAAGAAGAAGAACAACGACAACAACAACAACAACAAACAGCACTGGTGCTGTCGCCAGAACATGCTTTCCAGTTAGGGAAACTGGTTACACAAGCGGAAGGTCTTGTTCGTGAAGTGGACAGGTTGCGCATTGATAACGAGAAACTCAAGAACGACAAGGAAGATATGACATACAGACTTGAAAGGTTGGAACGTCAGGCGGTGTGGCAACGACAGTCTGTCTGGAAGCGTTTGTTTAGTCCACCACTCGAAGAAGAAGGGGAAGAAGAAAGGCGCAGACGCTGGCGGCAGGAACAGATTGACAGGTTCGACAAGGACGCCGGAACTTTTGGCGCGTTTATGGAGGTAGAAGACTGAGATGGAAAAAAAACCGAACGCGAAATACAATGCGCGCATGAAGCGCTTCGACAGTGTCGTCAGCCTGAAGAAAAAACCTGACCGAGTGCCGGTGATTCCATGGAATTTCCATTTTTTCCCCAGCCATATTAATGGTATGTCGAACAAAGATGCAATGAATGATCATGAAACGTACTATGGCTACCTGAAAGATGTGGTTCTGGAGTATGATTTTGATATGGCTCCAGCCAGCTCGGTCTACCCAGGACCATGCTGGGAAGCGTTGGGATTAACGAATTGGAAATGGCCTGGACATGGATTGGCTGATGACCTGACATTTCAATATTTGGAAACCGAAGTGATTACTGCGGACGAATATGATCAGTTTTTGGAAAATCCGGAGGTTTTCGCCGCCCGGGTAATCTTCCCCCGAACCGCATCAGCCTTCGCACCACTTGCGATGTTGCCTCCGATCCATTGGTATTTCAACCACCCCTATTTGATGGGACCATTCTTTGGTATGCCGCAATTTACTGAAATGCTGGACAATCTAAAAAACCTTGGGGAAGAATGGAACCGTCATTCTGAAGTAAAAAATGGTTGCTTTGCTGAACTTAGCGAACTCGGATACCCGACAAGTTATGGAGGCGTTGGCTTTACAGCTTATGACACAGTCAGCATCTGGTTACGTGGCAACAAAGGTACTATGACCGACATGTACCGCAACCCAGACAAACTCCTCTCCGCAATTGACATCTGCGCAGTGCAGCAAACACAGCTTTCGATCATTCAATGTCAGATTTCAGGCAACCCTCGCCTCTGTCTGTTTGTTTACCGGGGGGCCGATGGTTTTATGACCGAACCTCACTTTGAGAAGTTCTTCTGGCCCAGCTTCAAGAAGCAAATCGATGACATCCTCGAGGCCGGTTTCATGCCAATGCCGTTTTTTGAAGGTGATTGGACTGGACGGCTGAAGTATATCAAACAGCTTCCTAAGGGCAAATTCCCCCTTCATTTTGATCGGATTGATCGCAAAGCCGCTGCCGAAGCACTTGGCGACGACTTTTGCTTCTGGGGCAATGTCCCCGTCTCGTTGATGGAGCATGGCACGCCGCAAGATGTTGAAGAAGATGTAAAAGAACTGATCGACATGTTTGCTGGCAAAGGAGGCGTGATCATCGACAGCGCGGGCGCAGTAACTGATCATTCGAAGCCAGAGAATGTGGCTGCAATGGTTGAAGCTACTCGCAAGTATGGAAAGTAACAATAGTGATTCCTCCTTGGTGCGATAAAAGTCCATCGCGCAGGGAGGGATGGGATGCGTTGGATAAAATCCACAGGAGTGATTAGATGAGAATCCGTCATATGACAAAGGCGTGCGAAATTCACCCGTAATCTCTGTTGCTTCGTGTTGTTTGCCAGGTGTCAAAGGCACATACATGTCTAGCGTGATACTAGGTTTCAGGCGTCTTCATTTTCGAAAAACAACGATTACTGGAATTTAAATATCTACTATAAGTGATGCTACTGTGGATAATAGGTCTTTTATCTCGAAAAGTAAGGCAAAGAACCTGTGAATTTGAGATATAAAATAACCGCAACTAATTTTGACACTTAATAGACGACTGATGACCACGAGCTTACAATAGTAGAAATTTTTGAGGGAATGTGAATTTGGCTATAAAACGGACGGAAACATTTGTCGATCAAGTGGTTAAGGTCGTCAAAGAGCGGATTGCTACTGGCGAGCATGGCCCAGGAAAAAAATTGCCTTCTGAGAATGAGCTCTCACGAGAGCTCAAGGTCAGCCGTGCCACTGCTCGGTCAGCATACATCAAATTATCTGCTGAGGGTGTAGTAAAACGCATTCACGGAGATGGCACATATGTAAGAAAGAGAATCCCAGATCTGATCTCTGCGAAAAGTGGTGTCTGGGATTTTGTCCATCTTATAGAGCATCGAGGCTTTACGCCTTCCATTACTGGGTTTAGGATTAATCAGAGAGCTCCAAAAGAAGGGGAAGCGAAAGTGCTTGACCTGAGCATGGAAGATAGCGTTGTATCTGTCAGACGAATTATTTATGCAAATCAAGATCCAGTTTTTTACTCGCAAAATGTTTATTCAGCAAAATGGTTCAATCATGATATTTACAAACTTGATCTAAACCTTGGCCTATTCGACTTTACAAAAAAATATACTGACCAAGAGTTAGCCAGTGTTCTGCTGATGATTGGTGGAGGATTGTGGGAAGATGACATAGCAGATTATGAGGACGTCAAAATGAATAGTGATGAAAACTGTTTTTGGATTAGGTTAGAGGAAGTATTCTATAATAGCGAAGAAAATCCTCTCGTTTATGGATTGACATATGTTCAAAATATTGTATTACCCATTCGGATAGGACTAAAAGGTTTCGATAAATAAAAGGATAAAAAATGGACAACCAAAATCATATCGAAAAATTACGCCAAGCTGTTGTCGCTGGAGATGTCGAAGCCGCATCTACGACAGCTCAGGCCGCTATCGACGCTGGTATTGACCCCGCCACCATCATCAAACAGGCCATTAACGAGCCCATGGGAGGTGTTGGTCAATCCTTTCAAGATGGGGATCTCTTCCTTCCGGAATTGATCATGATTGGTGATGCCGCCAGTGCGGCGTCAGACATGATCGTTCCGCATATTTCTGCGGGTGATCTGGATGCCTCGGCTGGAGGCACAGTTGTTATCGGCACCATTCAGGGTGATATGCATGATATCGGTAAGAACATAGTTTCCGCCTACCTGATGGCCATTGGCTTTAAGGTCAAAGATTTGGGCACCAATGTGACACCCAAAGAATTTGTGCGTGCTGCCATCGATGAAAATGCCGATGTGGTGGCCATCTCGACCTTGCTGTCGACCACACAGCCGCTATTTCACCAAATCGTCAACACCCTGATTGATTCGGGCAACCGTGAGAAATTTTATGTTGTCGTAGGTGGCGGTCCAGTGAACCCGGAGTGGGCTGCTGATATCGGCGCTGATGGCTACGGTCGAGATGCTAGCGATGCTGCCGCACTCACCCGTCAGGTGATGGGTGGTGAAGCTAAGCCACCTTTCAACAAACCCGTGGTGCTGGGCGCATTATCCTAAACACTGGAGAAAAAAAATGAATAAGCCGGAAATCATCAAAATTCTAGATCGTTCTCAAAAAGGCGAATACTGCACTGTCAAAGAATGGGATGTAAAGCGCATCCCCAAGGCCGTTCGCGAGATGCTCAATAAATATGAACTTGCCAAGACATGCGACCAGGAGAATCCCGTAAACCAGGATAGTGAACTGGCGGATCGCTTCTTCAAAGCGGGATATGAAATGGCCCTGGAACTGGGCATGCTGTGCGAGACCACAGACCGTATCATCAAGGTTTCGCAAGAGGAACTGGATGCGGCCATTAATGCCGCGCCATCCGAATTGACCGTTGGATATGGAGAAGATGCCTCCGTCATCAAAACGCGCACACCTTCGGACCCCTATCCCGCGAAAATGATCGCCTCGCTGGGGATCACCATGTCGGAAGATATTTGGCCGCTTGTGACCGAGGGAATTGCTCGCCAGACAGAAGTCGACATACTGGAAGGTGGTTCGCTGAAATCGATCCATGGAATCGATGTCATCCCGGATGCGCCCTCAGAGACGCTGGTTGGTTTTGAGCAGGCTAAGATGCATGTGGAAATCCGCAAGAAAGTTGGGCGACCTGGCATGGGTGGAGTTGGGCAGATCTCCGCGGTAACCGAGTACGGGCAGTTTGGTGGATACGGTATTGCTGGTGCGTTTCCCACGACAGACCTGTCATTAATTCTTTATCCTTCGGAATTGAAGGTCAACTATCAGACGCTGCATAAAGTGGTCCACACGTTGAACGTGGGCGGGATGATTTTTGCCGGTTCACCTGGGATGATCGGTGGCATGCCTGGTCCACCTGAAGGTGCGGTATTGTCGAGCATTGCTGCTGGATTATTGCAATACCCCATTTTGCTGGCTGATATAGGCGGTGGTGAGCTTTATGATATCCGCTACCTGGGCAACGTCAATCGGGAAGGCGTCTGGGCTTTGTCGGTGGTTCATCAAGCCTTGAGTCGAAATACCAGCATCCTCACCCAGGGGATTGCCAATCAGGTTTCGGGTCCGGGCACAAAGACGTTGTTGTATGAAACATTGGTAGGACAGGCGGCGCTTTCTGCGTCTGGAGTGTCCTTATCAACTGGTCCGCGCTCTGCTGGCGGCAAGCTGGACGATTACTTGTCCCCGTTGGAATGCAAATGGGTAGCTGAGGTATCCCATGCTGCATCAGGGATGTCGTTAGGCAAAGTCAACGAAATCGCCAAGGCTGTTTTGCCCAAGTACGAAGACGCCATTAAGAATCCTGATGTTGGCAAGATTGTCACTGAGGTCTACGACCTAGAGAATTTCAAAGCCAAACCAGAATGGCAGGCAATGTATGACGAGGTCAAGGAAGAATCCATTGACTTAGGGCTGCCCTTATGAAGCATCGAGGGCGGTTAGCGGAAATCCTACGCCGGGCAGAAACTGGTTTAAGAGATATAAAACCACGCTGGCCCGTTATTTAACCATGAAGTCTGGTATCCAGACATTCTATTTGATGTTCTACATAAAAATATGATATTTGTGGGCAGCACATTGGGATCATTACAATTGGATGAGCTCTATGATTGAAGATTATATTCGAGCCGAAACATTGGAGGAAGCGCTCAACCTCTTGGAGAAGAACAAGGGACAAGCGCTAATCATTGCTGGCGGTACAGATCTACTACTCAAACACAATAGAAATGTCTCGTCTGAGATCGTCCTGATAGACATAAGCGCAATTCCAGAGTTAGTAGAAATTTCCTCCACCAAAGAAAGTTTGA
>Ga0187827_10008408_pt1 | contig 11201 bp, 8 predicted proteins | sample ETNtaG_39_FD_167969 | JGI IMG/M metagenome (GOLD analysis project Ga0187827, IMG submission 167969) | Marine microbial and viral communities from oxygen minimum zone, Eastern Pacific Ocean - ETNP2014_SV_150_PacBio MetaG (Illumina Assembly) | ecosystem: Environmental > Aquatic > Marine > Hypoxic... | reverse complement strand
CTCGAAAAAAAAGGATACCTTGAACCGGAGATGCGCAAAGAAGTTGAAGGGCGAAAAGCGCGCAAGTACTACTCTTTAACCCCAGATGGAAAAGAACGATTGAAGGAACTCAAAGAAGCATGGCTCCCACTTGTTGAAGGAATGAATATATTATTTGGAGGTGAAAATAATGACAGCAGTTGATTTTGAAAATTATTTGAAACAGGTTCGCAAAGGCATGAGGTTTGTTTCTGGTTCAAACAAAATATCATTCTGCAATGAATTAGGTGCTCAGTTTGAGTATCGTGGATCCCTACCTCAAGAAGACCCCGTTGCACTAGGGAAAGCGATGCGTCAAGTGTATGGGATAGGAATGTTCTATCGAATTATCTTGATTGTCACCGCATTCCCTCTTGGAGTTTTCTCTATACCAATGATTAGTTCTTGGTTCCCTGGTGTTCCAGTAAATCTCTTCCTTCTACTTTCACTAGTGTGGGTCTTCCTCGCCGCATACTATGGGGGGCGTTGGTCTGGTTTATTCACTGGGCTGTCCGCCGCCACACCGCGAATTATTGCTTTGATTATATTCAGTATTGGATTAGATTTTATCAATTCATTCTTTGACTCTTACGAAGTATCTAGTGAAGTTACAGGTTTGGTCCTAATCACTTCGCTCTTACTACCTGTGGTTGGATTCTTTGCTGGTGGAAGGATTCGGCGCCATAGTTAATTCAGGAAAAATCATCCAAAGTAAAAACCTTGATTCTGTCATTCTTGAAGAGGCTATCAAGTGATCCTGCTAGCACGCCAAATTTTTGTTGGGTGTATTCTGAAGTACCATAAGTTTCCATTACGTGATTTGCAACTTTGACATATTTTCTGACTGACCCTTCTGAAACAGTCATGATGAGATTGCCGCCACATTGTGTGTTAACATCGCGGGTGATTGCCGCTGCCCCAGATGCTGCCTTTGATTGTTTGATGCATTTTCCTGCAAGTGGGACGCGCCGATATTTCTCTCCACAACGACCGCAACGCACTTTCTGTCTCGTGAACGCCATCAGGTTGCCACGTAAATCCGGGAAAAAATGGCATTCTACTACTGATGATGCTACTTTCTCAACATTAACTGCCCGCAACTTTTGAGCTAAAGCAATCTGTGCATTCAACTTGTCAACCATTGTTTCTAGAATTTTGTATGCAGAATTTGAAGGGCCTGCATCAAGTGAAGTCAAATCATGGGTGAAACCATACCCACGCAACGCCCCAATTGTTCCAACTCTCTTATCAACAATATCCATGCGGTCGTTTATATCATTTGGATCTAGCATTTCCAAAGTAGCTTCGTAAAAAGAACGGGGATAAAACCAAGCGGAGTCCACATTGAGGGCTTCTTTATCTAATTCTGAGGGGATGAGCCTTGTTGTAAGCACCAACGGTGCATCCATCCTTCCGCCCCTATTTGCTGGAAGAATCTCTTTGGAAAAATTGAGTAAACCGTCAAGTAACAACATGAGGCTATCTTCATCACCATCACAGTTTCTACGTTTTGCCGCGTGGAATAGAGTGTGTGCGTAACCAGCCGAAGCTTTTGTGAACCCAATGATGCGACTTAGTACGCCACCTGAGGTGTGAGGAGCTAATGCAATTGTCATTTGACCAATTAAATCCTCAGAAGTTTTCACATTATAGTAAGGCTCCATTTCATAGAATCTAATTAATAATTCATCAATAAAATTGCAAGTGTTGAGAAAATGTCCAATTCCTTTTGTACTTGGAATAAAATCCTGAGGGAATAACTCTAGAATCTGAACATCTGATTCAAGCGCATTGCCTTCAATATCAACTTGGTAACCCAATTCAACCAACTTATTCCAAGGTGTTCCGATTTCACAAGGGCGGAAGTGGGTGACTGGAACATCAGACATATCGAATCTCACAGTACCATCTCTAAAGACTGAAAGTGAATGGCGTGCGCGCAATATACCCTTTTCAATTGGCTCAGGGGTTTGTTCCTTTGAACTCAAACCTTTTACACACTTTATTTTGGGCAGAACATCAATACCCAATTCCTCAATTTTCGACTCCAATAATTTCCTAAGTGGAACGGTTTGAAGTTCCCCTTTACGGCGTCTTTTGTCATTATTTGATTTATTAGATAATGTTCTACCATTGCAATTTGATTTAGGGTCAGATGAATCTAAGCGATGGTGGCACCTAGTAAACGGTGATGGTTTCTCACATTTGGTACACTCCCTAACGCCCATGGATACGCGTAAGTTACCTCTGCCTGAAGCAACAGATAGTAATCTCTGAGGTCCACCTTCGGTTCCAATTGGAAAGAGCGCGTTTACTGATGTCTTCATCAATCTATGAGCCGCCTTCTCTGGGCGAGCCATTCTAGCACCTATTCTAACAGGGGCATTATGTTCCCATCTAACTTCACTGCAATCTCTAACAATATGCAATGCACCCTCAACTGCGTGGTCATCAAGAAGTGCCTTTGCCGCAATAAGCCTGCTTGTGTCAGCTGGTCCTGTATCAGGAACTGCTGCTGCTGCCACCTCTCCTGCTTGATCTGTGGCAGAAATTCCTTTACCACTCTGTCGTGCTGCGGTTTCTGCTGCTATCCTAACAACCGAACGCTCCGATTCAAGTTGTTTGCAACGCTCTGCTTCAACATTTAACATAATTATTGCATTGCTTAGTCTCTCGATACGATCATCTAAATGTGATTTAAAATCAATTCGCTCTACCACTTTATCATCCTTGATGGAAAAACCAAGCCCATCGAGCATTCCTTGCCAAGCAGATGTAAGAATTATGTCATCACCATCGTGATGATGTGGGATACCCAACAACATGACTGATGATTTGATTAGTCCATGCCACTTGTGCTGGTCTCCACAAATCCATTTCCCATTCAATGATTGCACCATTTCAATACGGTTTCCGGGTGGGTTTTCGGGGGGTGCCTGACCTGATTCAATGGGAGCCCAGTTAGTTGCGGCACCTTCCAACTTCAACCAACTAGTAGATTTGAGATCCCTATTCCAATTTTCCTCAACCGATTCATTCGCTGGAATAATTGATGCTTGCAAAAATTCGGAATGAAGCAATGGCATCCATTCAATTGGTAGATCTAACCAATTGAGATTCCATGGAGGTGGAACTGCTGTATTGAATTCATGGCATACTTTAACACAGGCAGACCAGTCAAATGCTAATTCTCTAAGGTGTTCAACCCATGACCTCTTAAGATGAAAATTCACTAAATCATCATCAGAAATTGCACCAGGTATTCCTTCTGGAAGGTCGCTTCGGTCTACATCAAGTGCTGTAACAAAACGTGACAATGATTGTTCATCAATCAAACTTTCAACGATTTCTGCGGACCACCAATCACGATTATATCCAGAAGGAACAAGATTCTTGTTATTCTCTAGGAACTCGCCATAGCCAAGCATAATCTCTCCATTGTCCCAAATGATATTTGTTTCATTCTCTAGTTCTGGCCACTTATCTAAAATATCAATACGACCAAAACAACCACTATTGTGTAGAATAGTTGGCCCTTGTAAAGTATCTGAGGGAGTAATTGCACATGCTTTACCTGGTCTTTCAATCTTTAATTGTGTACCCACAGCAATGAAATTACCCAATGCGTGCATAGTTACTGGAGAAAGTGAAGCAGCAGCAAGTCCTGTCGCTCTAGTTCTGCCGTATCTGAGACGGAATCCACCAGCAGACAACGGTTCTCCAAATACTGGGCGGCCAGCAATGATTTCTTTCATGAAGCGATCATTAGGAGTGATTGTTCGCCTCTTAAAACTCAATTTGTCTCCCTCTTCAATTGATTTATCTTTGTTAGCAAAATGGGTGATAAATTCCCAGCCTTCGATGTTGAGGCGTTCAGTATGTTTGCGAACTTTAGGGGCTTTTAGACACAAACCTTCGCCAATAACGAGTAGAACCCCCCCCCTAACTCTAGTGCCATCGACATTCTCGATATTACCAAACCCAGCACATTCTTCTGATTCGGTAGATTCACCATTCACCATTACTGGACACGCTGTAACAATGGATTCAATTTCTTCAGGTGATGGCTTGTACTGAAGATTACCTCGGTAAAGGCCGAATTCTTCCTTTACTCGCTCAATTTCTTCATAGCGCGCAATGTATCTTCCAACACCCAATTCACGTCGCACCACATCGGTAATGAGTACTGCAAGAGCTTGGGCTGTACCACCTGCAGCCCTAATTGGACCGCAAAAATCAACTGAGACAAATTGAGAGCCGTTAGCATTATTCAGCAATCTCACATTGCTAATTCCCTCTAGTGGTGCAACTAAGACTGCTTCAGTCAATATGGCTAGGCCTACTCGTAATCCAATTTCTATCGCTTTTACCATATCGCCAGTACGAGCATGCATTCGCTTAGCAACATGCTTACTCATTTCGATAGATGCCGTCTCTCTATCCTCACGTCCAAGGATTCCCCTCAACTCATCTGCAATCTCTAATCCGTCAAGATGGTCTACAAGCAACTTTTCTGTTCTATCGGCTAGGTCTGATGCACGTGGGATTTCTACGTGCTCAATGATGTCCTTGCCCAAACTTCTAGCCTTCTCTGCGATTTGATATTCAATATCACAACGCCCATCCATCCATTCCTGATATGCTTCCATCTCAGCAGAAAGGAGATTCTCGTCCCAAGCATGTAACATTGTCAAACACCGCCCCCTCGCGAACAAAAGAGTTCGGACGGCGGTTGTTCAAAGTCATTATCCTTCTCTATTATTCATGAAACTACCATTCTTGACGACTCGCAACCTTGATGGCCCTACGCTGTAGAGACATAATTGGCGAGGGGTATGGCAGAATCAACTGATGCTACAGATGCGAAAGATGCTCTAATAGAGAAAATCCGAGAATTGGCGTGGCTTCGCTCCGACCATGAAGAATTTACACTAGCTAGCGGAAGAAAAAGCCGCCACTTCTTTGACATGAAACCCGTGATGATGGACCCTGAATGCGCACACTATCTTGGTGTTCTCATCCATGATGAATTGGAAAGAATGGGAAACATTGACACTGTCGGGGGGTTGGAACTCGGAGCTGTCCCCCTTACAGGTATAGCCATTGCCAAGGCTGGAGCAGGAAGCACTTTGAGAGGTTTTATCATTCGCAAAGAACCCAAAGGAAGAGGTGGTCGAAAAACAGGTAATCCTCCTGGTATTGAGGGCTCTACACTTTCCTCTGGAGATCGATGTGTAATTCTTGAAGATGTGACAACCACTGGTGGTTCAGCACTGAAAGCTGTTGAAAGATTAATTGAAATGGGTTGTGATGTAGTTGCATGCATTACTATTCTTGACAGGCAGGAAGGGGGTCTAGAAGCATTCGCTCAAGCTGAAATTCCCCTCCTCCCACTAACTACACTTGCTGATATTGAAGGGTAATCATCAATATCCTACGCCCCCACCGCGTTACATGACTGAAGTAATGATGGAGACTAGCATGGGAAATGTGACACTTGAAGTGTTCACTGAAGCAATGCCAATAACGGCAGGGAATTTTCTTGATTTAATAGACAAAGGATACTACAACGGACTTCACTTCCATAGAGTGATTAAGGGATTTATGATTCAAGGTGGCTGCTCCAATTCGAGTGATCCAAATTCACCAAGATGTGGTACGGGGGGGCCGGGTTATACTATCCAAGACGAGCACCCTGATGATGCCCGCTTCACAAATGATGTGGGTACTCTTTCAATGGCTAATACCGGCACACCTAACTCGGGAGGTTCACAGTTTTTCATCAACACAAACCACAACCGTTTCCTAGACTGGTGGGATTATAGTACCTCTTCCCAGCATCCCGTTTTTGCAAAAGTGGCTGATGGAATTGATGTAATCAGAGCAATCGAAAGTAGCCCCACCGGTGCTCAAGATCGGCCTATTACACCCATACAAATCATCTCAATCAAGCGCCTATAAAGATGATTGCTTTTTCCTATGTTATTAAAACATAAGTGCTTTACTAGTCGTTAATTTATTAAATAAGTAACATCTGCATTGAGGCATGGCGAAGCATCGGGCCGGGGATAGGCGGATTATCAGCATCAGCATCCCTGAAAAATTAGCAAAGCGACTAGATCGGAAAATTGGGAGGGGGCGCCATAACAATCGGTCTGCAACCATCACTCGACTAATCACTGATGGATTGGAGAGTGAGGGTAAAACCGACGATGATAGTAATCTGCCACCAGAGCCGCGCGTCGCAGCGACAGGAACAAAAGATGTACGTATTGAAAGCGATACGATGGGTGAACTAGAGGTTCCATCAGACCGATATTATGGTTGCCAAACTGCACGCTCATTGATGAATTTCGATATTGGGGGTGATGAGATGCCACGCGCATTAATCCGAGCATTTGGAATATTGAAGCAAGCCGCTGCAGAAACAAACCTAGAACTCGGTGAATTGGAAAAGGAAACTACAGACCTAGTAGTTAGTGCCTGTGAAGAGGTTATTTCTGGCTCATTAGATGGCCACTTTCCTTTGAAAATATGGCAGACTGGCTCCGGAACTCAAACCAATATGAACGCAAACGAAGTCATTGCTAATCGGGCCATCGAATTGGCTGGTGGAGAACTAGGAAGTAAAAGTCCAATCCATCCCAACGACCATGTAAATCGAGCACAATCAAGTAATGATACATTTCCAACCGCTATGCACATTGCTGCCTCTGAAGAAATTCAGCATCGGTTACTACCTGCTGTTAAGCACCTAAGAACTGCCCTATCTGTAAAAGTGGAAGAGTTCGCACCAATTGTCAAAATAGGCCGTACACACCTTATGGATGCTGTGCCGCTAACTCTTGGTCAGGAATTTTCAGGTTATGTAGCAATGCTTGAAGCAGATTTGAAGCGTATTGAAATTGCTTTAGATGATTTACTTGAATTGGCACTAGGGGGCACTGCTGTTGGTACAGGACTTAACACGCATCCAGAATTTGCTGAATTAGTTGCAGGGAAAATCGCTGAAAAAACCGGCATGGAATTCTCTTCTGCTGAGAATAAATTTGCCCAATTAGCTGCGCACGACGCTATTGTGGCTGCTTCAGGGGCACTAAATGTGCTTGCTGTTTCATTGATGAAAATTGGAAATGATATCCGTTGGTTAGGTTCAGGACCACGTTGTGGATTTGGTGAGTTGTCGCTTCCTGCAAATGAGCCTGGTTCAAGCATTATGCCTGGTAAGGTAAATCCCACACAAGCTGAGGCGTTGACAATGGTTTGTTGTCAGGTATTTGGGAATCACACTGCCATCACAGTAGGGGGTAGTCAAGGTAACTTCGAGTTGAATGTCTTCAAACCGATGATGATACACAACCTATTGCATAGTATACACCTACTCTCAGATTCTTGCAGATCTTTTACTGACCGATGTGTAGTGGGGTTAGAAGCAAACGAAGGTGCTATTTCCAACCATCTTGAAAATTCATTGATGTTAGTGACCGCACTGAACCGACATATTGGATACGATGCCGCCGCTAAAATAGCAAAAAATGCGCACGCAAAGGGAATTACATTACGAGAATCTGCTCTAGAGCTGGAATATTTGACCAACGAACAGTTCGATGAATGGGTTCGGCCTGAAGAGATGGTCGGACCAAAAGAATAGGTCTTCAAATCCTAGTGCAGAGTAGTTAGAGGAGCGTAACAGTTAGAATAGGAACGAACTCGACAGCGGTCTAACTCGTAGAAAACGGGGATTGGGAGAACTGGTGAGTGGGGTTCCATCCGGAGGGATTTCCTCCCACTCACCAGCCTCCGCTGGTTGCAGTTCCAGCAGACCGAAGCCTACCTTCACTGCCACGACTTGATTTCCTCTTTCGATTTTATCTCACCGCATCCCAGTTTCTCAACACAGCACGGCTATGAAGATCCCCTAGGCGCAGGTTGGTTTTCCTTACCCCTTACGGGGTTTGGTCCGCCGAACCCTGTCCAATCAATCAAACTTTGACTTGACTCCCCTCAGCATCCGCGAATGACTTTGGTTGCCTTTCGACTTCCTCTATCGTCCGTTTCAACATCGGGTCATCTTGTGTCTCCACTCGATGTCCTATCTAGAGCAAACGACCGAGTCAACACCCCTTTTACAAGGCGCTTTCCCAATCTAAACCTAATGACCTGGGTTTGGTTCGCCGAAGCTTGCCTTTCCCCAATCACTAGGCGGATTCACACCGAAGTGTTCCTCTCTTCCTGCAATGACCTTCAAAATCATTGGGTTTGAAGCCAATTCATCATCCAGTCAGCGCCTCCACGATTGCTCGCTTTGGCAGTCGACTTCTACCCCCGAGGGGCCCACGCCGACAGACGGGCACGGGAACAGCCGAGGCCGCCCCCGCCACTCCTCAGGAGCAGCAAACTCCCCGTGTGGGTAAGGACACGATAAATCTTTCGGTAGGGGGGGTTCTTTTGGAGCGGAAAAATGTTATTATTACCCTTCTTTCCAGTGGAATTATTTGTTAATAAAAAGGCTTTTTCACTTCCTCAGCGCACGCAATCTATCTTTCAATGAACTTCGTTTAGGGTCCGCTAAATTATCACTTTCATCACCATTTTGAGTCCCACTAAGGCGGCGCTCGAAGAGTTCTTTATTGAACAATAATACTCTGCCATCGTCCAATCCTATAGCCACCCTATCATCTCGACTCGTGAGTGCACGAACACGAGGTAAATCGGAAAATTTCGTTAGTTCAATACCGCTAGCAGATGATAGCACCCAAATAGTTGCTCTGAGTCCATCCCATGTAGCAAGCCAACAACTCTTGTCACCCTGAATATCAAAGGCGATCGCACATTCGTCTAGTGAAGAAACTAAATCTGAATCCCATAATTTTCCGGTAGCAGATGAAAGTGCCCTTATCTTTCCATCATCCCCACCAGCTATCGTAAGTTCTCCATCAGAAGTAAGAACATGGACGCTCTCTTCGGAGGAATCATCCAAGTCATTCAAACTCACTCCATCTTCCCCAAGAACAGATACAAGACCAGAAGCGTGACCAAACACTGTCAGCCCCTCAGATGTAGCACCACAAAGAATTGGATCGTTCTCTGCTATTGCAAGATGATTACTTTCTTCATCTGTTTGCCTCATCAACCCACAACGTGGTCTACCTAAACCCATCGTTGCATACCCTGCCTCGTCAAGAAGAAGATGCCATGGTCTCTCCTCAAATGTATCTTGGCGGACAATGGAGCCATTACCATCAAATCGCCAACAAGTTGACTCTATGAAATCATTCAACTCTATTTCATAAACCGATGACGTAGCAAGCACCCTATCTCCATCATTGGAACAGGTAACTAGGTCAGATGAGCCGATGAGTGTGTGGCGCCACTGCTCCTCTCCGCTTTTCGCATCAAGGCAGTTGACTTCGTTTCCTGCAGTAGCACAGATGAATGGTGGGGCGGCATCACTTGCTCCGCACATTCGCTCTACCCTGTCTTCTGCTTCACTATGCCAAAGTTGCTCACCATCGCCATCCCAGGCTCTCAAATTACCATCCCAATCCCCTGCATAGAGGCGGGATTTCCCCAAGAGAACACAAGAGGCGGCGGCAGGCATGTCGCGCACATACCAGATGTAGTCTTCAACCGCTGCCACAGCAAGTGGTAGGATAGGTTGGCTATTGGCCTTCGCATCCCCTACATCACTCAAAGGCCATAGAGTGTGCCAATCTTATCAGCTAGGTATGTGACAAAGGCATCCGGTTTTGGTTGCTCACCTGTTGCCTCTTCAATCAAATCTGCTGGCTCAAGAATAGATGCCCTCGCGTGCACGTGTGCGCGTAGCCAGTCTAGAAGTGGTGTAAATTCTCCATTACGTATTTGTTCGTCTAGATTTGTGAGTTCTTTTCTAGCGGCAACTAAGATTTGAGCAGAATAGAGATTACCTAGCGTGTAGGTTGGGAAGTAACCAAACGCCCCAAACGACCAGTGGATATCTTGTAAAACGCCTTCTGAACGTGTAGGGGAGCGTACGCCTAGGAACTCCTCATACAGATCATCCCAAGCATCGGGTAGGTCATCAACTTCTAATTCGCCATTGATGAGCTTCTTCTCAACCTCGTATCGAATCATGATGTGAAGATTGTAAGTCGCTTCATCAGCCTCAACACGAATTAGGCTCGGCTCTACTTGGTTGACTGCCTGCCACAACATTTCTGGCGTGACGCCTTCAAAATTATCAGGGAAATGCTTCCGCCACAGTGGGAATGACCATTCACAGAACTCTAGAGAGCGGCCCACTTGATTCTCCCATAACCTACTTTGGCTCTCATGGACGCCCAGCCCATTTGCTTCTCCTACTGGTTGGAAATCTAAATTGCGGGGGCGCCCCTGTTCATACAGAGCGTGCCCTGTTTCATGCATGGTTCCAAAAATTGAACCATACGGTTCTTTCTCGTCATAACGCGTGGTCCATCGAACATCGTCAGGGTTTGAGCCACCGCAAAATGGATGGGTTGATTCATCACGCCTTCCTGCCTGGAAATCAAAACCAATTGCTTCAGATATGGCTTGACTCAACGCTTCCTGGTTTGCTTTTGGCCAAGGGTGCTTGTGTACCCAAGTACAATCTGGCTTGACCTCAAGTTCTGAAACCGCCTTGATTAGTGGAACTGAAGAATCTCGTAGACCTGCGAATAGTGGATCTAATTTAGCAACAGATAATCCAGATTCGTATAGATCAAGCAGAGAGTCGTAAGGGTTGTCATCATAACCAAGATAGCCAGCCAACTCACGCGACATGTCAATCATTTTGGCCAAGTCATCGCGGAAAATGGAGAAGTCATTTTTCTCGCGTGCTTCTGTCCAAGAAACTATGCACTTAGATGTATGACGGGCCTTCTCTTCAACAAATTCTGTGGGCTTCTTCGTGGCCTTGTCGTATGAGTCGCGAATTATTCGTAAGTTGCCCTGTTCGACTTCACCATCACCAACTTCTGCTTCAGCGGTTGTTAGTAATTCACCTACCTTTGGATCTGTCATTCTTGTGTGGCCTTCTTTGGATAGCCAAGCAAGTTGTTCTGCACGCAATGCCGCTGCCTTTGGTGGCATCATTACTTCTTGATCCCAGCCGAGCAATCCGCTGATTTGCCCCATCACATCCAACTCTCGCATGCGCTCCATCAGTGCGTCGTATGCTT
>Ga0187827_10008404_pt1 | contig 11206 bp, 8 predicted proteins | sample ETNtaG_39_FD_167969 | JGI IMG/M metagenome (GOLD analysis project Ga0187827, IMG submission 167969) | Marine microbial and viral communities from oxygen minimum zone, Eastern Pacific Ocean - ETNP2014_SV_150_PacBio MetaG (Illumina Assembly) | ecosystem: Environmental > Aquatic > Marine > Hypoxic... | reverse complement strand
CTCCTGAAATTTCACCATGAGTGGCAAAATGAATTATCTTAAATTGGCGCATATCCATTTCTTTTAAATTAATTTCATTTGCATCGTCTTGTAAAAGTATTTTTGAGCTTAAAGGTTTTAAATAATTCGCCACGGTTTTAATTTCTTCAGCAGATCCTTCAACGGGTCTATATATTTCTTTAATTTCCCTTCCTTTAATTATTCCAGATCTAAAAAGAGATCTTAGACTTTCAACTTTATTTAAATTATTAGTATCTATTTTCTTGGTAGCTAAAGATAAATTTGGATCTCCAACACCAAGATAAGCCAGCTGACCTTCAATAATTTTCGTCTTACTTTTATCTTTTGTTTTTCTCTTTTTAGTAATTTTCTTTAATAATTCAACGCCTGTTTTACTCTTCCCAAGTTCTTTTGCTTCTTTTAATATTGATTTAAATTTTGAGGTCTTAACAAAATCAAATTTTTCTTCATATCGGTCTAGGTTAATCAAGGTTTCAGCGGTTGGAAGATAGCTAAAAGCATAGTTATTTAAATTAAATTTTACAGATCGACAATCCAAACAGTTTTTTTCTTGTTTAGTTGCTAAAACATGTAAAGGCAGGCTATTAAGAGGGCCATCAGGAATTATAATTAATTTTTTAGTTAATTTAAGTTCATCTTTTAAAAATAAAAATATGTTTTTGTTCAATTCGTAAGATTTGTTCACTGCAAAGGGCAAAATTTTTCTATCTAGCGGTATTAAAGTTTTCCTAATTTCTTCAGTTAGCTTGACGAAATGTTTGCTATTAAAATCTATGTTATGAATTTTAAATTCATTTTTCTTTATGATTACAACGCTAAGTTGGTTTTTTGAGAAAAAATAATCTAAAATTGTTTGATTGTCATTAAGCTGCTGCTGCAAATCTTTGATATCGACAGTTTTAATTTTTAAAAAATCAAAATATTCAGGATGTTGTTTTTTTATTTTATTCTCTAATGACAGCAGCTCCTTTTGTGTTTTTCTGTATTCTTTATTGAATTTCTTATCTAAGGATTTATTTCCGGCCGACTCTTTAGGTTTAAATTGCTGATTTCTCGAAAAAACTAAAAGCCTTTGTTGTAATTTTTGATAATTGGAAATTAAATTTCCTTCATCTTTTATATCTTTTTTTGTTATAGCCTTCATTATATCTCTAGATGTATTAGTGTTTTTTGTAATTTGTGCTATGGAATAAGCTTTTTGTTGAAAAACGCTATTTTTTTTAAGATTGTTAGCAGCTTCTAAATAAATGCTTCCAATATATCGATCTTGAATATTCGGTCTCCAAATTGATTGATAAATTTGTTCATTATAATAATTGATTACATGAGGATACAAAGAGTCTAATATCTTCTTTCCTTCTTTAGGTTTTCCACCATCAATAAAAATTTTGCCAATTTCTGCGATATTTCTGAATATATCATTTTTGTTCCAAACATTTATAGCTGCTTCGTGGGTATCTCCTTTTTCTAATTTTTTTAAAAAATTTATTAATTTTGTTTCGCTATGTTTAATTAATTTTGCAAATTGCTTTTTCATATTATTTTGTAAATAATATTTTGCCATAGTTTTGTAAATATTAAATGAATCTATCCCAACTAATTCTACAAGCTCAAAATCTTCTTTTGTAAGATCTTTTATGTTCTTAACAAATAACAATCTATTTAGTTCATCAAATTTTTCTTTTTTTCCAGTTAAATAATAAAGTTCATATAAATCTGGCATGGACTTCTGAAGAACAAAAGACTGTGAAAAATTTACTTGAAATTTATTATTAGAATTTAATAAAGATTTTATGCCATTCTCATTAAATAGGTTTTCATTTATTAAAATTGCTTTATCTAAATTTCCATGCCTTTTTTCTAAGTAGGCCTTAAAGTATCTAACAATAAGGCTATTGGCTTGAAATGCAAAATGCTTGCTTAATTTTTTAATATCAAAAGTATCATAAATAAACTTTATCCACTTATCCATTTCTGAATAAAAACCCTTCATATAATATTGCGAAATTAATTGACCGCTCGGATTAAGTAGTGCTCTTAATTTATTTTGGTTACCTCTGCTTTCAGAAATTAAAAGATTAAGTTCACTTCTGGCAAGTTGATAATTTTTTAAATCATCATCTATAAGCGATGCTTGAATTAAAGAAGCAAATACTATTGGTTTAGCTATAATATATCCATCTATATCTGGATTCTGTTTCATATAATTAAGCGATACGAGTGGATAATAAGATGCGCCTCTTGATTTTGGCTCAAGCATATCCAGTATTGTAATCATCATCGTTACATCAATAAAATAGCCTTTATCAATTTTTTTTAACTTTTGTTTGTCACTGTCTGGCAATGAAATTAAATATTCCAAATGTTCTTCTAATAATTTAAAATCTTCCTTTATATGCTTGAGCCAAATAGTTTCTTCTTTTTCCTTTATCAAACTTACTACAGATCGATTGGTTAAAAAATTTCCATAAGCTTCTACATAGTACAAATTTTGAAAATTATTTTTAGATATTTTTATTCCTTCGGTAAGAACTTGAAAACCTTGTTCAAATTTTCCTATTTCAAAATAAGCTCCAGCTAAATCAGTATATATATCGTCAAAATATTTAACTGCATCACCTTTCCAATTAGCTTTTTTTATAATCTTATTCCAGTTTTCAATAACAAAATCATGTTCTTTAGCTTTTAAAAGATATTGTGCTTGTCGATATAAAAAATTTATAGTTTTTGAATCAATTAAGCCAGTTTTGTTAATTTTGCTTAAAATAGTTTTTTTAATTCTAGATATGTCTTCAGGATCTAGATCTATCACTTTATCTTTTAGAGATTTAAAAGTGTCAGCGTGTGTTCCCGCTGCATACATAACCGCATTTTTTATTTCATTTTCTAGCCATGTATATTGTATTGATTCTCTCATTTCTGGATAAATTTTTAAATATTTACTAAATTCTACTAAATCTTTTCTCGCAATTTTAACAAGTTGATTGAGATCATCTAAATACCCTTCAGGTTTCGCTTTCCGATAGTAATAAATATTTTTATATAGAGCTTTCATTTTCAAACTGTAAAATTTATCTCTACTAAGCAAATTATGAAATGGAACTATAGAAAGATTATTTTTTTTACAGCATTCAAGGACAGGTATCCAACGTTTTGCCTCACTTATTTTTATTGGGTCTCCTCCAGCAGGATCAAAAATAAGAGATGCACAATCTAGATCTGAAAATTCACTAGTACATCTAAGTTTTGCTGTAGCTTCATTGTCTAGTTGATCTATAGGCACAGCTAACAAAGTTTTTTTAATAATTTTATTTCCTCTCTTTATAGTTAATTCATTATATTTTCCTTTTACAAATGCTAGCGAAGTTACTTCTTTGCCGTCAACCATAACTATTTCGTCTAATAATTTAATACCCTTTTTATCAGCTTCTGAACCTTCGTAAATACAGGAGACGACCAAACCTTTTTTTTTATATTTTTTTATAATTTCTTCAGAAAAATACTTTTCATTAATTATAAAATGCTCGAATGCAAAAATTAGTGGAAACGAAAATTGTTGATATTTTTCAGATCCATCTACATGCTCAAAAGTAAAATCTGTTGGTGTTTTACCTAACTTAACTCTTAATGTTTTTTCGGCGCCATTCCTATAAATCTCTATATTTATAGTTTCATCGTCAGAAAATTTATCTAATGCATCTAATAGATCTTTAATTTCTTTTGTTGGTTTGTTATCTGCTTCTAGAATAATATCCCCTGGTAATAAATTTGCTCTATGAGCGGGAGAATTTTTTATAACTGATGTGACTAAAATATTTTTAGGAGCATTTTTTTCTAATAAGTCTTTTTTACTAAAACCTTCAATAACTTTATCATTTATGTTTATAAATCTAATTCCCATCCATCCTTTGGCATCCGAATTACTGGTGTTAAATAGTGAAAAAAGAATGAATAAAAATAAAAATTTTTTCATATCGTCAAATCTTAACAAAAAATATGAATATTTCCTTGTTCTAACCGTAAAATATCTAGGAGGTAATATGCGAATAAAAGCAATGATAATTGTATTGTTTTTGCTCCTGCCAAACGTAACATTGGCTGAGATCAAATATAACCCCTTTACTGGTCAATGGGAAAGAGCTCCTAGAAACCCAGAGTTGAAATACAATCCCTATGATGGGGATTGGTCCTATGAAAGAAAAGACTCTGAGCTGGAGTATAATCCCTGGACCGGAAAGTGGGATTTCGAGAAATAAATGATCAACTAAAAAGGGCGGTTTTTACTGCCCTTTTTAGCCTAATAACCTCATCAAAATTAAATAATTTTTTTTGAATAAAACCTAAGTCCAAACGTTAGTTAAATATGAACAATAACAAACAACTAAAAAAAGGAGGCAAAATGAAGAAAGCAATATTAAGTTTGCTTGTGGTATTATCGCTAAGTGCTGCAGTAACTGCGCCTGCTCATGCTTACTGGGTACAAAAACCATGGGGAGGAATTTATTGGTGTAACTCTCTAGGACAGTGCCGATAATTAAAAAAAATAATCATAATAGACGCCCCCTTTTTGGGGGCGTTTTTTTTTGAATAGAACTCAAATTCAAACGTTAATTCCATATAAACAAATTAACAAAGGAGACAATAATGAGAAAAGCTAGAGTAATAAACGAAGAACCAAAACAATCTTTCCTACCGGTAATTGGCGGATTAATGATTGGATTTGCAATACTTGATTTTGCATTATCTTACGGAGGAGTAAATTTAACTTCCTTTTTAGGCCCTGCATCAAGATTTTCACCATTGATATTCGGTTTAATTGGTGGAGCATTATTAAACAGTAAAGAATAATAATGAATTCTAGAGTCATAATTATAGCTATTCTGATCATGATAAAGGTGATTGGAGTAGCTTCTAAAGTAAGAGCACAAACTTGGGAAAGCTATTGTAATTCCCAACTGATTGCTTTTGAAAAATGCGATGAAGATAGAGAGACAAAAAGTATTGAAGAATTTGCATTTGAACACAAACAAAATAAATTACGTGCAAAAGCCTGGAATGAAATTTTAAAAAATAATCCTAATATTTTTAAATAAAATGCAGCTTCAAACGTTAATTACATATGAACAATAAACAAACAAAGGAAATAAAATGAACGGTAGAGCAATAATTATAGCAATTTTAATACTTTTTAAAGTTATTGGAATTGCAAGCAGAGCTAAGGCAGACACTTATAAGTTTTATAGTGATGAAAACTCAATAATTTACGGATTATATATTGTGCCTCAAGACGATTATCTGAAATATGAGATTAAATAAGTGGTAAAATGAAATTGTATAATAATCCAATATTGCTTAAACTGGATTTAATAGAACTGGCAGAGTTGCATTCTTATGAAAGACAAATTGGACGAGAATTTTGTAAAGAGTTTGGTGGTGATCGCTCAAGGAATAACCAAAGGAAATTGCGACCCTTACGATTTGGTAAACGGAGCAATGGAGTATTTAATAAAAAATAAAGAAAAATACATGGATCATCCAAATCTAAAGGCATTAGCCGTTTTAAAAATGAAAGGTTTATTTATTGACAATATTAGAAAGTCAAAAAATTTTACTTCTTTAACTGATAAAGAAGGAAAAGAAATGGAAATTATTGATGATCAACAATTGGATATGGTTGAAAAAATGGAATTGAGTTCAAAAGCTAAAAAAGTTTTAAAAACGATAAAAAGCATGGGCGAAAAATGCCAGGAAATTTTGATGTTGGCTGCTGACGGATTGTCTATGCAAGAAATGCAGGAAATTACGGGCGTTAAAAGTTTAGGCACCGTTTTAAGCAGATTGTCAAACTGCCGCAAAGAATTGAAAGGATTATTAGCAGCATGATAGATGAAACTAAAATTATGCAATATGCCGATGGTACTTTGCCTGAAGAGGAAAAAGAAGCGGTGGAAAAAGCTATTGAAACTAATCCTGAATTAAAAAAACTATTTAAAGATTATCAAGAAACGGCTGATCTTTTATTTAATCTGGGTCAATCAATTAAATCACAACCGCTTCCAAATTCATTAAAAGAAAAATTAAAAGTTCTTAATAAGGCTCAAGAAAAAGTAATTGAGATTAAAAAGCCATTTGCGTTCTTTAACATTTTTAAAGTGCAATATGCAGGAATTGCTGCGGCATTAGCTTTGTTTTTCTACGGAGGTTTTCATACTCAAGGAGTAATGATGGCTAAAAAAATTAGCGGCAATCCTGAATTACAGGCAGTTGGTAAAAAAACTAAAAATCTAAAATTTAGAGCAAAATCAGATGGGGATTTATCCACAAGGATTACTAATGTTTATAAATTTTTTGACGAAATAAAATTTACTGATGAAATAAATGACATAATTGTTGATTTAAAAGAAGGTGAAGAATTCGAATTATCTCTCAAAGATGCCAGCGGAACTTTAATTAAATTTGTTTTAGTTAAAACCTACAAATCAACCGAAGGATCACAATGTAAAAATATTGCTTTTAAAGAGAAAACTTTATTAAGCCGAAGCGATACAGGTACCAATTTAAACTTAAGTTTGTGTAAAAAAGAAGATCGATATGAATTGGTTTCGATTAATCTATCGAAGTAATAAATTTTTTTGTGAAAAAAAAATCAAAATATATACAACCAATTATAGTTATAATATTTATATCAATAATTTTAACGATCGGTAAGCAGGCACATTCTGGGTATTATTCTTGCAATGATCTTACCGGCTCTTCTTTTGACTTAAATTTATTTAAACCAGGCTCTACCATAAATTTATTTATAGATAATAAGTTAGCTAAAAAAGCAAATAGATTATGTATAAAACAACTTGCAAAAGATAAAAACAATCCTCAATTTAACTTTCAAGTAGCTTATACTTTCTCAGCATTAAAAAAATATGATTTAGCAAAAAAATATTTAGACTTGGCAATCGAAGATGAATATCCTGCGGCTCTATATTATTCGTGGATTGTAAATGATGAAGAGTGGATTGATTATAAAAATACTTTTAAAGAAAATCTAGAAAAAGCAGCGAAATCTAATTATTTTGCAAAGCATAGATTGGCATATGAGTATTCATGGGATGCATGGCATGAAGATGATCCAATATTAAGCAAAAATTTACGTACAAAAGCTGTAAAATTATTTGCTGAAATAGATTTTTTCTTACCCTCAAAAAATCTTCTTTTAATTGAAGAATTAAAAGATGAAATTCTAAATTATTCAAAAGTAAAAAAATTAGCCAATCAAATTGAAAAAAATAATGAGATAATTATAAATAAATATCCTAGACACGGATACGATTTTGCAAGAGAAAGCACATATGATCTTAGTGTAGAATTAGGTAATAATGGTTATTCTAATATAGCTACAAAATATATTCTTAAAGGAATAGAATATTCTGATTATGTATATAAAATTTCAAATTATAGCCAAAAAGATATAACTTACGATCGTGTTTATGACTACCAACTATTAGCATTTTCTTATTACAATACTGGAAATTTAATCAAGGCAGAAAAATACTCTGTAAGAGCATTGAACTTAATACAAAGTGATCGCAAGCTATTTAATGACGATCCTGGACTTTATGCAAATAGCTTAAATAATTTTGGTCTTAATTATATTGAAATGGGGCAGTTGAAATTGGCAATGCAAATATTTAGACAATCTGTTGATGAATATAATAAACTTAAAAATGATAGCTTATGGTCTTTAATGCCATTGGCTAATATTGGCATTTTTACAGATGATAAAGAAGAATCACAATTAGTCTTAAAGAATCTTTTTGATAGCTTAATAAATAAAAAAGTTAACCTAAAACTATACGCACGACCTATTACTCACCATATAGAAAATTATATAGAACAAGAAGATATTATTAAGGCCAGGGAAATTTATAATAAAATGATCACAAGTGATTCTGGAGTTGATCGTGAAACAGATCCATTCTCACGATATGATAAATATTTAATTGAACTGGTTGAAACAGTCATTCTAACAGAAGAAAAAAGTTATCAAATGGCTTTGGAAAATTTATTAAAAACAAATTCTTCATTAGAAAAAGAAGAATATTTTGATTTTTCAGATTACAATTCTTTAAAGTTAAGTCTTTTAAAAGCATTAATTAATTTAGAAAGTAAAATAGAGGATAAAAATATATCTAAAATAATTGATAAAGAAACTGATATATTTAGTGACCATATACTTAATTATATTGAAAATTTAGAAGATTTTAGTGATGAAAAAATAAAAGAAATAACAGGTTTCGGTTCGGGATTACTATTAGATCTAAAAAGAAAAATTAAAAATAATAGTCAAGTTGACGAAAAAGAATTCAAAATAATACAATTGCTTTCAATGACAGAAGTAGATTTTTCATCACTAAGTGTAGAACAAAGGCTTAATGGCAAAAACAAGAAAGAATTAAAACAGTTACAAATTCTTAATTATGAACTTAAAATTTTAAAGGAAAAATTTTCTACTACCGGTAATAAAGATATAGAAAACACAATTAAAAAAATTGAGAATGAAAAAGAAAAGATTTTAGAAAATATAGGTATTTTTAATAAAATTAATTTAAATTTTTATTCTTTAGAAGATTTTAAAGTAAATTTAAAACCAGACGAGTCTTTTGTTGTCTTTCTAGAGTCATACGAGAACAATCGCCTTGATGAAAATATATTAATAAGAGTTTTTTTTGATAATAACTCAATTAAAATGGTTGATTTAAGTGATCAATATAATGAAGTTAAATTAAATATAAAAAAAACATTAGATAGTGTTAATTTGGTTTCATGGCCACCACAAGATTTTGCAACAATTGAATCCAATAAATTATTTAAAATTCTATTTAGCGGCATACCTTTAGAAGATATTCAACAGAATGATTTATTAATTAAGAATAATGGGATAATTAGCACTTTACCTTTTAATATATTGGTTAAAAATTACGATGAAGACCCTCAAAATTATGAAACTGTTTCATGGTTGGTTGATAATAATAATATTATCAATATTGCATCATTCAAATATTTTTTTACTTATAAGGAAAAAAAATCTATTGCAAAAACTTTTTTAGGTATTGGAAATCCTGATTTTAAGAAAAAAGAAAAAGAAATTAAGTTAGTAAACAAAGATAATAATAACGCTTTAAATAAATTTGTTATGAGTAGGTCAAATAAGCAAGCAAACTTTATTCTTGATCAACTACCAGAAACTGAGGATGAAATAAGAAAAATATCTAAATTTTTTTCTAATAAAAATTATAAATTATTTCTTTCTAAAAATGCATCAGAAAGTAAAATTAAGAAAACAGATCTAAAAAATTATAGCTACATTATATTTGCAACGCATGCTATTCCAGAATCTGAAACAGGCAATAGTCAAATATCTGGATTAGCTTTAAGTTATCCAAAAATAATTAATGATTTAGATAATGGTTTTCTGAATTCAAAAGAGATTATGAATATAAATTTAAATAGTGAATTAGTGTTATTATCTGCATGTGAAACAGCGACTGATAATCAAGCAGCCGGTAGAGCTTTTGCAGGAATGGTAAATTCTTTTTTCTTTGCCGGTTCTAATTCTGTAATTGCCTCACATTGGAAAATTGAGTCTAATAGTACAGTAAAAATTACAACAAATTTTTTTAAAAATTTAATTGATGATGAAATCAATACTGCTAAATCTTTAAGAAAATCAGTTTTAGATTTTAAAAAAAATAATAAAGAATTTAATCATCCTGCTTTTTGGGGGGCATTTTCAGTTATTTTAAATTCTAGATATAATTAGAATCTTAGCTGATTTTTTTGTACTTATCCCATTGGCCATCTTGATCGTAATCAAAACCTACCACATCCACTTTTTTGTCCTCATTTTCGTCTATTAATACTCTGTCTGGTTTGCCATTATTATCATCATCTATAATTTGAATTTCCCAGATTCCATTTTCATTATTATCTAATAATGTTGCTTCGATAATACCATCTTCGTTATCATCTACTAATGCCATATCAATTTTTCCATTTTTATTTTCATCTATATACCAAGTATCAATCGTTCCATTTTTATTATAATCCTGTACCTTTGCATTAGGATAATTTTTTTTTATTGATGGCTCAGCAGGGTTTATTGTTTTCAAATACGGATTTTTTTTAATAAATGCTTTCACATGTTTAATTGCCACAGCAAAATTTAAGTTTTCCCCTCCTGCTTTAAGTGTGTTAACACCAACTAGTTTTCCTTTTGCGCTAAATAAAGGACCGCCCGAGTTTCCAGGGCTGATAGGTGTTTGTGTTTGTATCAAAGTGGCTAAATGTTCACTTCCATCTTTATATTTCCATTTATGATTTTCTCTTATTTGACTGACACTCCCTTTGGTAAACGTCCAAGGTAATCCTATTGGATGTCCAATGGCGTAAACATCATCGCCCACGCCTATATCTCCTAAAAAACCAAATGGAATAACTTGCATGCTTTTTGGATGATTGGATATTTTAATTATAGCCAGATCCTGCGTTATGCTTTCCGCAACAACGCCTCCTAAGTATGGATCTATTTTAGTAAATAAAGTTTCTTCATCCATTGCTCCTGATTCAGGTTTAAGCCAAACTCCAACACTTTCTGCTTTATCGGTAACATGCCAATTAGTGAGTATCAAACCACTTCTGTCTATTAAGGATCCGGAACCAACCGTTTTGGTTTTAAAATTTCCTATAAACACAACACTATCTGCATATTGCGAGTAAATAGTTTTACCCGCGCCCCTCATTTTATTAATTTTTTTCTGTGAAATTTTGTTAACTTTATCTAACTCTTTTGCATGAGCCTTTAAAGCTTTGTAATCATCTTTTATTTTTTTAAATTTTTTAATAACCAACATTTCAGGATGAATCTTGATAGAAACGTCAGCTGTGCTGGTTTTAGTATTGCTAGATCCTCTTAATTTTATTGTTGATTCTTCTGCGTAGCACAAATGACTGAAAAGGATTATACCAGCCAAAATTGATACTAATCTCTTATTCATAAGATTAATATACTTTGTTTTCAATGGTACGCCAATGGTAAGTGACTGGCATGTAAAATAAAATTTTTTAGTAGTCAGGGAGTCCTGATTTTGTTAGTCTTTTGGAGTGAAAGTTGTTTAGAAAGCAGAACGGG
>Ga0187827_10008403_pt1 | contig 11207 bp, 8 predicted proteins | sample ETNtaG_39_FD_167969 | JGI IMG/M metagenome (GOLD analysis project Ga0187827, IMG submission 167969) | Marine microbial and viral communities from oxygen minimum zone, Eastern Pacific Ocean - ETNP2014_SV_150_PacBio MetaG (Illumina Assembly) | ecosystem: Environmental > Aquatic > Marine > Hypoxic... | reverse complement strand
CTGATTCATTAGACAAACCAATCAGTCGGTTGAGAGCTTCCTCGGAGTCGTCGGTTTTTCCCTGTCCATCCAATGCTCGCCATAATCCGTGTTGGGCGAATAGATGGTTAGGAAAATTCTTCAGTAACCGTCTGAAAGTTTGCTCTGCGTTTGCATATTTCCTTCTTTTCAGGTAGCTGTTATTCAAGAAATTGATCCGAATATTGGCGTCATATCGCACGTCCTCTACTTGTTTCGGTGTAAATTCGGGAGTTTCAATGGAGCCGCGTCCGTACACATGCTCACTTGTATCACCGACTAAATAGCCTTTCTCTTTGGCAATGTCATACATCTCACTCCCGGCCAGAGGAACAAAAGCTTTCAACTCCGACCAGTCTATGTCTAAATCAAGAGCGAACTGCACCGTTTCTTGCATCATCTCCATCGTCTCGCCAACAAACCCGACAATATAAAACGCCCGGACCCCAATATCATGTTTCTTCAGTAATTCAACCCTTTCCTTCACCAGAGACAGGTTTAAATTCTTTTTCAAGAGATGTTTTTGAACGTAGGGACTCCCACTTTCAACCGCAATAGTGATTGACTTCAGACCAGCCCTTTTCAGATTTATGATTAGCTCTTCGTTGAGTTTCCAGACAGCTAGACCATTTGGAAATTCCAGGTCAAAACGATCTCCGTATTTTGAAACCAGCGCTTCACAGAATTCAATTGTTCTCTCAGCAGTAAAGTTAAACATATCATCTTGAATCAGCAGATTATTTATTTCATAGTTGTTGACCAGCCAATCTATGTTGTTCATGACGTACTCTATTGAATGGGCCCGGACTCTCCTCCCGTGTACCCCGTGGGCGGCGCAAAAGGTGCATCTCATCGGACAACCACGAGTCGTAAATATTGAAGCCGCCCTGACAGTTTTTTCCTCCATTGAAGAACCTACCCTTTCAGCATCAATAGAATTTGTGATGTAATCCATGGCATCGGGCAGCAAGTCCCAGGCTGGCACAGCCAGACCGTTCAAGTCTCCGATTATAGCTGCTCTCCTGTCGGGGTAATCAACACCTTTCAAATCAACTACATTGGGGTTATTGCTGATCTTTTCATCAACGAGTTGGTCTCCAAGATGGTCAAGCAGCCAAACGAATTCCTCCTCAGCTTCACCTAACACAATATAGTCACAAAAGCCCGCCTTTAACACTTCTCGATACATACTGGTGGGATAATGTCCTCCCAGGACGATCTTGGTGGAGGGAGAAACCAGTCTGCATCTGAGTCCCATCTCTTCCACCGTGCTTGAAGAGACGTTAAACAAGCAGCTAATTCCCAGGACGTCAATTTCGTTGCTCTCCAAGATACTGTCAAAATAATCCCTGAAGAAATCGGACAAACCATTCTGGCTGAGGTATCCCTCTTCCCGGCACATATAAAATGCTCTGTGAAGGTCATATATTTCAACATCATGGCCTGCTCTGCGCAAAGCGCCCGCAATATACAATATCCCCAGAGGTGCGGCCGGTCTCCAATCCACACTCCTGGTGAAATCAGAACTGCCCTGTGCCAGGTTATCGATCTCTTCTTCAAGCATCTTGATTGAAAAATTTGGCGAGACCACCAGTAGGACTTTCATCTGTGCTTTACTCCCTGCAATGGCCACATGACCTGAGCCACCCGGACAAATATTCTCTTTCCGTATATTGGTCGGGCATACCCGGAATCTCTCGTTACCGGGTATATTTGGTCCTTCGTAACATCTATTTTCTTTTCAAAACCGCCAGTCTTGTCGGGCCGTAGTCCCCTTCAACAGGTAATTCCACGCCTACCTGGTATATGACGTGGTCATAGTCCGGCTCCCTGTTTTCAAGAGCACATATCTTTGAGTAAATAAGTCTGGTGGCTAGGTAGTATAAACTGCTTATGTTTCTAATTTCGGAGGTGTGGAAATCATCTGACACGGCCTCTCTAAAGGAGTCCTCGGTAAAATACTGGCTATACCACCAGAGGGGGAATTCTTCCAGACCGATACTTTGTCTCAGCTTATTGAGGTTATCATGTCCCTCCATAAAGCTTTCAATAGCCAGATAGGTACCACCCTGAGACAATATTCCCGCAATGTTGGAAATTGCTTCCTTCTGTAAGTCGTATGTGGGAAGATTTATCAGACAGCGGTCTGTGATCAAGAGGTCTATATCGGCATACTCCCTTTGGGGTGAGCAGACATCGTCAACGAGGAAATTCAATCTTCCCCTAAGTTCATCTGCTAGTTCGGCCTTTGCCTCATTCGCCCAGTGTATCATCCTTTCTGAATAGTCTATGCCCGTAAAAGAGTAGTTCTTCAGCCTATCGGCCAGCCTGATAGTACTATACCCGTTACCGCACCCTATATCCAGGATGTTACTACCCTCCGGAAGTTCTCGGATTTCCTTTTCTATTTGATTAATCTCAATTTCTCTGAACCATACATCAGGGGTAGTCGCCTGGGGTTTGCTTTCATAGGTGTCTGCTCTCTCATCCCAAAATTTTTTTATGTTGGTACTATCCATATCACTCCTGAAAATGCCAACAGATTCTATTTGGCGACTTCCTGTTTATTCCCCGGGTACGTCCTGACTTCAGGCGTTGGAATAACTATCTTTCCACCGTTATCTGTAAACGGCTTAAGTAGGTCTATGATCTCCTCTTGGTGGAGCCAGGCCAGCATTAAGACATAATCTACGGAGTCATCTATTCTTTCAGGCGAGTATATCGGCAATCGCACACCGGGCATCAGTTTACCCTGCACGTGTTCGGCACTATCCACCAGATAATCAATGTATCTTCCGTCGAGTCCACAATAGTTTAACAAACCACTTGATTTTATTCCCGCTCCGAATCCAACAATCCTTTTGCCTTCCCTCTTGATAGATTCGATCACTCTCAGCAGATCGGCTCTTAGTTGTATGCCTCTCCTAAGTTTACAATTGTAATACTGAGGTCTGTTGACCCCCCATTTTTCCTCCTCCAGCAACAGGGATCTTACGGACTCCGATACCTTTACCCCGTCTCTCCAGCCAGCATAAAACCTGACGCCTCCTCCCAGGCTCTCATAGTGAATTACTTCCTTGATTCTCAAGTCGTGCTGGGAAAATAGCCTGTCCAGGCTTGTTAATGAGAAATGGTAAATCCTGAGATGGGCAATTAAGTCGTAGAAATTCCCATCGATTAGGTCCTTCACGTATGGGACCTCCATCATTATCGTCCCGTTTTCGGACAACATCAGGGCACAACTTTTCATAAACCCGCCCAGATCGGGGACGTGCTCCAAAACCTGTTTGGCAACCACTAGATCGGCTTTCCCTCGGTCGGAGACAATCTTGGATGCCAGCTCTTCATTCAAGAATTCAATTGCGCATTCGATCCCTTTCCCCCGGGCCATCTCGGCAACTTCCTGGACAGGTTCGATATTCAGAACCGGAATACGCTTGTCCAAGAAATATTGCAGGAATACTCCGTCAGACCCCCCTATCTCCACCACAAAACTCTGGCTGTCCAGATTGTAAGACCTTTGGATTTCCAGGAACACCTCGTAGTCCCTTTCTATGACCGCTTTTGAGGTAGCGGAAACGTTCATGTTTTCTGAACGCATCAGCCTGTCCGGCACCAACTCGATTGACTGAAATGTGCTGCACTGGTGACAAATTGCGTAGTGGAGAGGATAAAATAACTCTGGCTTGAATTTATCTTCGGGTTCCACCACCTGAGCGCCGAGGGGCATTAAAGGGGCTTTGTAAACTATTTCCATGTCTGAGCATAAGCAGACACGGCATCTTTTCTTACCCGGTATACTCTGCTCTATCTCATCACCCATTGTTCTGGTCAAATTCCCTGATACAATCTATCACGTATTCTATCTCTTCATCTGAAAGCTCCACATAAAGAGGCAACACAACGTATTCCTCCCATATCCTCATCGTGGTCGGGATATCTGTTTCGTAATCCCGGTAAAGTGAAAGCAGCGGCACCGGCATGGTGTGCACCCCCGTGGCGACCCCTTTCTTCTGCATGTGGATGATGAATTCATCTCTATTCTTGGTGCGTACCATAAAATCATAATAAGTTGTCGTTAAATCGTAAGGAAAAGCTGCCTTCACGCTGGCGCAGTTCCCGATGCCATCCAGGTATTTCTTAAGAATCTCGGTTCTTCGGGTATTCATGTAATCCAGTTTCTGTATTTGCGCCAGACCAATGGCGGCCGCGATATCGTTCATATTATACTTGTATCCAAGTTCTTCGACTTCGTAATACCAATGGTACGCATCCGCGTTTCTGCCATCTCCGGCATCCTTGGAGCGCTGCCATGTGCCCGAGCTCATACCGACCTGGCGGTTGCCTCTGATAGATTCCATTAATTCCTCGTCGTCCGAAGAGACCATACCCCCATCCCCTGTCGCTAGGCATTTCTTCTCCTCAAAACTGAAGCAACCGATGTCCGCCCAGGTGCCCAGTTTCTTTCCCCTGTAGTGTCCTCCGGCACTGTGAGCGCAATCTGATATTACCTTGATATTGCGGGGTCCCGCCCACGACATCAGTTCATCCATCGGTATCGGGTGACCCCCAAAGTGGACCGGTATCACGGCCACGCATTCTTTATCCCATTTCTTTTCCAGGTCCTCAATGTCGATTCCCAGTGTTTCCTCGTTTACATCTACAAAAACCGGGATCAGACCATTGTACAAAGCCGCATTCGCAGTAGAAACAAATGTCATCGCTGGAACAAGCACCTTTTTACCTTTTGGGAATTTGTAGGCCCAGACAGCCAGATGTAGTGCCGCCGTGCCTGAATTCACCGCAACCGAATCCCTGCAACCAAGATACCTGCTCCAGGCCTTCTCAAATTCTGCCACTTTGGGGCCGTTACCCAGCCAGGCTCTTTCGAAGACATCCCTGAGATTCTCTAGTTCTTCCTTACCGACGTATGGTTTTACAAGTCTGATATTCATGGCCATGATGCTTGAATGTACTCCTGATTACGGCTGTATTCTGATCATTACTGCCTTGACTCTACGCGCCATCTCTATTACCGCAAGGGGACAAAAGTGGTCCCGTCATTGTCAAAATAGACCTTTTGAAACATCAGCGTGTCTGCTTCCATGGCATGTTCATAATGAGCCCTCAAAAGTCTTTCATTTGCATTATACAGTATTCTGTTGACTTCTGAATCCGGAACATCAGACATGTTGACCGTCCACTTTTCGGAACTGAAATATCTGGAATAGAAATCCTCTTCGTCCTTGAGCAGTCCCAGTTCGATGCATTGATACCAATAGGGACACCCGGGATAAGGTTGCATCGGTCTGATGGTCCTTTTGTCATGCCATGAAGTCGTAGCGATAATAGTCTCAACGGTCTCGTTCAGACTCTGTTCGGTCTCCCCGGGCAAACCGAACATTGAGGGAACGGTAACCAGTATTCCTTCTTCCTTCGTTATTGCTGATACCTCCAGTATCTGTTCGATCGTGGTTTTCTTGTCCATTTCGTCGAGTATCTTCTGTTCCCCAGATTCCAGACCATATGAGATTTCTACACATCCGGCCTTTTTCATAGCCCTTATTTGTTCCCGGTCGGCAATATTGAACCTTCCGTTACACAGCCAGTTAAAATGCAGTCCGCTTTTCTCAATTTCCTCGCAGAACTCCAGTGTTCTCTTCTTGCTTATTGTAAACAATTCATCATGGAAGCCCACAAATTTGACTCCATATTTATCGATAAGGCATCTTATCTCTTCGAGGCAGTTTTCAATAGAGCGAAGGCGGTATCCTTGCTCCATGCGGTAGCAGAATTTGCATGTGAAGGGACAACCACGAGATGTTAATATCCCTATTTGCTTTACAAGACCGTTAACGCCGGCCTGCCTCGACGGGAAGGTATAGCTTTTCATATCGAAAAGGTCCCAGGCCGGGAAGGGAAGCGCGTCCAGGTCTATTGGTGGCTCTCGACGGGGAGACAATCTAATATCACCGTCCTGTTTCCAGCAAAGCCCGCTTACCTCGTCAAAGCCCTCATTACTCTCGAGAGCACTGCTAAAGGCGAGGATCGATTGGTCGGCTTCGCCGGTCAAGACATAGTCTGCGTTGAATTTCTCTAGAATATAGGCGGGGGAGGCCGATGGCGCTGCTCCTCCCAATACAAGGGGAGTATTCCCGCAAGCTTCCTTGACCGCCTTACAGGCACTGTGGGCAGTGTGAAAATAGGCGCTCTGAAATCCCATACCTATGAAACCAAAAGGCTTTTCAGATTTTATGAAGGAATATAATTCTTTATCAGAATAGTGACCGGTTGCCTGGTCAAATATTGTTACGGAATGTCCCCCGTTTCTAAGAGCTGCCGCCAGATATCCGATACCGTAAGGAAAGACATTATACGATGAATTACATTCATGCATTACCAGAAGAATTCTCATCCTGCCTCCCACAGAGAATTAGACTATGAGCCATTCCACCAGAAACCACGCAACTTGTGTTACATAAAGTTGTGATCTCAATTCTTTTCAACACCCGTTACTTTTGATGTCCATTCGTTGGATTTGGCCCTCCCGTTTTTGGGCAAATCATTTGTGTCTAATCGTGGCAAGGTTAACGGGTTATCCGTGCTCAAATCTGCAATTCTAACTTCGGTGCTCAAGCCTACTACACAACCTCTGCTTTTGAGCACGGAGAGCAGATTATCATCGTAGGCTCCGTAGGGGTAGGAAATCGCCCAGTCGTCAGGACGGCAGCCTACCTCCTGCAGGAATTCAAGAGAGAGGTCTATTTCCCTTTGTTGGGTGTCGTTATCCAGAGTATCCAGCCAGTAGTGGTCAAAGCCGTGGCTGCCAATATACATTCCATTTCGTTTCATACACTTAAGTTGGTCTATACTCATGTACAATTCCCGGGAGAAGGCTTTTTCGTCCACCGTCAAATACCTGGCAAAAAGCCGTTGCACTATCTTCCTTCTCAATTTTTCAGGCAGGTCTCTCTGAAGAATTCTTTTTATGAAAATGACCTCTTTAGAATCGAAGCGGTCCGTGGTGGCCAGGTCTTGAAAATAGTCTTGATTATTTCTTAGCGAATATTCGGATCTGAATTCGTCCAGCATTGAAAAGATGTCATCCACCAACCGTTGCTTATCGGCAATGGAAGCCAGGACAAAGTGGATCTTGTTAACATCAAGGACCTCGTGCTCCAAAATGGCTTTTGCCGGGGGGAAGAAGCTACCCTGAACACCCAGTTCATCGAGCACAGGAAAAACGCAAGTGAAATGATCAACATAGGCATCGTCAAAGGTAAGCAGTAATGCGTTTCGCGGTAGTTGATCGCTTGATCTGACCGACGCTATCAACTCCTCCATCGAGATGATGCGATAATGTTTCATAATGTATTTTAACTGCTCTTTGAAAAGATTCATTGGGAGCCCCTTAATTTCGGGGTAACGCGAATGCTCCAGTTCGCGTACATAGTGATAGACAATGATAGATACCATTCCCTCCATACGGTTAACTCCTTCTCGCCTCAATCTGGAAGGAAGAAGCATAGGGAAGCAGTTCCCTGTTCTCGTCCGCATAGGCTTGCAACAGATTCGAGACAATTGTGTGAATGGCCGGAAACTTGTCCTTGAACCTGGGTACAACCCCGTGAATGTGTATTGGGGCAACATGAACTGGCTCAAACCCTTTTTCCGTCAGCAGTCTTATCAGTTGTACCGGCGTGTATTGGTATCTGACAGAAACATCGATTCCGGTATTTGATTGTTCTTGGTTAACCTTGGGTAACGGAGCAGGTTCCATCTCAGCCAGTTTGTCCATACTCATCCCCTTTACCAGTGCTATCGACTCCACCAGTATTGAATTGATAGCTCCCTCGATGATTTCATAGCTGGTAAACTCGTTCGAGGAGAACGCGTCGAAAAGTCTGTTGCGAGACCCAAGTACCAGAGAACCCCCCTTCTTCAGCAGCAAGAATGAGATTTCTAGGAATTTATTTAGTTGATCGAATGATATATATTCGATAAAACCATTTGCAGATACTACATCGAACATGCGGTTCCTGAAATCAAAATCAAATATGGATTCGCATACAAATTCGGCAAGTTTGGATTTGCTTCTTTTCGCATTGTCGCTGGCTATTCTTATCATTTCTGGAGCAAAATCAACACCTATTGCCCGGATTCCTCTTCGAGCTATTTCATGAACCAGATCTCCGGTGCCGCAGCCCACGTCCAGCGTAATCTCAGTCCTATCTCTCTTTTCTATGACATGAAGAACGTAGTCATTTCTTTGCTGAATGATGTTGACTTCATCCTGGGTGGTGATTCTTGCCTTATCTCCCCATTCCTTGGCCTGCTTTGTGAAGTAGGATAGAGCTTCTTTTTGCTGTTTTGTTTCCATAATTCTAAACCTGATTCGGTTTCAAAGGCGCAATCTCACACAACGGCCCGACAAACGAAACCGTAACCGTTGCTATCCCGGCTTGCCTTATTTAGATTGGGCCTTACTCCCCTCAAAATTACTGTAGCAGCCCTCCCTCAGATTTGCGCAAAATGCTTCATCTAGTAATGTGGACTTCAGATCGGGTAACAGCCTCTCTGATTTCATTGAAATTGTCATGAAACTTCGGGTCGCTTTCTTCCAGGCGGTTCGAATATTCTATCTTGGCGGCCTTTACTTGTTTTGACCGCAGACTTCTTCTAAACTTGGTCATTCGCCCATGCATACCGAGCATCAGAGGTCTTAGGCGGAGCCAAAAGAGAATCTTTTTTGACGCATTGATGAACCTGCCGGGAAAGTTCTGTTCTGTTCGCGGGAGTAGAGGTTCCAGATATCCATTTAGGGCGTCCGCAGCAGTTTTTGTTGACATATCCAGATTTGTCCCAGTTTGTCTTTGAAGATGTTTTGCAAAACAATCTATGGCTCGCCTGCATTCTTCGTCGCTCTTATCTTCGCTCAGGAAAAGTGGCCAGGAGGTATGAAAGTACGGTACTACGCTCAGGGTGTTTTCCATTGAACTGCTTCCATGCTCTCTTGAAGAGTAATAAATGGGTAACACAGCCATTTTACCATAAATTAATGTGAGCCCTGTCAAAAGCAGTTCACCCATTCTGCCGTGGGAGGTGGACTCCAGCGCCTCCTCGAATATAAGTCGTAAGGTATCGGTCCTGTGAACACCATAAAAAGTGGCCGTATCGTAATTTGCCAAGTGAGAAGTCAACCTTTCTGAAGGGCCGTCCTGTGTCACGGACCTGCCAAAACCACCGGGAGTCCAGTCATATTCGATCTTCCCTCTTTTTCGTTTTCTCAGTGAATGGGAACAATCCACCCCTAGAGCGACAGAATAGTCCTGGTTTCTTTCCATAAAGCCCACACATTCACTGATTGCCGAGGAGATAACAAAATCATCATCGGCGCAGAGAACAGCGTATTTGGTGGTTATTTTGCGGATAGCCTGCAGGATTTTTTTCTGCGGGGTCAAATCCGAGGGAAACTTAAGGTAGTTTATGCTCTGCCGTTCGATGAGCCCGGCCACTTCATCATCCAATGGGCTGCTGCTTGAATCGGCTATCAGGATACTAAATGCTATTTCGCCACGGAGATAATACTCCAGCAGGCGTTTTAAGTAGGAATATCGATTATAGGTAGGTATTAATATCGTGATTTCTTTTGATAAATCCATAAATGCGCTTCTGACGTGGTCTAGGCAAACATATCACACTAGACTTCCAACCCGACGTATTTTTCCAGAAATTCCCTATAGCTCCCCGTACCCGCATCTTTTTCCGAAAGAACCGGGTCTTTCACCGGCCAGTCGATCGCTATGTCCGGGTCGTCCCACCTGAGCCCGCCCTGTTTCTCGGGGGTATAATAATCACCCATCTTGTAAAGCAGGGTGCAGTCGTCTGTCAGGGTACACATGCCCAGGGCGAAGCCTTCGGGAAGATACAGCATTTTATGATTTCTTTCGGAAAGTACGCTGCTCTCCCACTGACCCAGCGTAGCCGAGCCCCTTCTCAAGTCCACGAAAACCATAAATAACTCGCCTCCGGTGGCTCGGACCAGTTTCACTTCGCCGTGAGGTGGAAATTGGAAATGAAGCCCTCTCAGAGTCCCTTGTTTGCTGGAGTAGGAATGATTCTCCTGGACCCAATGTTGGTTCAGACCGAGGCTCTTGAACAGGGCGTTGTCATAGGTTCTCATGAAGAACCCCCTGTTATCCTCAACCGGTTCCAAGTCGATATCGTAGACCCCCTTCAGCTTTCTTTCTTTCACTTGCATTTCACTCAACCATCTTCACCACTTTGGGGCTGTTTGGCAGTGGTAATATGCACTGCCCCCTAAAGCTGAATTTATTCCTCAATATCCTCATTATTTCATCCGCAAAATTCCAGGCCAATATTACCACATATTCCGGGTTTTCTTTCATCACCTCTTCGGGACTGGCTATGGGTATGCGCGTTCCGGCCGTGTAATGCCCTTGTTTCAGTGGATTATGGTCCGCAATCACCGAAACGAGCCCCGAGTCTATGCCGCAGAAATTCAGCAACGTTGAGCTTCTGGCCGAAGCCCCATAGCCGGCTATCGGTCCCCCCGCCACGGTGATTTCCGCGAGAATGTCCAGTAATTGCTCGCGATGGGAGTAGACGTGTTCGGCAAAACTCTGCCAGTTATCCAGTTCATTTACCCGGCTGGTCTTTTCGACCTCACGGTAAGTCCCGACGATTGGCCCTTCTTTAGCTGCCTTCTTCTTCATGTACAGAACAAGGGAACCGCCGCTTATCGGACTCTCGGTTATATCGGTCACAAAAAGACCGTGCTGGTTCAGCAGCCTCTCCAGACTCCCTAGGGTGTAGTAGCAGAGATGCTCATGGTAAATGGAATCGTAATGCAGTCCCTGATAGATGACGCTGGCGTAATGAAATTCCACCACCAGCAGACCGCTGTCATCCAGGCAGATGTGGAGACCCTCCACGAAGTCGTGCAGGTTGGCTACGTGGGGCAGCACATTCCGGGCCACCACTACTCCGGCCCGCCCGCATTCCTCTACTATTCCTCGGGCCGCCTCCGCTCCGAAAAACTTGCAAAGAGTGGGTACTCCATCGGTTACGGCTCTGTCGGCGATATTCTTGGCCGGGTCAACTCCCAGAACTTTGAAGTCGTTTTCGATAAAGGGCTTGAGAAATGTCCCGTCATTACTGGCCACCTC
>Ga0187827_10008398_pt1 | contig 11213 bp, 11 predicted proteins | sample ETNtaG_39_FD_167969 | JGI IMG/M metagenome (GOLD analysis project Ga0187827, IMG submission 167969) | Marine microbial and viral communities from oxygen minimum zone, Eastern Pacific Ocean - ETNP2014_SV_150_PacBio MetaG (Illumina Assembly) | ecosystem: Environmental > Aquatic > Marine > Hypoxic... | reverse complement strand
TGATATGTATATGGACGATTATTTACGACAATCCCCCTCATCTCACCTTCACAAAAAGGACTTCCAGGTTCGCATATAAAATACCTGGAATCAAATCCGACTTTTAAAAGCATATTAGAGAGATAGGAAGATGAGTCACTAATGGATGCTGCAAAATAAAATATAAGTACAATGATACTAAGACAACTAAATAATGTAAACTTTCTGATAAATTTGTTTCTCTTTATCGGATCAGAAATATCGAATGTTAAAAATACAAAAAGGGCAATGATATAATAACTGATAAGAGGAAAAAAAGCAGGTCTTATATACAAAGATATAAAAAGTATAAAGAACGTTACGCCCCAAAACAACAAAGCACGTTGCTTCTTTTTTTCTGAGAAAGATATGAAAGATAAAGATAGCACAAAAAATGAAGATAACATAAAGGTAGTGTCTGTCAATACAAAAGACAACCAAAGAACAATTTCATATGAAAACAGATAAAGAATTGCTACTGTAATAATTGGAATATAATGCCGGGAGACTCTTTTAATTAATAAAATCAATAAAAGTGCTGTAATTATATCACAAAACAAATTAAACCCAAGGACACCGTATTTAGCAGTTTCCCCCATAATGATTTTAAAAAATGCGACTATAGCAACAAAGCCACTATAACCTCTTATAGGATTTATTAGTCTTGTATATTCTATTTCTAGATTCAAAAGATTATCAGCTTTGCCCAAAAAACCGCTTGAATCTGATCCCACACCAGCATGGAATAAATATAAACCATGAAATAAAAGGATTGTGACAAGAAGAATGATAATTAATAGCTTATCATTTAGAAGCTTAGATAATGTCTGCATTATGTAATAACAACCTCACTAATTTAAAATGTAAATGTAGATTCTTTTATACATAGACTTGGCTTACTCTACTTCAGGCATATTATGTTTCATGACAAGAAATTGTCAGATAAGCGTGGGGAAATGAATTTTAGAAACTTATTATTGTTATATAAGTAAGAACACCTATTGATGATCAATTTCACCTATCATGAATTCTTAATCTTTCCTTACTTAACATCTTTATGTACTTCCATACAAATAGTATATACTTTATCAAATTACCCCATCGTAGTTTTCCAGTACGAATTACAACTCTTTTGATATAAAACACGAAATAATCTTTCATGCACCATTTGAGGAGAAAGAAAAGATTTGAATTAAAATCCTCAATTAATCCCTCACTTTTGAAAATATCAATACTTTCCACCAAAAGCTCTTCTTGTGCGCTACTTAAAGCATGAATATCTCCGCTACTAGAGGATAAAGACTCAGCATGGCGACGAAAAAATACCAATGGAGCATCAATAAAAATGACTTTTTCCAATACTCCAGCCTTTATCGCAAGAAGGTTATCCGAATATGGACCAAAACCATCACCGAGCTTTTTTATTCCACCAATCCTTTGAAGATAATTCTTTTTGAAAAAGGCATAGGAGCCAAGCAATTTAATTGATCTACTAAGGTAGCGCTGAAGAAACTCTTTCCCCGCTAAGTGTTGGATTTTCGTATCATTAATCTTGGTAGTTTCTAAATAAGAATTGTCCTTTGTAAACGAAGTAAAAATGCAAGAAGTAGAACCAAATTTCTTTAATGATCTAAAAACTGTTTCAAAAAAGATTGGAGAATACATATCATCATCTGCGGTCCAGATAAAATATTTTCCATGGCTCATTGAAAGCAAAGCATTCATATTGCCAACTTCACCAAGATTCCTTGGGTAGTTTACAAACTTAATTCTATTATCATTTATTCCAAACATATCTGTTGATAGTTTTTCTTCTGTGTAATCATTTCCAACAATCACCTCATAATCAATAAAAGTTTGCGCAAGAATGGAGCCAAGGCACTCTTTCAGCATTTCTTTTCTATTATATGTAGTTACACCAATTGAAAAAAATGGTTCAGCAATTTCATTTTCTGGTTTCATTGCAGATGCTTTGTAACTAGTACTGTTCTCCTTTTAAGCCTATCCATATACTTCAACTCACCATAACCTGCTAGTATTTTTTAATAAATATATCGTTTCTTTTATTCCTTTTTTAATATCATCCTTGCATATAAAACCTTTACTCTCAAAACGCTTACTTAATACATGGTAAGACAACTGGTTCATGATCTTGGATTCAACAAGATCACACTTTAATCCTGGGACATATTCTTTAAGAGTGTCAACAATATCTCTTACTGTATTGTTAGAAGTAACCACATTATAAACTTCACCACCAAATAAATTCTCGTTTATAATAAACTTAATAGCCCTAACTGCATCGTTTACGCCTAAATAAGGCCTTTTTTGATCCATCGCAGTTTTCCAGACAGTAATAGGTTGACCCATTACGGCCTGCCAGCAAAACTTATTAACTGCAGTATGAAATCTCATACCGGGAGAAACACCATATATCGTTCCAAAACGACATATAATAAAACGCAAGGCTCCTGAAGCCCCTAATGCTTTTAAAAAACCCTCTTCTTTTAATTTTGTTTCAGCATAAGGGCTCTGGGGCTGCAACTGTTCATCACTGCAATCCTCATCTACTACGTCAAGTTGAGTTCCATATACACTGGTAGAGGAGATATGTATCATGGGACAGTTATTATCTCTGCATGCCTCGGCAACCTTAACGGTTGCATTGTAATTAAACTCTTCCACTTTTTTCTTATTTCTGAAACTATTGGCCGCGTCAGTAATTGCTGCCAGATGCAAGACTACATCGGCCCCCTTAACAATCTCACCTAAATTAACTTCCAGTACATCACCTTCAATAAAATGATATTTTCCTTGGACAGGTAAGTTAAAAAGAGAACAGTAACGTTGTGATGACATATTATCAAGCATCACGATTTGAGCTTCAGGATAGAATGTAGGAATTTCGCGGAGTATCCTAGAGCCTATATGGCCTAAAGCCCCCGTAATAAATACCTTTGATATCTTATTTGTCTTCAATAGCGTAAAGGTAACCACCTGGATTGCATGTGAACAGAAGCTTGTTTTGCAAGGTCTTATCAAGCTTGAAACGTCTGTTTTCCTTCAAGAATGCTTCTACTGCCGTCTTTGGGTTATTCCCAGGCCCCCATGGTCTAGGTCTATGCTGTTGTTTGGGGATATGTTCAACTATTGTATCCCCACAAATGATATAATATCCTTTGCCCACTATCTGTTCATAAAGCTTAAGTTCATTATAAGCATGTTCATGAGTATGGTAAGAATCTAAAATTACCATTACGTCTCGACTATCTCCAACTATTGATTTAACTTTATTAAAAGTATTGGGCTCTATAGAAGAACCTTTAATCCATTCGATCCTCTTTGAAAGTTTGTTGTATGAACCGATCCTCTCTTTAAGGTCATTTGGTATATACACGTCTATACCTATTACTTTCTCGCCATCCAGGATTTCCAAAAGAGTGGAATAAAAAAGCAAAGCCCCCCCCCCATGCAACACCGGCTTCGACAATAAACTTAGGCTTGGTTTTGTAAATGATTTCCTGAATCGCAAACATATCCTGAGGCAAATTCAAAATAGGTTCTCCAAGCCATTTAGTCTGATGAATCCAATCATAATGGTCTGCTTTTATTAAGACCTCAAGGGCCATTCTTCGCAGTTCTTCGTCGACTGCCATCTCTTTACTACACCGAATCAAGTGCTGCTCAAATTCTTGCCGCGTAAACATTTTCTTTTCTGTCAACTTTTTCTCCATTTAAGAGCGCTTATTTAGATATTCCGTCAAGCAGGTTGAGAAATATTCTTTAGTCTTTATTAATCCATCCTTCATATTAATTATAGGCTTCCAGTTCAAAACATTTTTCATCTTCTCATTACTTATAACCGCATCACCTATCTCTACTTTTTCTCTGTTTTCAGGCCAATCTATGTATTTTACTTTGCCGTTGCCGATATATTTAACCGTCTCTTCGGCAATTTGAGCTACGCTGAGGTGTTTATCACCTACTGCAAAGAAAACTTCCTTATTGGACTTATTCGATAATGCTGCTAAAATCATTGCACTAATCGCATCATCAATATATATTGTATTCCTCAACTGTTTTCCCTCTCCAAATACGGTGATATCCTTTCCCTGTAATGCCAACCCGATAAAATAATTGTTAAATGTGAATTCAGGACTATGGATACTTGCTCTTTGGCCAAACACGTTTGATAGCCTGATTACAGTGGCATGTATATCATAAGCATTTGCATATATCATTGTATACTTCTCAGATACACTTTTATTGGCTGAATAAATATCTGTCGGAAACTCAGAATGTTTTTCATCAGCGGGCTGATATTGAAGATGGCCAAGTTGGGTACTTGTCCCGATATGAACAAATTTTACATTCCTGTTAAAACGCCGAATTGCCTCCAGGATATTTATCACCCCCCTGCTGTTTACATCGAGATCTATCCAAGGCTCCTTCATGGAAAAAGGATGGGAGGTGGAAGCTGCACAATTGAAGACAATATCCTTTTCCCGAATTATTTGAGAGAGTTGGTCAAAATTTAAGATATCGCAAAAGAATAACTCGACAGAATCCTGTATATCATGAATATTATATAAATTACCTCCTGACCGTGGGTCCAAACAGTCATAAATTGTCACTTCTGCACCCAATTCAAGACATTTATGTACCAGGTTACTACCAATAAAACCTAAACCACCAGTTATAAGTACTTTCTTGCCCTTTAGATTCATCATACCAATACAATCCTTTGACTTATTCTAAATAATGAATTAACAACCGAGAATGGTCTTAATACCGTTACACACCTTACGTATCTGTTTCTCTGTCAAATTGTAAGCACAAGGCAGTGTAACGCCACGACCTGACACATCATATGAGTGAGGGTTTTTTGATCTTGATCCGGTTCCATAATGTTCATATGCAGGTAGTGATGATAATGGATAGAAAAACGGCCTGGCAGGTACATCCAATTCAAACAGTCTCTTAATGGCATCCCGCTTTTCCATGTGATGTGATTTTCCAAACACTATGGTAGTTGCCCATACTCCATTTTTAACATCATCCGATTCCACATTAAACTGAAGATCAGGAACATCAGAGAGAAATTTCTTGTACATATGCAGGAATTCTCTTTTTCTGCTAACAAGATCATCAATTCTCTGGAATTGAGCAAAACCCAATGATGCCTGAAGATTTGATGGCATATATTTTGGAGTTGCCTCTAATGTATAATAAGGTATTTCACTGGATCTTCCGTGGTCTCGAAGAAAATTAGCTCTTTCATAAATCTCCGGGTCATCAAGCAGCAACATGCCTCCTTCACCGGTTGTTATTGTTTTGGTACGATGAAAGCTATGAACACCACCCACTCCATATTTGCCGGCACGAATTCCTTTATAAGTTGAACCAAGTGCCTCAGCCGCGTCCTCGATTAAGAAAACATCAGCCTCATTTGCAATGGCTAAAAGCTCCTCCATTCTTGGCATATTGCCGTACAAATCAACTGCTATTATTGCTTTTGTTTTACCTGTTATATTCTTTTCAACTGATTGAGGATCAAGACACCAATCTTCTATATTCATATCCGCAAAAACCGGTGTTGCCCTTTCGTACGTAACGGGTGCCGCAGTCGCTGTCCAGGTACATTCCGGTACAATAACTTCATCACCCTCTTTTATCCCCAATACAAGCAGCAATAAGTGAATTGCATGTGTGCAGCAGGGAGTCATCAGAGCATACTTTCTATCATGATAAGCAGCAAACTCAGATTCAAATTTTTCAACATATTCATAATTATCCCATCCATTTAACATCATATCTGCAACAACATCCCTCTCATAATCAGTAATCCACGGACCTGCCATCTGAATATTCACATGGACTCCTTCGATATTATCGAGTCAGACTTATTGGTTTTTTCTATATCCAATCTTATATAGTATTTCTCATCATTATAATAAAAATAAGCTGATGGTTTATTTATAAACGATCTAGCCCTTATTATATCTATCAAATCTATTGCCTTATAACTCTTTTCAAGTTTGATAGTTGATATTTCTTCTATCTCTTTTGCAAAATGAGATGTGGTAATCTTATTATCTTGCTCTATTGGCTTGAGATTCAAAGTCATTATATCATCGCACTTTTCCTTGAATAATTTTATTACCTCCTCTACCCCCTTTTTATATAACGATTCCCCTGTGTCTTCTATTGAAAAAGGTATCCGCCTTTGGAATAAAACCTTTCCAGTATCAACTCCTTCATCTATAAAATGGATTGACACACCAAATGGTGTTTTTTCGATAATAGACCAAAAATAAGCATGTTTTCCTCTCCCATAAGGTAGATATGATGGATGTAAGTTCAGCCATCCAATTTTTACTGATTTAATAGCCTCCTTTTTAATAATGTCAGGCCACCAGGCTAAAATCACAACATCAATCCTTTCCTCCCGTAATGTTTTTGTAAAATCTCTTTCATTCGCATTAATTTTCCTGAAGGTTCTTATTTTACTTCTCTCACACAGGTCACTAATCTGCTCTTCAAACTCACTGTCATCACAATGACATGTTGCAACAAATGAAAGAGAATATTTCTTCTCGATTACATAGCACAGCAACTCATATCCTTGCTTAAACGCCGATAAAAGACAAATCCTTGGTTTAGCCGTATCCACTATTTATTATTCTTGTTCCTTTGCTAATTGATAAAGCCTCTTTACATTACCAAAAGTAAAACAACTATCAGCAAGACTTACCATCTATATTCTTTCTCAAGATAATCTATTGGAATCCTTATTTCATCGTCAAGATCGTATACTCCAGATGTAACATAAATGATATGCAATGGACCTTTTATACATTTATATCCATGCAGTATACCTAGAGGAAAATAATACGCTTTTGAATCCTCACCATTACCCACCATTAATTCTATTATTTCTCCAAGAGTTGAAGAATTTGATCTATTATCATATAATACGACTTTAATTATACCCGTAATCACATAATTCCACTGTGATTGATATACATGTCCGTGCCACGCTTTTATTACTCCTTCCTTAACTAAAGAATGGCTGAGCTGACCAATAGATAAATTCTTAAATTCCTCAGAAAAACGAAATACCTCTCGAAAAAAACCTCTGTCATCAGTGTGAGTTACCAGCTCCTTTATAATCACGCCTTCAATCATCCTGTTTCTCTGCTAAAAAGTAAATTACAGGAGTCTATAACTCTATATTGCTCTGGAAAATTATTAAAATTAATAAATGGTTGGTAATTAACAGATTTATAGATTAAGTTGAAATCATTATCTCTAAAAACCTGAATGACCTCCTTCAATTCAAAGATCCAGTTTCCCAACCTTCTGCCTTTCATGTTAGTCTGAGCAGTTGCATATCGTATGTTTCCCATGAAGTTATCAGTAATAAAAATATACTTTGGTGATTTATTGATTAACTCATTTAGCAATTTTTTATAGTCCGCTATGTATTGAAGAAGGCTGCCTAAATAAATAATGTCGACATTTTCTATACTTTTAATATTATTAACGAACTTAATGTTTGAACCTTGTGGAAAAATCTTCTTGCCTAAACCTATTGACTCTTTAAGGTCATAAACATAGTATTTAATATTGGAAACATCAATTGAGCGTATGCAATCAATGTAAGATGTCCCCATACCCCCTCCATAATCCAACACGCATACCTCTCTTTTGTTTTTTTGTAATGAAATAATTAATGGTAACAAATTTGATATCTGAGATCTAGGATGTGCATCCGGTAACATTTTTCTTGATTTACAGCTTCTGAGCTTTTTAACAGTTTCATTATATATGTTATCTAACGATTCTGTGCTATCATAAGACGTCAGATTTGGGATATCATTAAAATCATCATAAATACCATTAAAAACACGGCGATACTTAAAAAAAATAGGAGGCAAAAACAATTTCACTATTTCCTTGATAAACTCAATCATTAGAAATTATTGATGGTATTAACAATGTCTTGAATTTCATTTTCTGAAATCTCAGGATAAATTGGCAAAGACAATATCTCCTTAGCTGTTTTCCCAATCTCTGTTAATTTTATTTGTTTAATATTTCCACCTCAGGTACGTAAGTTATCCATCCCCCACCCTGTCTCATATATTCTTGCTCTTTTGCCATGATTTCCTTGGAATGATTGTATGCAAAAAGTAGAGTATAATCCGGATAGTTATTAAGAAAATCTTCGTGGGATTTTACAGGAATATGTACCCCGGGACTGTACTTGCCTTGCTTAATCGGCGTGGTGTCAGAAATGTACTCCAAATGACCGGTTGTAATACCACAGTAATTCATGATTGTTGTACTTTTTGAGGTGGCAGCATAACCAACAATACTTTTACCTCTATTTCTAACATCATTCAAAAGATTCATCAGATTATCTCTCGACTTTTCGCAGTTCTGTCTAAACTTTTCATATGTTTCAGCCCTGGTCAACCCCATTTTGTCCTCTATCTTCAATTGCTTGAATACATTATCAGTAACAGGCATAACTCCTTTATTAGCAATAACATAACGCATTGTTCCTCCATGAGTATCCTGCGGTTCAATATCAATAACGTCCATATCATAGAGATTAAAAAGGTATTGAATAGAGTGTACAGAAAACATAAAAGAATGCTCATCATATATCTGATCATAGCTTGTTTTCGGTAGCATATCTCCTAAATAGGGATCTTCGAACATAACAATACCTTCTGGTTTTAAAAGGATTTTTATCCCTGCCACAATTGAGTGGATGTATGTAATATGACACATCACATTAGCCCCTATGAAGACATCTGCCTGTCCATATTCTTCAACAATTTCTTTTGCTATATTTTCATCAAAAAACTCAACTATAGTATTAATCCCATTTTTAGATGCAATATGAGCAACGTTTGCCGAGGGCTCAATGCCAAGATGCCGAATATTTTCCCTTACAAAATGCTTCAGCAGAATACCATCATTACTCCCTATCTCTACCACAAAAGGTCCTTTTACATTTTTCAAATAATCAACCATAACGTGATTAGCAAACTGTTTAAAATGCAGTCCCATTAGCTCAGAAGTAGCTGAAAAGAAAGCGTAATTTTCATTAAACATCTGTTCACGATCAGGCTGCATTAATAGCTGAAACATATTGCACTTCGAGCACACAGCAGTTTTCATATCAAAAAAATATTCATCTTTAAACTGTTCCTTAGTCAAAAAACCATTTGCAATGGGCATCCTGCCAAAGGACATAAAAGGCTTGATGGAGTTTTTACAAATAAGACAATTTGTCATAACCTAAGCATCTTTATTCATAAATGGCCAATATATAGCTGTCAATCCAAAAGATTTATATGTATAGATAACCATTGCTAAACTGGCTAAAGACAAGCTAACCATTGTAGCTAAAGCCGCTCCGTTTACACCATACTCTGGAACTAAACAAATATTTAAAATAATATTTAAAACTGTTGCCATAAGCATTATTATCATGGTAATATTCTGCCTGCCAGTCATTTCCAAGAGCCAACTAGCAGAACTTGTTATCGCAGATATAAAATATCCAGAAGATAATATAAGCAAAGCAAAAACTCCTGCTTTAAACGCACTACCAAATATTCCAAGTATGAAAGATGGAATGAGAAAAATTATCAATAAAACGGGAAAGGACGTCCAGAAAACCGTTTTTGTTGATATCTGAAATACTCTTTTTAGCTCCTTTGTGTCACCTAAGCCATAAAGACCTGCAAATTTGGGCGCTGTAATGCTGAAGATTGCATACATCGCGATACCGGTTAACGTAGACACTTTCATAGCCACGTTATAAATTCCAATTTCTCCTTCTGTCCTGAATATACCAAGGATTAAAGTATCCATCCAGCTTAGAATGAGTATTGAAGAGTTAGTCAATAGCATAGGTAAAGACACATTTAAAATATTTTTGTATTTTAAAAAGTCATTATATGATGAGCGAGATAGCCCAGACTTTTTCATCCAAACAATCCAACACAGTATAGACATAAATACTGTGCTTATCACATAAACAACAATAGGTAAATAGTATTCCTTTACAAACATTATTAATATACTAAGAATAATAGTTCCAACGAGTAAAACAGACACCTTATTAAAAAAAACAAACTCCTTTATTTTCTTTATCCCTCGTAAACATTCAGCGTTAATGCTCAACAACACAAGAGGTAAAATACCGAAGGAAATCATTTTTATGTATATTGTTAGGTGCTCTTTGCTAAAAACATATTTAGCTATGTATGGGGCGCAGCAAAATAATAAGATGGTAAGTAAAATACAAAATGGTATTATTAATTTTAATGCTTTTAAATAAACCTCTTTTACTAAATCCCACCTATTTGTTGAAGAGTAATCAGCTACAAATCTTAACAATGCAGTATCAAACCCAAGTCTTCCTATTACAACAAAGATAACCAAAACAGTATATGAAAGTGAAAATATACCCATGGCATCTGCTCCTAAATTTCTTGTAATAAATAATGTAAAAGCAAATCCACAGAGAAGGCCAAGAATATTTAAACTAAAAGCTAGGGAACTGCCTACAAATATTTCTTTCAGGTTATTATCCAATTTATTGAAGAAGAATAATTTCATATTTTAAACATCATTAAACAGCTCTGGCTTGACAGCATATATAAAATTATGCATAATTGCGTGAAATTAAATAGCAGAGGTTTTTGTCATTATTATGAAGAAAATATTCTTTATGTGTAGCTCCAGTTTCTATTTAAACTTTTTAAAAGAAATATTTCAGATATTGGAAAATAATAATAGTAATATCGAGATAAGATTTATCCACTTCGACTCAATTAATGCGCCAGATAGAGAAATAAACGAAAACTATCAATCTATAAAAATACATGATTTTATTAAAACTTACAGGGCTATAGATATATACAGATTTTTAAGAAAAGAGCGCCCAGATAAAATAGTAATACTTGATAAAGGCAGTTTGTTGGAGCGTTCTATTTTGCTTGCTTCCAACAAATTAGGTATTAAAAGCATACAAATTCAGGAGGGATGTGTTCCTGATATAACTATGACTCAATTACAAAACAAAGATGAAAAGCTAAGAGTTATTGGAGGCAACATGCCTTTACTGGATATATTTAAACAAACCAGAAAATTGATACACTTGTATCTTA
>Ga0187827_10008396_pt1 | contig 11214 bp, 6 predicted proteins | sample ETNtaG_39_FD_167969 | JGI IMG/M metagenome (GOLD analysis project Ga0187827, IMG submission 167969) | Marine microbial and viral communities from oxygen minimum zone, Eastern Pacific Ocean - ETNP2014_SV_150_PacBio MetaG (Illumina Assembly) | ecosystem: Environmental > Aquatic > Marine > Hypoxic... | reverse complement strand
GGCTCTCTTCGCAAAAACCAAACAACTCATAGGTCCTACTCAACTCAGCGAGAACACTGAAACAGCACGAACCGAGAATCGGCTTGGAGTAATCGTCAGGATCTCCGGGACGCCACCGGTATCGAAGAATCTGGCTAAGAGATCGTCGACCTCGGCATTTCTCGGATCGTTGGTGGAATATCCGTCGAACCCGGCCAAGTAGATCCGATTCGCACGACCACTTGTCGCGGCAGCGATGGCGTAGGCAACCGTCAACGACGTCGGAAGGACGCAGTGGCAGTCGGAAAACTCGAATACGCCAGGCTGAACCGCAAGTCCAAAGTCAAAAACCTCCTTGCCCGCAAGTGAGTCGCGAATCGACTTGGGCAGCATTGAGAGTGGAGTCATCAACGGTTGCTGAAACTTAAGATGGGCTTCAACGTTCGACAGAAGTCGAAACGGATGGCTAGCAACCCGTAGATCCACGAGTTCATCACTAAGCACGGAGTCTGTGTTGAAGGCCATCACCAGCGGTGTGCAGGAGACGATGTAGTCCTCCAACGCATTCTGATAGCGCTCGACACCAGGACCAGACCCCAGAATCAGAACGTCGCGCCCATCCATCACGGTCGACGAGGCCCAACTGCCCAGAGGCGTACTGGCATAGAAGTTGCGCCCAGTCTCCAGTGCTTCAACACTGAACTGTTTGCCACCCTCGAACTGGAGGTGATCGATCACTGCCAACACGTCCTCTTTGGCATACCTCGAGTCAGCAAGCATGGCTTGGACATAGGTTGGATGGATGCCGTACCGGCCAGCAAGATAGTAATAGGTATTGGACCCCCAGCCGAATTCAGCCTGCATGGGTCGAAAGTGTTTCTCGATCAGAGAAACCAGTGGATCAATATTCAGTCGAGCGTCACACCGATCCGCCAACTCAATCAGTAGGTATTCAACCTTGGCATTCCCAGCTCCCCGGCCCATGCCAGTTACTGTCCCGTCGATCCAGATAACGCCTTCATCTAACGCGTGCATCGTGTTCACCAAAGCGAGGCCCATGTTGTCATGTGCATGAATGCCGATCGGGCCTGCCCAATGGCGCCTCAGCGCCTTAATTATTTCTGTCGTCTGGACCGTGTCCATACTTCCAAGACTGTCTGCGAAGTAGAGGACATCTGGTCCGACCACTGACGCCTGCTCGGCAACGTGGCCAATCTCATCGTTTGTCCTGTCGGCGATCTGCATCAGGTTGATTCCGACCAAATAACCGAGTTCTTGCAGCTTGGCGCAAGCCTCGAATGCCCCCTCTACTTCATGAAAATGCGTAGCAATTCTGACAAGTTGGACCGGTGAATCGGCAGCAGGCGCGAACAGTGACTCAACCGCTGCGACAGCACCACCACCGTGGCCCTCCAGTTCTCCTGCGTTTACCATTACACCCAAAGCAACACTTGGTGGAATGGAGAGACTTCGAATAAACTGGTCCGTGGTATAGGCACAACCGCCACGAAAACCATCGGTCTCCAGAGACCGGAACCCCAGTTCCACGAAGTCCACTGAGGAAAGTGCCATCGCCTGTAGGTACTCCTCGATCAGGTCATTAGAGAAGTCCCACCCGTTGTAATAGCCACCGTCACGGAGAGTGCAGTCCACGAGAACTGGCGTCATTGCAGTCATCCATTTCTCCTCACTGGTCGGTACTCAACGAGTAACGATTGTAGTTGGGCAGGTGCCTTGAGCACTTACCCACCCATCTACCACCATGGTCCTACCAGAACCGACCACACCAGGCTCCGATTCTCGACTCGGGTACCGGGAGAGAAACGGACTATTAGTCGTTATCAGTGACCGTCTCTACTGATGCAAGCAAATTTTGATCCAAATATTCAAGAGGTCCTAATCACAAGTTCATGCTCATTGCTATCCGTACCTATCGTCCAAGCTCTCATCGGATCATCGGTCTCTTGAATCGACGAGGAACAGGATCCGGTCATCGTTACCACGACTAGCCGCCTCCCTCCGGTGGTCTTCAACGATTGTCGACAGTTGAGCAAGTGAACCTCTGCCAAAGGTGACTCTGCCAACATTTCGAGCCTCAAGACCAAACACAATAACCACTCCCTCAACTGTCTTATACGTTCATCGCCTCAATCCAACACCTTCCGTTGCGCTATGAACAGCAGAGCAATCAAGACCCCTCCCACCTGTAGGAGTCAACGCTATGTCTGAGAGAAAGATCCGGCAGTACGAGATCACCGGCTTGCATCCGGTCCGGCCATCTGCCTGAAGCGTGAGTTACTTGCCATCAACTCTTCAAGTGTCCCCTCAGCCACCACACACCCATCGTGGAACTGAAGAATGTTGTCACAATGCGACAATGACGTGAGTCGATGAGCCACAACAACAACAGTCAGACCTGCCCTTTCTCGATCAATGGCGTTGATTACCAGCCTCTCGGTTGTGCCATCAAGGGCACTGGTCGCCTCATCAAGAATAAGTACTTCCGCGCCCTTGTACAACGCTCTCGCAATGCCGATCCTCTGCCTCTGTCCACCCGATATCTTGACTCCACGCTCCCCCACCCTGGCTCCATAGCCGGAAGGTTGGCTCTCAATAAAATCAGCAACTGCTGCCAGACCAGCTACCTCTCTCACACGATCCATGTCGACCTCCCTAACAGGAAGACCGAACGCAATGTTCTCAGCGAGGCTGGCATCAGCCAGAAAGATCATTTGTGGCACATGAGCGATATTGCTCTGCCAGGACCTCCGCCGAGTATCAGACACCGAGTTGCCGTCGACCAGAACGCAGCCCAAGATAGGGTCTAGAAACCCCATCAAGAGATCAAGCGCTGTGCTCTTTCCACTACCTGTCGCACCCACGATTCCTACCGATGCACCGCGCGGAATCTCAAGAGTAACTCGGTCAAGCACCAACGGTCCCTCGGAAGAATACCGAAAACTCACTTCCTCAAACCGTATTGACTCTCTGAACTCCAACGGAGTCGTGGGCGACTCACGTGTCCACTCAGGCATTGGCTGACTCAGGAGACCGACTACTTCGGCCAACTGGGCCTGAGCACCGAGAATTCCAGTCCAAGCCGCGTAGGTCTGCTGCATTGCTGGAAGGAGTCGTTGTCCTCCGATTACGAGTGCCGCCAGCACCGGCAAGCGCTCAGTGAACCCATCAGCCTGTTGACTCATTGCGAATGCCAGTCCAGCAATTAGTGCCATTCCCAGAGCCTCCATAGCAAACCGCGGACTCCCACTGATGAAGAGATTGTTACCGCGCGCATGTCGAAACTGTCGATCGGCATCGCCATAGGCATTGGAGAAGTAAGACTGGGTTCCGTCAAGCAGCACGTCCCTTATCCCCCCCATGCCTTCCTGCAGCCACTTAACGACCTCCGTCTGTTTGTGGGCAACGAGAAGGCTGTTCTCCCGTAACTTTTTCCGGAATGAAATGGTGAGGAGGGAATAGCACCCACCGAAACCGATAAGGGCAACGACGGAGATTCCGGGATCAACAAGGACAAGTGCGGTCACGACCGCGACAATCAACACCAGTGATCCCACGAGTGACTGGATTGGCATCATCACACCCGAAACGACAGCATCCAACTTGCTGGTTAATCCGCTGATCACCTCACTGCTGTTGCGAGAAATGTGAACGCTGTACGGCTGATAGAGAGTCCTTCGGTAGACCTCCCGGCTGAGATCGGCCCCCGTGGCAACAGCAAGACGAATTGAAACCCAAAGAAGAAGAAGCCGAACGGCCCCTGCCAACAGAGCCGTGCACACAAAAGCGACGGTAAGCGGCAGAATCAGATCCGCTGGGGAGGAAGCTCCTATTGCATCTGCAACAGTTGATACCAGCGGATAAGAGTACACGCGCTCAGGCGCGGTGAGCACACCAATAAACGGAAGCACCGCTCCCAGGGTCATTACCTCCGCCCCAGCGCTCAGAAGAGTCAGGCCGAGAACGAACGCATACTGCCAGTGTCTCCGTCTGCTGAGATAGTGCCAAAGGGCAGCAAGTAGCGCCCGAGTTTCTGGCGACCTCATCCTGAAGACCTCAGGTAGGCAACCCGAGCATCGGCATCAATGCGACCCCACAGTGCCTCCTTTCGAAACAGCATCATCCCGACTGACTCCAAGGATCGACTTGCGACTACTACTCGCAAGATAAAGGTAGTTGTGTCACAAGTCGATCCTTGGAGTCAACGGCGAAAACTCTTATTGTGATGCGCGGCATCGGCCGTCCGATGGATGACTCCCTTGATCTGGGACAGCAAATCTGGTGGGCAACGATTGAACCGGTCGTTAAACCCATTGACAACGGATTGAACTTCGACGCTACGCCACCAAGCGTCCGTGTTGGTCCAGATTTCTCCGATGAACTCGGCAGCATGAACTGGGTCAGGGTGGTAAACGCCGACTGATTCGAGTGCGCGAAACGCCCCGTCTGCTGAGTCTCTGAGTTCGTTGTGGGCGGGGTCCCAAAGAAGGATCGTGGGGATACCTAGGTGAAAGGCCTGAAGAAACGTTGTGGAGTTAGCGGTAGCAACATAGAGGCGACAATCTTTTACAAGATTGAGCAACGGCCCCTCTCCATCGTCAACCTTGACGTTGGGATGGCGCGACTCCCATCGCTCCACTTGTTCCCAAAATCCCAGACTACTACGGGCAGTCCGGATCACAAGACTTCTTCTTACATGTTCCGGTAACGATTCGATGAACTGACTCTGGAAGTCGAAATAATTGAGCCATTGGCTACTAATTATGCCAGCAAAGGCTGCCTTCGCACAGCGAGTCATCCCCTGACTGACCAGAATGGCATTAGGGCGTTCCGAGAATCCCCCCTTAAGTGGCTGGACCGCTGGAAAGTGGCCGACCGGCTCGTATCGATGACCGTTGGGTTCCGTCCACCCCCATGTAAGAGAGACATCGCTAATGTTCCTCTCATGGTCCTCCAGCGGATTGAAGGCACTACTGCCGCCTCCACCATGCTGCCCAATGATCAGGGGAATTCCCCGCTCCGTCTTTTCCGCCGCCCAGACGTTGAAGACATCACCGTAGCAGTGTGCGTTAGAAGTCCAGATTGCCCGGGGATTCGTGGGCCATGGGAGATCGGCGGAGCCGCGCTCCAACTGCTCGAAGCCTTCAAGCAAGACAATAGGCAGGTCCTGACGGATCTCACCTGCCACCGCTGATTCAAATGGTGAGTCGACCTGCAGGTCAAGGGTCAGTGCCGCTCGGCGGTCGCGCTCAGACGAAATCCCTTGGCCGATCCGCGGCAGGGGCGGTCGGATGCAAGGCACCTGGCCGAGCATTACTCCCAGTCGGAGTTCCTCACGCGGGTCGAGATAGGTCAGGTGCATGACTACATCGTTTTCCCGAAAGGCTCGGACAGCGACCGTGTTGTACCGGTCAAAGAGGCGACGCACCAAGGATCCTAAGGGTTTTGGTGGTTCCCTGGCGCATTCCGGTTCCGGCAAGGGAGGTCCAGGTTGTAGTCGATCACCGAACCCCCTCAGACTGAGGATGCGGGCGAATACGGCGTGGTTCCATGTGTCCGACGCCAAGTGATTGAAGGCATGGGTGGTGTCGGTGGGTGGAGGAAGGGAGAGTGCTCCATCCAGAACAATTGAGGTGTCAAAGCCCACGGCTTCTGCAGTTCGGATGACTTCGAAGCGATCGAACAGGACATGAAGGTACCTCCAAAGCCACGGCCCAGCCACCATCCGCCAGTACCTGACCCCATGGTCAGTGTTATGGACTTCATTCAGACAGCGGTGGAGACTCAACAGGGCGCGTTCATAAAGATCTGTGAGGTACCGGTAGTCCTCAGCTAGTTTGGCGCGCGTATCCCAGTGGTAGGGGACAACCTGGTGCTGAAGACCATTCCATAGGCTGCGTCTAGAAAAACGTTGACACCATTGGCCGAGGAACAGGATCTGTCCTTTCGCATCCGGCCATGACTCCTCCAGCGATGTGGTCACCAGGATCGTTTCGGAGCGATCTCGCATTGAAGAGATCCCACCCTGCGACGTCATTATTGAGGCCCTACGGTCACAGTTCCACGGTGAAGATTGTGCCGGCCTGTATCCGGTACACATCGTCCCAGAAAGCCAATATGGAGACTCGATGGGTTACCACAACGACGGTGAGTTCGCGGTTGCCAACAATTCAACCCATCACCTCAGCCTCTGGCGCCTCGTCGAGGGCATCGTAGCCTCGCCCAGGATCAAGACCTCACAGACCCAATGCCCAACTGCCAGTAGGCAAGGTGGAGGGCTGCCATCCCAGAAGTTGTCAGGAGACCGACAGCAACGCTCCACACAACCGTACAGGTGGCATCGTTTTCACCCACGTGGTGCATACCGTTTCAGTGTCGACGTCAGACCAGCAACTGGAATCCACCCGTCAGAGCCACTCCACATTGTCACCGAGCAGCACGCCACGCGTGTCAAGTATTCGACTGGCGCCGACCAGGGTCTCTGATCCGACAATCTCACTGTGTGCCTGGATCAGCACTACTAGGTCGGACCACTCCACTGCCGATGCAAGGTCTCCCACAGAGGGGAGTTGCCAGTCATTGACAAGGAAGTTGTCCACATAGGGATCGAAATAACGGACCTCAGCGCCCATCGTGAGCAACTGGACAGCGAGAGGTCGGGCGGGACTCTCCCGCTGGTCGCCGATGTCGGCCTTGTAGGTCACGCCGAGCAGAAGAATCCTTGAGCCGTTGACCGCTATCCGGTCTGCGTTCAGTGCGTTTTGAACTCGCTGCGCAACGTAGATCGGCATGCGTTCGGAGATTTCCTGTGCCAACTCGACGAACCGAAACCGATAACCGACCGAGCGCACTACCCAGGACAGGTAGTTGGGATCGATGGGAATGCAGTGCCCGCCAACCCCCGGACCCGGATAGAACGCCTCAAAGCCAAATGGTTTGGTGCTCGCCGCCTCGATCGCCGACCAGAGGTCGATACCCAACTCGTGACAGAACACCACCAGCTCGTTCATGAGTGCGATGTTGATGTGGCGGTAGGTGTTCTCCAGCAACTTCGCCAGTTCGGCCTCACGCAGTCCGACCGTGGGAACGACGGTGTCGACTATCTGCTCGTAGAACTCGACCACACGCTCGGTACACGTCGGTGTCAGTCCCCCCACGATCTTGGGAGTGTTCCTTAGGCCGTAGGTAGTGTTGCCCGGATCGATACGTTCGGGGGAATAGGCCAACGAGAAGTCGGCCCCAGCAGACAGCCCACTACCAAGTTCCAGCAGCGGTCTCACGATCTCGCCCGTCGTCCCGGGATAGGTGGTTGACTCGAGGACAACCAGACAGCCTGGACTGATCGCGTTGCCAACCAGTTCAGCCGCGTCGACAACCGAGGACAGGTCAGGAGCACCGTCACCGGATAGTGGAGTGGGAACGCAGATCACGAAGACGTCGGTGTCACCAAGGTCGGACGGATCCGCTGTTGCGACAAATCCGCAGCCCTGCATCGCCAGTACATCATCGTCAGTGACGTCGTCAACATGGGATAGCCCAGTATTCAATCCCTCTACGACATTGGGCGAAACGTCAAAACCAGTAACCGTCAAGCCCGCTCGACACGCCTCAACGGCCAGTGGAAGACCCACATACCCAAGGCCAACAACCTTCAACTTGCCTGACATTCTTGGCCGCACTCCCAGATCCGCGAATTGGTCGCAGGGCGACACTAGCCAACTCCCTGCGGTCAACCGCCCACGACTGCATGCACCAATGTTTTCAAGGTCTTGCGTGGGCGGCTAGACATCGACTCTAGGGGCAGCGTGAAGATTGCCCATCGGACTCAATCCACCTGGTCCCCATTGGCTGAGGCGTAAATCTCAAGGAGGTTGGAGACGACAGAATCGATCCAATACCGCTTCATGAAATGACTATGGCCCGCCAAGCCGATCCTCTCAGCGAGGTCCGGCTTGTCTAGCAACCTGACAATCGCTTCTGCCAACCCATCTACGTCGCCGGGAGGCACGAGTATCCCACTAACACCATCTGTGATGGCGGGTCGAACATCCAGCGTGTCGAAACTGACCACCGGTACTTTCTGCGCCTGAGCCTCTAGCACAGTGACCCCTACGAATCCATCAACGACTCCAGGCCTAACACATACATCAGCAATTGAAAGCAGATCCGTCGCGTCGATTCGCTCGCCCAACAGGTGTACACGATCAGCCACACCAAGAGTTTCAACAAGGCTCTTCAATTCAGACTCAAGAGCCCCACCACCTACCACAAGGAAGTAAACGTCGGGAATTCTTGACGCAACAACTGCGGCACAGTGAATGAATAGCTCGTGGCTCTTCCCTGGATCCAGTCGGCCGATCGTCACGACCACTCTGTCATTACGATTCAGCCCAAGTGACGACCGAAGTGCCAACACACGTTCTGGCTGTAAGGCCTCAGGCACATCAACTCCGACAACCGATGCCTCAACCTTCTGTCGAGGCGTTCTTCGAAGGCCAGCGATCATTTCCCCAATGGCTGGCGACGTCACTACTGCAAGATCCGCTCCAACAAGCGTTAAGGAGGCCCGGAGCCTCTTCTTCCATTCCGGCTCCTCGGGGGATGCCTGAAGGCCCATAAGGCTGGAAACAATCGGTGGTCTTCGCGACCGAGGCATAGACCGCGTTGCCATCCAGAGAAGAACTGCCGCCTTTGCTGCGAACACGTGAACAACATCAGCCTCGTTCAGCACCATCCGGCGGAGACAAAGGATGTCTCTGAGCACTCGCAAGGGTGAACCAAGGCTCAGGCTCAACGCCACCGTCCTACCGCCAGCGGACCTTACCGCCTCGGAAAGAACTCCAACCCGAGACGCAACGGTTACGGCGTGACCCCTTCGAGTCAAATCAGTAGTCAGCCGACAGAGGCTGGTCTCGATGCCGCCAACATCAAGAGATTGGGTCACGAAAAGCAGCCTCATTCTTGAGACCTCCAATCGTCATAGATAACGATGTCGGCTCTGAGGGCCAACGTCCAGTTGAGAGCACCAGAAGTGGCATAGCAAAACCTGTTTGGCGACATTCCTTTCTCTCAGCCCGATTTACCAGAGTACGAACGGTCCAAGGCCCCAACTATCTGATTGACGTCGCCATCTGAGAGACCTGAGTGAATAGGCAGGGACAGGAACTCATTGGCCAACTGCTCCGAAACAGGCAGTGAACCGATTCCATATCCGAGATCCCGATAAGCGGGTTGCAGATGTACAGGCACCGGATAGTGAATGCCGTACTCAATGTTGGATTCTGCCAGGGAAGCGATTGTCAGGTCCCTGTTCGGTACGCGAACTGCGTAGACATGGTAGGTGTGACGAGACGAGGGCGGCTCAGTGGCTCGCATATGAGGGGGGAGAGAGAGAGAGCCATCATAGATGCTGGCGATCTGTCGGCGGGCTTCAAGCCATCGGTCAAGGTGTACCAACTTCTCTGAGAGGACCGCACCCTGGATTGCATCCATTCGGTAGTTGAAGCCACGAAGTTCAGGACGGTATCGCTCTCTCGCTCCCCAATCTCGAAGAACTCGAAGCGTCTCAGCAAGTTCGCCATCGTTAGTTGTAAGAGCACCACCCTCACCGAGGGCTCCAAGGTTCTTCCCCGGGTAAAAACTATAGGTCGCTATGTCTCCAAGCGAACCCACGACATGTCCGCCTCGCTCTGAGCCATGTGCCTGAGCAGCATCTTCGATTACGACAAGTCCATGCTTGTCAGCGACCTTTCTGATGCCGCTCATATCTGCCATCAGGCCATGAAGGTGAACCGGGAGAATCGCTGCGGTCCTTTCTGTGAGTGCCGCTTCGATCTTGGACACGTCCATCGTCCAGTGCTCTGGGTCCACATCAACCATCACTGGTACTGCCCCGGCCAAGACCACAGCTGCCACAGTGGCAGTGAAGGTCATCGAAACAGTGATTACCTCATCGCCAGCCTCAACACCCGCGGCCAAGAGAGCCAGATGAAGTGCCGATGTGCCCGAATTGACAGCAACCGCGTACTCCGACCCGCAGTAGTCGGCAAACGCCCGCTCGAACCGCTCGACCTCCGGACCAAGCACGAACCGGCCTGAGTCGATGACTCTGGAGATGGCCCGGTCAAGATCATCTCGAATCTCGGCGTGTTCAGACTGCAGGTTGGAAAACCTGATCATGCACCTCTGCCTCCAACTTGGGAGGGAGAACCATGCTGATCCAGTGACCTGGTTGCGGCTTCAAGCACACAAACAATGTCGAGTCCGGACTCCCCCGGAACGATGAGTTCCTCCTCACCTCGCAGACAGGCCGCAAGGTGTTCGAGTTCGACGGTTAGAGCTTCACGTGTGTCGACCTTAGGCGCGAGCATGTCGCCAACACGTGTCTGAACCAACCTGCCATGATCGACAACCGGAGGCGACGAGGTCTCAATGCCGGAGTCAAACAACTTTACCTGCTGCCCTACATCCTGATCATCGTAGACGACCATTTGGCGGGATCCAGCGAGCAGGGACCGGCGGATCTTGACAGGCGACATCCAAGACGTTCCTATGTGCGCAATGAAGTCGTCATCATAAAACAATGTCATGTAGGCAGTACTCATCTGAGTTGACGGCTCGTGCGCACTTCCCGTCGCAGACACCGCAACTGGGACCCGGTCGGTTACAAACTGAAGTATCGAGAGATCGTGGACTGCCAAATCCCACAACACATCAATGTCAGATTGAACTACCCCAAGATTCACACGAATGGAATCGAAATACCTGAGCACCCCGAGTTCACCGCATGCAACCAACTCACGCAGCTTTCTTACAGCGCCAGTAAATACGAAAGTGTGGTCTACGGCGAGAATGAGACCACGGCGTTTCGCCAACTGCACAAGAGCCTGGGACGAAATGGAATCAAGCGTCAGGGGTTTCTCAACAAGGACATGTTTTCCGTGCTCTAGTGCCTCCCGACACAACTCAAAGTGGGTTGATGCTGGGGTTGCGACCAGCACTACGTCGACCTCAGGATCAGAGAATGTTGCAACGGGGTCTTTCAAGCAGACAGTCGTTCCATAGAGGTGTCTGGCAGACTCGAGCCGGTCGCTGGAGACATCACTAATGTATTTGAGATTGAAATCGCGGCTCACGGAGAGATTCCGAGCAAGGTTGGGGCCCCAATAGCCAAAACCAATCAGTGATGCCACAAACGGCCTGCCGCTAGGTTCTCGC
>Ga0187827_10008395_pt1 | contig 11214 bp, 10 predicted proteins | sample ETNtaG_39_FD_167969 | JGI IMG/M metagenome (GOLD analysis project Ga0187827, IMG submission 167969) | Marine microbial and viral communities from oxygen minimum zone, Eastern Pacific Ocean - ETNP2014_SV_150_PacBio MetaG (Illumina Assembly) | ecosystem: Environmental > Aquatic > Marine > Hypoxic... | reverse complement strand
AGGAACCTTCGATAAGAATAGAATATTCAGCACCAGGAGATAGTGGACTTCTATGTGGTTGGCTTGATGACTGTGAAGGTCTATTTCGAATGTATTTCTCAAACAATGAAGATAATTTCAGCGTTGAGGCGAACTTCCCTGTCGTTAACAAGACTGAACCTGGAACCGGCGGTGATGGCGGTGGTATCGGTGGAGCAGTCGATGACGCACTACCCGGATTCGGACTTGCAGCGGGTGTTGCAGCCCTAGCAATGGCAGCAGTAGCAGCAAGTTCACGCCCACGCAAAGAATAGTCTAGTCAGTGCTACAAGTCCTCTACTGCAACGGTTGATTCCTCACCGGTACCGAGGTCTTTGATTCGCACCTTACCCGCAGCCCACTCCTCTGGCATGACCATGACTAATCGGGATGCTCCGCACCTTTCGGCATGCTTGAAAACCCACTTCATACGCTTATCCTCAAGCACCAAGTCGACACTTCGACCATTTGCCCTCAAAGCACTAGCAACCTGCATAGCAGCACCTCTCAATTCTGCACCCATACCGAATACGACATCTGAAACTCCATTCGTCAAATCAGGAACCAAGCCTTTCTCGGCTAGTAATTCCATGACCACCATATCTCCGAAGCCAAAGCCTGTGGCGGGCAGATCGTTTCCACCAAGTGTTCCAATCAACTTGTCATAGCGCCCGCCGCCACAAATTGCGCGCAATTCACCTGCACGGTCATGGGCCTCAAACACAGGTCCAGTGTAGTAAGCAAGGCCGCGCACAACAGAAGCATCGAACTCTACCCAGTCGCTGATTCCATAGGCATCTGTCAGAGCGAACAATGCATTCAATTCACCAACTGCTGCACTGTCACTACCCAAAGCAGAAGCAAGACTGGATAAATCATTGATACTCAAAACCGATTGAATAGTTGAGATTGAAGATGAATCGAGGCCTAATTCAGATAACTGTGCCTCGATTTTATCGGCAGGTAATTTATCCATTTTGTCGACAATAATGCAAGTTTGAGCGAAGGTATCACCTGAAATTGCCAATGAGCCCAAGACTTCCTCTAACACCTTGCGACTACTAACTCGAATCACCAAATCGGCTGAACCTAAGCCGACGCTTTGGAAGAACTGAACAAGAACTGAGAGAAGCTCAGCATCGGCCTCAACTCCATCCATACCCCAGATGTCAACATTCCACTGGTAGTGCTCACGACCTCGGCCACGTTGCGTCCTCTCGTAGCGCCAACATTGGGGAATCGAATACCATTTGATTGGTAGAGCCAGAGCACCTGCTCTTGCCATCACCATCCTTGCCAATGAAGGAGTCATTTCTGGGCGCAAAGCCACCTTGCGCCCGCCCTTGTCTTCGAAATTGTAGAGTTGTTGAGTGATTTCCTCGCCAGCCTTGCGCGTGTAGAGTTCTTCTGTCTCAAGAACAGGAGCATCATACTCCTCGAATCCGTGGGCTCGAGCCGCCGAATGGAAGCGCTCGAATAGCCAATTTCGCACGCGCATATCTTCGGGGTAGAAGTCGCGCGTACCACGTACTCCCTGAGTCACGAAGGGAAAGGGGCGGCCATTTGTTCTTCAAGCCCTACGCCGCTCTTTGAACTCAGCAAGCCTTTCTGAGCGAGTAATCCGACCGTCGGAGAGGGGGAATGCTAGCCATCTTAGAGTTAGGAAAGAGAGGAAACCAAAGATTGCCTCATTGATGAAGAAGATGATGATGTGATTGTAACCGAGTATGTCGCTGAAGTAAGCAATTGAAGCAGTAGATATGAGCCAAAGAATGCCATATATGACAAGCATGACGATAAGGCTCTGGGTGTATCCAGTAGGAGATTCAAAAGTTAACCAGCGATGTAGGAAATGAGCCTGCCAAGTACTAACCAGATAGGCTATTGCCCAAGCACTAGCGGCTGGAAAACCCTCGACTAGAGCCATTCCTTCTAACCAATAATAGATTAGAAACATCACTGCGACATTTATGCAACCAACCGCACAATACATCACGTATTCTCGAATGAGTTTGGACCAAGGGTAATCCTCGTTGACCAGCACTCGGTTCCCTCACGCGAGTTCCGCTTCAAGAGACGCACCGGAGTGACCTCGAGTGTCACCATAATCGTCAACAAAAGTTGGAGGTAACGAATCACCAACCTGAACGATGTATGGGTCCTCTCCACCAGGAAGGGTATCGATTGGCGCATCTGCACCATCAGGTACATTTCGATAGAGGGGACGTGGTTCTAAGTCCCAATTTGGTGGCCATAGGGAACCATTCACTGAAGTTACACGGTTAACCAAGATATATTTGTTCATACCAATGAATAGACCAGCAGTAACTCCCCAGAACAGTAAGATGATGGAGATTCCATGCGGGTTTGATGGGTTCCATGGATCATGAACATTCGTCAGAAGGTCACCAAAGTAAGATAGCATCAGTACGCCGAACATCAATGGGAATCCAAGATACATGATGTAATCCCACCACTTTCCAATCCACCAATCGTTGTCACCAGTGTTGATGAAATCATCTCGGAAAGAAGATACACCATGGTCAAGGTATTCACGGAAGTCAAAGCCTTCCACTCCATTGTCATCTTGCCAAACACGGTAGCGATTCCATCCGTACTTCCAAATTGAGTATGCAATGAATAATCCGCTGAACATCAGCCCGTAGCCCCAAATGTGATCCTGAACTTCTAGGAATTGTGGGAAAGCAACCCCGGTTCCCGGGTCCATGCGAATCCACAACATGGCGCTGGGCAGACCGAAGAGGAAAATTGCAATCGTAGTGAATCCAACAGCCTGGGGTCTCTCGATTCCGTGGTCAACGAAGTTGCGAACACATAGTTCAACAGTAGAAATCATCGAAGTTAGAGCGGCAAAAGAAAGGGCTAGGAAGAACATTGTAACCATAGCCAATTGAACAACGGGGCCGCCAGGTGCTTGAGCGAAAACCTCTGGTAAAACTAGGAAAGTGATTGCGCTGCTACCTCCGCTAACTGCGCTAAGTGGGTCATCGACAACCGCGAATACTGCCATCATCACTGTCAATCCTGCAATAATCGAGATGCTGTTGTTTGCAAGACACATTGTCGCGGCGTTGAGAGTTGTATCCTCATCCTTACGCATGTAGACTGAGTAAGTGATTGCCATACCCATTCCAGCAGAACATGACCAAGCTGACTGAGATAGACCGTTGATCCAAGTCTCTGGTTGAGCCAAATACTCTGGCTGGATACTGAACATGTAGACGAATCCATCGAGGCTGCCATCATCAAGGTCCATGACGAAGGCGAGGAATAAAGCCGCGAATAATAGAACGAATAGTGAGACCATCAAGAATACATTGACCTTCTCAATCGCCTTTGCACCATTCCAAATTGCTAGCAAGGTGATGATTACTGCAATTGCTTGGAAGAAAATTACTTGCTCGGGTGCTTGAAGGAATGAATTCCAAACCTCGACAGTATCAACATCGCCTGACAGACCACCGCGAATCGCTGCCTGGAAGTAATTCAGACACCATCCTGTAACAACAGCATAATAGAAACCAATAGCGGTTGAAATCCAAGCCGTCCACAGACCCATCCAAGCGAATCTCTTTCCTGCAAAAATTCGGAAAGTACCAACAGTTCCAGTTCTACTGCGCTTACCCAGAGCAAACTCTGCAATAATTAGTGGAACTGACCAAAGGAAGAGGAAAATTACCCATGGAACGAGGAATGAACCTCCACCATTGGCACCGACCATTCTTGGGAATCGCCAAATGTTTCCAGTTCCTATCGCAGCACCAATAGTGGCGAAAATTAGACCAAGGCGTCCGCTGAACTCATCAGAACCTCCGGATTGCATCAAACATCCTCCTCGGTTACAAATTCAGGAGGGAGGCCAATCACACCGCGTTCATCATCAAACATAGCCCTCAAGGTATAACCTAAGCCACCCCAGACCATTGTAGCGATGAAGGTAAACATCAACAGAGCAAAAACACCTGATCCAAACGGTGCTCGATAAGGCAATGATAATTCATAGTAATTGGCAGTATCAGAATTTGGATAAGTAAAGGGGAAGGCTCCATTTGTGGTACCCAACATCGCCTTGTAGTGTATCTTGCCTACTGCAGTATCAGGTATCGGAATATGAGAGACTATGCGAGTTCCGTTGGAACCATCTAGCAGAACACAAGATTCGCTAGTTTCATCAAAGGCCGACATTTTCCAGTTCACTGCAATCCACTCAGTAGGACCAAAGTCATCCTGCTGACGAGTAGGTTCAACCAAACGCCACATCAAGTGAGTGCGATTGACATCAGGAGTGAATGGGAAGGCCGAATCTAAGCACATTCCAATGGGAATCTCACCACGAGTCGGCACAGAAACTTCACTAGGAGTATCAATCCACTGAGTGCTGGTTGTATTCTCAATACCAACAATTGCACGATATCTTGGGTCATCTGCAATCTCAATCATGTAAAATGGGACTCCAAGGTTGAGGACTGCTATGTGGGCGATATCCTCAGGTAACTCATGGAAGGCGTTACCAATCTCAATAGTGTAACAATATGAATTGTGAACGCCGTAGTGCCAATCACAGAAATCACCTGTAGTCGGATAAAGATCAGATGACTGCATGGGGGCATAATTTGTCATTTCACCCATAATATTTCCATGATACTCAAGGTATTCTTGATCTGGATTGTCACAGTCAGTGCAGTGACCCCAAGGCCATAGAACCAGTTCAGAGAACGAGTGCCAAGTCAAGGTGGATTTGAAATCTGAAGCTCCATCGCCATCATCGTCGTTCATTTCGGTAATATCTTGGATAAACTTGGTCTCAGGCTCACTGTTACCGCCCATCCAGTCTTCGTCGGTCTGACCATCAGCATCGTCGTCCTTTCCATCAACATGGTCCTCGTTGACTAATCCATCTCCATCATTGTCCTCATAATTAACAGGGCCATTGTAAACGTCGTTATTAGCCCCTGAATCAGAATAGCACATACCTGGGAATAGCGGACCAGTTGCACCCAATGGTGCACCCCACTCAAATTGGTAGTTGCGGTTTAGGTCTACACCATCACACGAGGGATCTGGCTCTTCATCGATATCAGGAATTGGGGTTACTCCAGTAACGGTGTTGTCGCGTAGATTCTTTCTCCAACCAGAGGTTCTACAATTCTCCCAAGCAGTCTCACCACAGTATACTTCTCTGTCATAGCGGTTACCATCGACATTGAGCATTGGAATAAGATAAATTTCACGTGTATTGACCATATCGGTGATAAATTGTTCACTAAAGTCCTCATCAACTCCTAAATCACCTGGGCCACAAGGTACACCGTCTCCATTGCTGTCTTGGTTGGTAGCGTTCAACAGCAAGCAGTCACCATCGTTGTCTATGCCGTCCCAGCCGTCTTCGTCAACTAATCCGTCACCGTCATTATCGATTCCGGCCTTTCCGTAGTAGTATGCCACAGTCTCTAGGAAAAACATTGGAACTTCGTATGACATCCACTCTCTAGCATGGTGATTACCTACTAGCATAACATCAGGGCGGTCGGCATAATTTCCATCATCACCGTTGAATTCATTGTAATCCCCGCCATTAACATTAGCAGTAATTTTCATCCATGGACTTCGGTGATTGTAGTACCATCCCTCATATTCGGTGGCAGTCATTTCATCGCCACGAGCATTGACGCCACCAAGTAACCCTTCATGGAATTGAAGAAAATTAGGATAATAGGCAGCCAAAGTTTGCATTCTCTCCTTCATTGAAAAGTAGTCATGGTACGAACGGAATTGGAGTTGATCATAATCACCATGTGGCCCCCAAGGGAAGATCTGGTTGGCATAATCAGATGACCAGATTTCCTCGGGTGTTGCCCCTGTATCAGCATCTTGAGCTACTACCGGTGAGAGCATTACAACGGGAGCGAAGACCGAAAGAAGAAGGGGCATTAGCAGGGCTATTGCAGGGATTCGTCGCGCTCTAGCGACTCCAATCGAATCAGAGAGTCTCATGCTGCCCGCCATAGGAACATCCTGTCGAGTCGTAAGGCGGTCTTCAATCCCTCGCTAAGTCGGTCCATAGGACCGGGGCGGGGTTTATTGGGGGGTGGTCGTCGGGCGAGTCATGCAAGAAGGGGCTGACATGGCTACTGGAAGTACCGGATTTCCTTATGATTTCCTGAATGAATTCATGGAAAAGGGTACTGATGAATTGATTTTTGGAATGAATAGTGGAACTTTGATTATTGTTCTAGCACTAATCGGTTTATCCGTTGCTGGTGGAATTGCTGCAAGGCGCTTCATCTTCCCTAAATTAATGGATTTACTCTCAAAAACGGATAGGATTGATGGAAAGACATTGATGGCACCAAAATCTCTTGGATGGATGATTGGTTTCCTGATTTTCTCAGAATCTATGTCTTGGCTTTCCAATAATACTGGACCAATCTGGGATGATTCATTTGCACAGGCACTAATTGATTGGACATTCACACTATTTGTTCTAGGCCTGTTACTAGCAACTTACCGGCTAGTTGACTTCCTCGATGCTTTCATTGTCGTTGAGGGTGATGCGAATATCGCTAGCCGCCGTTCTTTGGCAAGTGTAGCAGAATCTGTGGGTCACCTTGCAGTGGTTTTGATTGCAGCATTCGTAATGGCTGGTCTGATTGGTATCGATCTAAATGGATTGATTGCAGGATTGGGAATTACGGGTCTAGCATTAGCCCTCGCAGCGCGCGACACTGTAGCCAATATCTTCGGAGCAATTTCAATCATTATTGACCAACCATTCAATGTCGGTGATTGGATACTAGTTGAGGGAATTGAAGGAGAAGTTGTAGAAATAGGACTACGTACAACTCTAATTAGATCCTCAGCAGATACTTTGATTACTATTCCAAATGCAAACCTAGTAAACTCTCCAGTTGAGAATTTCAGTCAGCGAAGATTCCGTAGAATACAACCTACCTTCGAATTTGAAGCGAATTCAAATCCAGAGTCATTGAAGTCATTCTGTGAGAAGTTACTAACCAAGGTGAAGGAAGATGCTCGTGCAGTAAAGGAAGGAGATTCTTGGGTTCGTGTAAATTCATTTGGTCCTTCAATGGTAACCGTATCCTGTAACTTCTATTCAGTTCAGTCCGCAGCATCACAAAGAGAAATGACTGAAGATATCATACTGATGGCTCAGACGATTGCAACAGATTGTGGATTAGAATTCCACGAACCTCGTCTACGTCGACAATGAGGAGCACTCAGAATGACGCATTTGGTACTAATTCGACACGGTCAATCTGTGTGGAATGCCGCAAATCGTTTCACCGGCTGGACTGATGTTGAGCTATCTCCTAAGGGAGAGGATGAAGCAGCCGCTGCAGGCAAAGAATTAGCCGATTTATCCTTCGACGTGGTACACACTAGCGCATTAGTAAGGGCTCAGCGTACTGCTGAAATTGTCATGCTTCATAATCGCTCATCTGGTGATATTCCAACCAGATATGATGAACGACTCAATGAGCGGCATTATGGAGATTTACAGGGTCTCAATAAAGCGGAAACTGCCGAAATTCATGGCGCGGACCAAGTTCACATCTGGAGGCGCTCTTTCGACGTCCCCCCTCCAGGTGGAGAAAGTCTTGAGATGACAGCAGAACGAACTATCCCCTATTTTGTTGAAGAAATAATACCTGATTTAGAAGAAGGAAAAAATGTCCTTGTTGCGGCTCATGGGAACTCTTTGAGATCTATTGTAATGTATATCGAGAAGATTTCTCCAGATGACATAACCAGTCTTGAAATTCCAACTGGAGTCCCAATGCACTACGTCTTTAAGAATAGAGAAATTCGTAGAGTTGACTGAATTTCACCACTAATGAATCGGATTTTCTGGCGGCGGGGCTGCAGCATGATATTTTCTTCGTAAAATATAGGCTAAGGAGAAAAGTATCAACGGGATATATGGGAATAATAGGTCTCCATCTAGCCACAAGGATGTCCAGTTATATGCGCCACGAATCCCCAATAAAGCACACATTATCCAAAGAGCAGAGAGTATTCTAGAATTGAAGAGTTGTTTTTGTAATGCTGGAACTTTCTTAATTACAGTTACCGCAGGTTCAGGCGCACCAGACTGATGAGATACTGCCTCAACGACATCTAGAAGGGATTGTTCATATTCCCAAATCACTACCCCTCCTGTATGTGCACTAAACGATCTTTTGGAACACCATGAAGGTGGTGCAGTTGTGGACCACCCGTCAATTACTGCTTTTCGGAGAATTGAAAGTTCAATTTCACTAGAATTGTTATAGTGGATTCGAGAAATATCTTGTAATAAGCTTGCAACATCACGAATTGCTGGAAGATCAAACTCATTCTGGAGAAGCCCATATGCTAGTCGAGAAGGACCAATTCTTATTCCCATCGAACCTGAATTAGACTCAAAAAATTGAGAGAGGCGTACATCCCCCAAGTCTAGCGTTGCAGGTGCGCCCCTAGTGAAGGGGGCCCGCCACAATGATGCTGACTTCAGGCGAACCTCGATTTCATGAAATCTCTCATTCCATCTCTTCTGGTCGGGGGGATTAGTCCATTCGGATTCAGCTGCTAGGTGATACCGTCCGAGTGCTGCTCCGCATCGATGAAGCAGTGTTTGGGTAGATTCAGTATCGTTTCGCTGCAAATGATCAGAAAGAACCTCTGCTGCATCGTTCGAAACCTCTCTCTTTCTACGCAATAAGATTAATTCATGGTCTTCATGCAAGTAACCGCCACATGGAACATCGAAATCATTCGGTGCGATTCTTGAGCGAGAGCGGAGGTTTGGTCCGCTCCAAGGCTGTATCTCAGCAAGCCACAAGCCGTCTTCTGCAGTGATTTCGAAGACAGGTCCCCTTTCTGAGGCTTCAATTATTATCGATTGGATATTTCGTGGCACTTCACCCCATTCAGTCAGTTCTTCTATTGCCTTTTGCCACCCCTCAGAAGTAGAAAGTGATTCAACTGGCTCTAGAATTTCAATACGGAATCTCATACCTCGAAACAGATGTGAAGAGAATCCTGAAGGTGCCTCAACTTGAGAGTCGACCTCGACCATAGCTGAAGGACGCCATGCATTATGGAGGTGTGACTCGGACGGTGACACAGTGCGGCCAAAGCCGATTAAGGCTTGATGCAATCGGTCAAGCCAATTCAATTATTCCGAAGGATTGAACCGGAGTAGGTGAAGCGGCATATTGTGATTCAGACACCTGAGGATATGCCACTGGCTGTCGATATGGATGGCACTCTCATTCTTACCGACATGAGTAGAGTTAGTGCTAAACAAGTTTTTCTGAGACGTCCTTGGATGATTCTATCAACTATTATTCTTGAATTGACAGGACAGCGAGCTAAGTGGAAAAAACAACTTGCCCGAAAACTTGTTTTTGATCCTGCAGAGCTAACCTACCATGAGGCATTCGTAGATTGGTTAACAGGAGAAAAGGCACGAGGTAGAACAATCATCCTAGCTACCGCATCAGATCGAACTTTGGCTGAAATCATAGCAGCACATGTTGGTTTGTTCGATGATGTCATGGGTTCTGATGGGATAACCAATCTACGAGGGCAGCGCAAAGCCGAGGCACTAATCGCGCGTTTTGGAGAGAAAAAGTTCGGTTATGCAGGTAACAGCAAGCATGACATCCCTGTTTGGGAACACTGTGAACAAGTTATTGTTGTCAATGCTGAAAGAGGTCTGCTCGATAAAGTGGGAGATTCGGCGAACCTCGTCTTTGAATGAATCAGGACTTTGCGCCGACGACCTTTAGCGCGAACCTCATTTGGTTACTGCATGGGTCGCGCACGTAAGGCTACAGGTCTGCGTTTAGATGCGCTTGCTCATTGGTTGTTGAAATTCCGAATTATTGCGATTCCTGCACGTTGGATGGCAAATTCCTCACTAGCTTGGAGTTTTGTTTCTAGAGTTGACCGAATTCGGAGAAATCGAATGCGAGATCGTATTCTATCGGCTGGTCCTGAAATGATGCCGCAACATGTTTCAATGATTATGGATGGAAATAGAAGATTTGCATGGTCCAAATCTTTGCAGACTGAAACTGGCCATGCAGCAGGAAAAGAACGATTGAAAGAAGTAATGAAATGGATTTTGGAACTGAAAATTCCATATCTTACCGTTTATGCACTATCTACTGAAAACCTTAGTGGCCGAAGCGAGGATGAATTGAATACTCTATTCAATCTCTATGAAAGTGGACTCAATGAGATTAGTGTCGATCCATTGATTCACAAAAATAAAGTGAAAGTGCAGGTTGTTGGACGTACTGAATTACTGCCTCAAAGAGTTAGAGATGCAATCGATAAGGCCTGCGAAGCAACGGCTGAGTACGATGATTTCTTGTTTACCGTTTGTCTTGCATATGGTGGACGAGAAGAAATTGTTGATGCAGTAAAGCGAATAGCCTCTGAACACGCATCGGGAACTCTGGAAATCGAATCGATTGACCCCTCAACTATCTCAAGTAGACTTTACACTGCAGAACTCCCGGATCCCGATCTGGTTATCCGAACTTCAGGAGAAGAGCGTGTGTCGAACTTTCTTCTTTGGCAAATCGCCTATGCTGAACTATACTTTACAGATGTACACTGGCCATCATTTTCAAGGATTAATCTGTACAATGCTATAGAAGACTATCAATTAAGGAAGAGAAAATATGGCGAATGAAAAATGCACAGAGTGTGGCCGAGATGGTTATCGAAGCCCATCCGTTACTGTAGATGCTGTAGCCGCCCGTGAAACGGATAATGGATTGGAATTATTGATGATTGAAAGAGGGGAAAATCCTGTTGTATGGCAAGGTATGTGGGCGTTTCCCGGAGGTTTTGTCGACTATGGAGAAGACCCTGAAGATGCAGTAATCCGAGAATTAATGGAAGAGACTGGAGTTAAGGGTGAAAATCCACAAATTCTGCATGTGCTTGGAGCGCCCGGAAGAGATCCTCGAAAACACTGCGTTGGACTATTCTACCTAGTTGATGCCGATTCTTCTGCTAAACCTATAGGAGACGATGACGCTGTATCTGCGGCTTGGGTTCCAATCGAGCAACTGAATGCTGAAAATGTAGCCGCAGACCATGTCAAAATTGTGAATATGTTCAAAGAATAATCCTATCACTAAGATACTACTCGCA
>Ga0187827_10008394_pt1 | contig 11215 bp, 11 predicted proteins | sample ETNtaG_39_FD_167969 | JGI IMG/M metagenome (GOLD analysis project Ga0187827, IMG submission 167969) | Marine microbial and viral communities from oxygen minimum zone, Eastern Pacific Ocean - ETNP2014_SV_150_PacBio MetaG (Illumina Assembly) | ecosystem: Environmental > Aquatic > Marine > Hypoxic... | reverse complement strand
ATCGCATCAGAGGCAGATATTTCGCACGTCCAGACCGAAGTCGAACGCCTCAAAGACTCTCCCTATGGCCGCACTGGCACCTTTGGCGGCACGGGATTTGGCGACATTGCACTCGTCACCGCACCGTTCCTCACACACCCCAAAGGCATCCGCGATGTCGAAGAATGGTATATCTCCACCTTCACGCGGCAGGACTACATCCACAAAGTCTTTGAGCGCCAGTGCGAAATCGGCATTCAAAACCTCGAAACCTTCCACAACAATGTTGGCGACACCATCGATGTGCTCTTTGTGTGCGGCACCGACTTTGGCACACAAACCTCCACCTTCTGTTCTACCGACACCTTCGATAGCCTCTACGCTCCTTATTACAAACAGGTCAACGACTGGGTTCACCAGCACACCAGTTGGAAAACCCTGAAACACTCTTGCGGCGCAGTCGAATCCTTCATCCCACACTTCATTGAAACGGGATTCGACATCCTCAACCCGGTTCAGTGTTCCGCCACTGGCATGGATCCCCAAACCCTTAAAGATCGCTACGGCGACCGCATTGTCTTTTGGGGTGGCGGTGTCGATACCCAACAAACCCTCCCCTTCGGCACAGCCGATGAAGTGCGCGAACAGGTGCTTCAACGCTGCGAAATTTTCTCACCAAACGGCGGATTCATCTTCAACAGCATCCACAACGTGCAAATGAACACCCCGGTCGAAAACATCGTCGCCATGATCGACGCCGTCAAAACATTCAACGGACGTTCGTGATCTATCCTCTTTCCGCCCAAAGGAAATCCTCATGACCCCACGCGAAATCGTCACCCGTACCATCCGCTTTCAAGGTGCCGAACGCATGCCCTACACTCTGTCCGAACCTTATGGCAACGACATCGTTAGCATCGGCATCTCGCCCTCGCCCGATGCACGACCACCAGTTGGCAAAGATGAATGGGGTGCCGTGTGGGACAACATCGGTGTCAGCCGCTTGGGCGAGGTTCAAGAAGCACCACTCAAACGCTGGAAGGACTTTGATCAGCTCACCATTCCCGACATCCATCGTCCCGACCGCTGGGAAAAACTTCAGAATGTACGCAAACGCGCCGGAGATAAATTTCTCCTCGCCAGCGGCATCTCTATCTACGAACGCGTACACTTCATTCGCGGCCTTGAAAACACATGGATGGACGTCTACGACGCACCCGATCAGTTGGGCACCCTTATTGACATCCTCGTCGGCATGAATCTCGTCGCCATCGAAAAATTCGCTTCAGCAGGCGCCGACGGATTCTTCTTTTGTGACGACTGGGGCCTGCAAAACCGGCTCATGATCAACCCCGATGCCTGGCGCTCCATCTGGAAACCCCGCTATGCGCGCATCTATGAAGCCGCACACAAAGCCGGGCTGCTCACCTTTCTCCATTCCTGCGGTTATATTGTCGATATCCTCGACGACCTCATCGACATCGGCCTTGACGTCATCCAGATGGACCAGCAGGAAAACATGGGCCTCGACTTGCTCGGTAAACGCTTTGGTGGTCGCATTACCTTCTGGAATCCCGTTGACATTCAACGCACCATGGCGCACGGTTCCCTCGACGACATCCGCACCTATTGCCAAAAAATGGTCACCGCCCTCGGGCGACCCAAAGGCGGCTTTATTGCCAAATGGTACGGCGACCCCAGAGGCGCAGGCCATCGGCCCAAAGCCATTGAAGCGATGTGTGAGGAATTTGTCAAACTCAGCAATTTCAGTGAGCAATCATCAATAAACAATGGTCAATAGTCAGTCGCTTCTGATCATTGTTCATTGTCCATTGATATATTATATTGATTTGTTATCGGACTTTTCCGGCCTTGCAACAACCCAAATTTTGAATTTTTCTGGAGCCCCTATGTCTACCCCCAACATCGTCTTCATCATGACCGACAACCAGGGCGCATGGTCCATTGGCTGTTATGACAACCCCGACATTCGCACCCCCAACATCGACCGCCTCGCGCAAGAAGGTATGCGATTCACCGATGCTTATTGCGTCAACTCCGTCTGCTCCCCTAGCCGAGCCACCTATTTCACTGGCCTCATTCCTTCCCAACACGGTGTGCATTGTTATCTCGGCGGCGAAAAACCCGACTCCCAAATGGGTCCCGATGCTTACTGCACCGTCGCCGAATTCCCCACCCTCTCACGCACTCTAAACAACGCCGGTTATACCTGCGGCCTCTCAGGCAAATGGCACTTAGGCGACAGCCTGAACGAACAAGAAGGCTTCTCTTACTGGTTTAATCGCCCAAAAGGCCATACAGCCACCTTCTATGACGATGATCTCATCTGGAATAATGAAGTTTACAAAGAATCCCGCTACACAACCGACGTCGTTACCGAACACGCCCTCGACTTTTTAGCCAACCATCGCAAAGATCCCTTCTTCCTTTATGTCGCCTTCAACGGTCCCTATGGATTGGGCCAATCAATGACCGAAATACATCAAAATCGCCATACCGAATATTATGCCAACAAAGAGCTCTCCTGCTTTCCCCGAGAACCCATTCATCCCTGGCTGCGTCAAAATCGCGATTTCATGAACAATCCAGTAAGCATAGAAGGATACGCATCGGCAGTCTCTGGTGTAGACGACGGCGTAGGAGCTATCCTCAACGCATTAGACGAACACGGCTTGTCCGAAAACACACTCGTCATCTACACCTCCGATCAGGGCTTAACAGGTGGGCATCACGGCATGTGGGGCATGGGCGATCATTCGCGGCCGTTACACACGTATGAAGAAACCATTCACATCCCACTCATCTTCCGACACCCCCAACACATTCCATCAGAATCGCTATGTGAACACCGCACCTGCAACTACGACTTCATGCCCACACTGCTCGACTACATCGGTTTGGCCGATGAAAGCCCCACAGCCTCACCCGGTCACAGTTATGCGCTTACACTCCAGGGACAATCTCAAGACTGGAACAACACCATCTTCCACGAATTTGAAAACCTGCGCATGATCCGAAATGACCGTTGGAAATACACCTGGCGATTTTCCAGTGGTCCCGACGAACTCTACGACATGGAAAACGATCCAGACGAACGCTACAACTTAATAGGCAATCCCCATCTTGAATCCACCGCACAAAATCTACGAGAACAAATCGACACCTTCTTTATAACGCACGCCGATCCCGAATACGATCTTTGGAAAGGTGGTCGCAGCAAAGCAGGCCGTCAAATAGAAATTTAGAGGAGACACCATGCCCATTCGCTCCATTCGCAGTGAACACAATCCCATCATTCATCCCGGCTTAGATGATCGTATTGAAGGCAACATCAACGGCCCAACCCTCATCCGCGTACCTGAATGGGTCAACAATCCTCTTGGCCGTTATTATCTCTACTTCGCGCATCACCAGGGCAAATTTATTCGCCTTGCATATGCCAACAACGTACTTGGCCCCTATACTGTACACACACCCGGAGTGCTTGAAATAAGCGACACATTATTTGAAAGACACATCGCATCGCCCGACGTACACATTGATCACAATGCAAAAAAAATCCACATGTACTATCACGGTTCTGGATTTACAGGCCCCAAACCTGATGACCTCAAGCAACTCACATGTTATGCTGAATCTGATGATGGTTTAAATTTCGTTACCGATCATATCTGCCTGGGCACTTCCTACATGCGCATTGTCCAATGGAACGGCTATTATTACGGATTTGGTGGCGGTGGTTCTCGGCAACTCTGGCGCACAAAAAACAACCGCGAACTTTTTGAACGCGGCCCCAAACTCGCTATCGAAAACGAAAACTATACCGACACCACAGACTTTGACGCCAAAGCAGCAACCCTCTACCGCATGCGCCATCCTGCCCTACATCTGCGCGATCACGAACTCGACATCTATTACAGCAATGTAGGTGACACACCCGAGCGCATCAAACGAACCACCATCGACCTTCGAAGTGATTGGACCGAATGGCGAGGTTCTGCACCCGAAGAAATTCTCCGCACAGAGAATGATTATGAAGGGCTGGATCTTCCTGATGAACCTTCAACGGGCGGATCTTCACACATACGCGTCCATCAAGTTCGCGATCCTTATCTCTATACCGAAAACGACCGCAAATATCTCGTCTATTCCACCGCCGGAGAAACCGGCCTGGGCATTGCCGAACTGATCGACGAATAAGATCATTCCGGCCAACCTCAATACAGACAATGGTCTCTACTCAAAATCAACTTCTCTATGCGCTCCTCGTCATTGCGATCTGCATGATCGGGTATCGAGGGTTGCCTTCACAACCCTGGACATATGACGATCTCGACCATATTGAAGCAGCTCAAAAAGCACAAACCGATTGGACAATGCTCTTCAGCGCAGAGGCCAAAGAGCCCACCCGCTGGATGCTCAATCTGTATTTCTTCACAGCTTTCAAAATCTTTGGCGAAAACCCCACCGGATACCACACCGTCAATATTCCCCTCCACGCGCTCAATGCCTTATTGGTTGCCCATTTAATTCTCAACCTCTTTCAGCGCCCCTTGCTCGCAGGTATAAGCGGCTTGCTCTTTGCGCTCAATTGTGCAGGTTACGAAGCCGTTTATGAAATCTCTGCCACGGGTGTTCTCCTGGGCACAGCAACCGCGCTGTCCAGCGTTCTATTCGTCTGCCGTTACCTGAGAACAAACGCAACGATTGATGCCATTATCGCAGCTCTGTTTTATGCAACAACGCTTTTCTGCTACGAATCATTCGCATCTGTCCTATCTCCCATTCTATATCTGTGGTGGATCAAAAAAAGGCACGATTATCGTTTGCCTCTCATTCTTTGCGCCCCCCTTCTACTGTTCCTTCTGATAGATCAAGTTGTTTATGACACCGCCAGCGGAAAAGTTGCTTTCAACGCCATTGCATTTGGTTGGCATGTCATTTACAACTTTGGATTTTTCCTCACTCGCCTCTTTCTCAACGCTCATTTGACGCCCACAGGATGGGATGGCCCACCACCCTTTGATGTACCTGGCATTCAATATGATGCTTATGCGCTTTGGGGCGGCATTCTATTTGCATTGCTTTTATTTTTGTGCCGACGCCATTTAGTAATTCGTTTTGCCACAGTCTGGGTCACTGCAACTCTTATACCCTACATCTTCAGTACACAGCAATTCTACTTTTCTCGCTACTGGTATCTTGCAACTGTGGGCAGTTCATTATTGGCCACATTATTTATAGTCGGATTTCTATCTCGTTTAATATCTCAAGAGAAGATGGTGTACGCGTCTATTACAGCGATCATCGCTCTGACCACCGCATTTAGTTTTCAAAAGATGCAATATTACGAAGGCCGATTTCTCACCCACGCAGGCAACTTTCACCTCGACCATCGGCACAACGCGTCCTATGCTATTGAGCTCTATGAACACGCACGAGACAAATACCATATTCACACCCCCATGCTCTACAATAATCTCGCCGCCGCCTTTATCGAAACCAATCAATTCGAACGGGCGCTTGAAACGCTTATTTCATTGATTCAAAAACGACCGGACTACGCAAACAGTTATCGACAACTCGCAACAGTACGAGTGCATCAAAATCAGTATGAAAAAGCTTTACAAGCCTATGTGCACGCCGCTGAATTAGACCCTACTTTCCTCGCCGACTTGCATCGATTTGCAGATGGTCGCCTCATTCAGAAACAAAACGCTGAGGCTCTGGAAGCTTATCAACACGTCTTGAGAATCGATCCATCTTATACCAATATTCACCTCTGCCTTCTCAATATTGGCCGCATTCTCCATACCCTTGGCCAAACCCAACAGGCAATCCCATTTTTGCAGCGTGCGCTTGAAATCCACCCTGAATTTTCGACCGCAGAACAACTGCTCAAACAAATTCAAAATAGAATGAAATAACAATCTTGTGATTACCATCACGGCACTCTATTATGACGCATAGCATATTCCAAGCGTCAATCTTACAGTGAGGGATACAATGAAACATCTACTCATATTGAGCCTTATCGTTCTCGTCGGTGCCAGTACTCAGCCCATATACGCCGATTGGAATCCTTTTAAAAAAAATAAAAAAGTAGACAATAAAATTGCCGTAACCATCGCGCAGTTTCAAAAAAAAGACCCGGATCTCAAAAGTTTTTTCGACCAGGCATTTGGATATGCCATTTTCCCAACAGTTGGCAAAGGTGGTATTGGCATTGGCGGAGCTTATGGCAAGGGCGAGGTCTATCAAAAAGGCAAATTAATTGGCACAACATCGCTCAAACAGATCAGTATTGGCTTCCAATTTGGTGGACAATCTTATAGCGAAATCATCTTCTTTAAGGACAAAGAGACTCTGGAAAAATTCACAGATGGCAATTTTGAACTCAGCGCTCAAGCATCAGCCGTCGCAATAAAAAAAGGTGCCTCCAGCAACGCAATTTATGACGAAGGCCTGGCAATATTCACATTGGCCAAAGGCGGCTTGATGTATGAAGCCACCGTTGCTGGCCAAAAATTCTCTTTCAAAGACCGTTCAGAGGATATAAAAAAAGAAAAAGAGAAAAAAGACCCATAATCCTCTCGATAATGGGTTGCATAGCCAAACAATTCAACGTAATTTGTAATCATGAAAATGAATCAATAGGGGAATCTTTGCACTCTGCACTTTGCATACTTCTTGGGGAGGACGTATGGGATATACCACTCAGGTGCGCGAATTTACAAAAGCCTGCAACGACGAACTGCCAGCTCACCCACAAAGCATGACAGACGAAGGCATCGCCTTTATCCGACAAATGGTCAACGATGAACTGGATGAACTATTAGAAGCCCAAAACGTCACCGAACAGGCCGACGCCCTGGTCGACGCCATCTATTATATTTGTGATTTCGCTGTGCGCAACGGCATCAACCTCGACCCTCTATTCGACATTGTGCACGGTGCCAACATGCAAAAAGTCGTCAATGGCAAAGTCATTCGCCGGGACGACGGAAAAATTCTCAAACCCGAAGGCTGGGAAGATCCCGCCCCCAAACTCGAAAATGAAATGACCCGCCAGAATCGTGAAGGCGGGTTTAACAATGAGCAATAAAAACAATGAGCAATGAACAGTGAACAATGAACAACAGATGATTGCTTGAGCCATTATTGATAATTGTTCATTAAAAAGAAAGGATCACGCCATGATCTTCCGACTTTTCTCTATTGTTTTTCTCGTCATCTTTGCTTTGGTTGGCACAGTGGCAGGCAATGCCCTCCGGATGGCAATTGACAAAACCTATCGCAAGCGCTACAGCACACCCGATACGGGTGATCTCGTCATCACAGGCGTGCTCAGCAACAGTCTCATTGCTGCCGTGATTGCGCTCTTCTCGGGTGCCCGACTGTTCACTGCCCTTGTCGGAGGCGCGGTTCTGACGGCTGTTCTCGGTGATCGGCTCGACCGTGAACCTTTTCAATGGACGTTTGCAGAAGAAGAAGCGGAAGAAAAACCCCACACGCTCTTATCCGAACCCATTCCGACCAATGGCGTTAACTCTTCGCCAGACGCGGAGTAAAATGGCTTAAAAAAATCGTTGTCACTCTGAGTGCAACGAAGAGTCTCACCACGAAAAGCGTTGAGTTTCTTTAGTCGTAAGCTCCTTCAGAAAGACAATAACCGATCCATTCACAATGGTTCTCTGCGATCATGCAATTGTCTGCAATCGTTGGGAACCATTCGTTTTTTGATACGTTTCAAAAACATCCACAATCTCATTTTATCAGCACCCGAAAAAACGGAATCTGCGATGTTTCCTATTTTTAGAATTTTATTTTTTATTTTTTTAAGTTTTCAGCTGGCATTTACAGCAACAGCGGCAAAAACACTCCATTTTGCCTCAGAAACCGGAGACACCGCTCGTGTTCGCGAGCTCTTGAATCAGAGGAAACAAGTCGACCTGCGCGATAACCGAGAGCGCACAGCCCTCATCTATGCAGCCTCTCGAGGCCACCTCGCCATTGTAAATATGCTCTTAGCACACGGAGCAGATATCCACGCCGAAGGCCGCCACCACCTCAATCCTCTCAATGCCGCTATTACCCGGAATCAACTGCCAGTAGTCAAACGCCTTATAGAAGCTGGCGTTGACATCCATTTTGGCGCATTAGATGGAACTCGACCCTTAGCTTTAGCCGTTGAACAAGGGCGTGTCGAAATTGTCAAAATACTTTTAGAAAACGGCGCAAATGCCAACACCTTCTCATCTGAAAACAAATCCGTTTTAAGCATCGCTCGTGATTATAGTTATGAGGACATTGCCAATCTTCTCCTTAAACATGGCGCAGATTCCAAAGCCTTGCCTCCCCGAACACTCTCCGTAGCAACCACCATCGACACACTGCTGATTCGCAAAGCCCTCGAAAAAGGTGTCGAACCCGCCAGGGCATTGCGTATGGCCGTTGAATTAGCAGACACAAATATTGTCCGCCAACTCTTAGAACACGGCGTGGACGTCAATGCGACCACAAAAGGCAATATCACACCTTTGATGATAGCAACAGGTCTCGGCAATCTATCGCTTGTCCAGACCCTATTAAACGCAGGTGCAGATCCCTTGATCCGGGACGACCAATATCGCACAGCCTACGCATTCACCCTATTCATACACGACCGAGAGCTACGCCAGGACATTGCCGACCTCCTCCGCACAACCATGTATAGCCGCCAAATTCAAAAATAAAAGGCGATAGGATAATCCCATCGCCTTCCGCCTTCTGCCTCTCATTCTACCCCTTCAACTTATCCTGAAACGATTTGCGAAATTTCTGCATCTTGGGATTAATCACCATCATACAATAGGGCTGATGCGGATTGTCCTTAAAATAATTCTGATGGTAATCTTCCCCTTCATAAAATTTCGTAAGCGGCACAATCTCTGTCACAATGGGATCTCGCCAAAGATCCGATGCATCTGTCTCAGCCTTTGATCGCTCTGCAATCTCTTTCTGCTTCTCATCGTGATAGAAAATTGCCGAGCGATACTGTGTGCCCACATCGTTGCCCTGGCGATTCAACGTTGTCGGATCGTGCGTGCTCCAAAAAATATACAATATCTCCTCAAATGAAATCACCGTTGGGTCAAAATCAATCTGTACTACCTCAGCGTGTCCCGTTGCCCCCGAACAAATCTGCTGGTATGTCGGATTCTCCCGCTCACCGCCCGTATACCCCGACACAACCTTGTGCACCCCAACAACATCCTGAAAAACCGCCTCCACACACCAAAAACAACCCCCACCCAATGTTGCTTGCTCCAATGTATCTGACATATCTCAACTCCTCAAAATAATGTCCTCATGTAATCACCACTTCTTTTTCCTCATCACCCAGTACAAAACTCAACCGCCCCACATAAGCATCTTCTGTCGGCAACCCATGTTGTGTATAGGGATTGTGTGGAATCATTGGATATTCCAAAATCGCACCCGTTGGCGTCTCAAATTCCCGATCGCGCCACACAAAACCATTGTGATCAAGGTTTTGATTAATAAGAGCAAGCGGAAGCACCTCTATAGATTCATCAGCAAAAACGATCTCTTCACCCGCTTTTAGCAAAAGCATGAAACCCGCTTCATAGTCTGCCCCCGAATGGTTTTCTAAAATAACAAAACCAATCCGACACTTTCCACCATCAAGTGATAGGCGCACCTGTATTAGATCACGGTCAAAAGTATAGACACTCAACACCTGTGTCGCCGTCTCCTCAACACACCCTGCCAGATCGGGAATATAGGCTCTCCCGCTATTTTTACGACGAATCGTCGAAAATCTCGGCATATACTTACTGTTGCCACCACCGATCAAATACCCGCTCTTTTCATGCCACAACTCCATAAAATGCTGCGTATCCAAAATAAACCGACTGGCCTGCTCATCTATCAATTGCCAGCTCAAAAAACCCGTCCAGTCACTATCTCCAACGCGCCCTACAGCGATGTCAGCAGGTGATGTTTCCGTCAGGATATCATCACCATCTGTCCAATCAAAAAGACACTGAACATATGCGGCATAAAATGCAAGCCCTTGTGCACCATTGTCCGATGCTTTAGACATTTTAACCTGCTCACAACAACCTATCATACGATCCAGGCACAACTGCCTACCAGCCTCACTCCGCAAAAAACTCGGTGGCAAAAAAACAAATGGACGCGCACTATACCGCATCCGGCAATCTGCAGCAATGCTGCTGGATCCATCGGGCAAACTCAAAAACTTGAAAAAGCCCAGTGCACGTCCCATACACGCTAAGGCATCCGCATCGCCCGAATGCTCTGCATACAGTGAAACGGCCTGTGCCGTCACCATCGAATAATTCACTACAATGCCATCACCCTCGGGCCACACGCCATCTGCTCGCTGTGTAGGCACAATATATCGAGCAAAAAAATCGCGTGCAAAATCAACCCAATCCTCCCGATTGAAATACACCCCTGCCTCGTAAAACAACAACCCATGCCAGGTTGCATGGTTGCCGGGAAAACGAACGGGTGCCTCTTCAAAACGACTTTTAAAACGATTGATCAATTGCGCCACAGCGCCCTGAATAGATTGCGCAACCGCATCGTGCAATGCCTCATCACCAACACCGTGTTCTCGCATCAACTGCAACGACTTCAATAGATAGTAATTCAACCACTCCCCAATATGCCGCCCCCAATCGCGTCCTCTGGAATAGTGTGGCGTGTGAAACTCATCATCCGTTATGCTCAAAATATAAAGCATGTTTGCCAGTGCAATCTCTCTAAATTCTGAACGCTCCTCTTCCGTTGCACCCGGCACCACACCTTCCGACAGCAACAAAAACGCATAGTGTGCGACCTGATTATAATACGAAGGTCCTTCGGCTTCGGGAAAATCAGCCAAATCCAAATCCATACTTCCCGAAGGCCCATAATGCGGCGCAATAGCCCGAGTCCAAACCAAAAGCAAATCCGCTGCTGCATCGCGCAAAGTCTCTAACGATTCTGTTGACATAATACCCTCACTATCCTCGATCATCTGATAAACACCGAGCCACAAACCGCTCATCTGTCGGTGCCAATGCCATCCCGCCCAAATCCTCTTGTTTCACCCATCTCACATCCGAATGTTCAATCGCCCCTGGCTCACCTGAAATTTGCGTCTCAACAAACTCAATCACAAACACCGACCCATCATCCC
>Ga0187827_10008393_pt1 | contig 11215 bp, 10 predicted proteins | sample ETNtaG_39_FD_167969 | JGI IMG/M metagenome (GOLD analysis project Ga0187827, IMG submission 167969) | Marine microbial and viral communities from oxygen minimum zone, Eastern Pacific Ocean - ETNP2014_SV_150_PacBio MetaG (Illumina Assembly) | ecosystem: Environmental > Aquatic > Marine > Hypoxic... | reverse complement strand
TGAAATAGAGAGAGTAAAAATTGGTCTTCAGTCTGCAAGTAAGAGAGTAAACCGTGATGTTTATAAAAGGCCTTTTAATGCTGAAGAATATATAACAAAATTAACAATGTTGAGTAAAAGGAAGATTTCCGTCCTTATCGATGTGATTTCTGACAATCCGTATGAGATTAAAGAGGACAAACTTGAAACAATAAACTTTTATATTAAACTATTAGAAAGTCTCAGAAATGTAAAAAACGCACATAAATATATGACTTATCTAGATCACAAATTGATGTTCTATCCAGGGACAGAGCTTTATTATCGTGCAATAAATGATGGTTTTATTCCAAAAGATTATATTTTAAAGGTTTTATTGACTACAACAACTGCGAACAGAAATAGTAAAACTATTGATATAGATAAAGTAATTATAGCGTTATTTAGAAGTTCATTAAAACACAAAAGAATTGTATTTATACTGAAGCTGATGAGGAAGAAATTGGTTTTTGATTTAATAAATAATGAAGTTATAAGAAAAGGATTGTTTTTGGCGTTAAGGCTAAGAAATGTGTGGCAAAATATGGTTTCCATTTCTTAAAGGTTTTGAAGGTTCTAAGACCGCAAATTCATTACTTTTTTCTTCCTGATGCGAATGCAATTGGACTGGTTGCAAGCAGGTTTAAATCGAATAGTTTTGGGTGTAAGAGTGTTCAGTGCTAGAGATTAAACAGATATTTGCCAGCTATAACAATCCCAAGGTCAATGCTGATACAGAGAGAGTTATCAGGACGATCAAAGAGGACTTTGTCTGGACCAGAGAGTTTTCGTCACCATTTGAATTTACGGAGAATTTTAAAGAGTGGGTACAGGACTATAACAATGATTATCCGCGCTCTTCCTTAAACTACTCGACTCCATATGAATATGAGAAAGAACACTTGCTGATTACTACTAAATTTTAACCTTGCTTAACGGGGTGCACTACGTTTTGTATTGTTGTTAATTCTTAAAATGGAATCATTAATTAAATTCATGTATTATGTAGGTTTGTTTGTTGTTTCTCAGTTAATAAATGAATGAAGAATTGGAGGCGAAGAAAGCTACATCTTTTTTTCTTGATACGTTCTCTTAATATAGGAGGTACTGAACGCCAATTAGTAGAATTGATTAAAGGTCTTGATAAGAACGCTTTTGAGATAACTATTGGCTTATTTTATGATGAAGGTATACTAAGAGAAGAATTGGTTGTGTTAGAAGGTGTTAAACTATTACCTCTATTTAAGTCAGGTCGTTGGGATTTAATCAGATTCTGTACTCGGTTAATAACTGTTTTGCATAGATCAAAACCGCACATCCTATATTCATTCCTCCCCGATGCAAATTTAGTAGGCCTAATTTCAGGGAGAATTACGCGTGTGAAACAAATCGTCTGGGGTGTGAGAGCTTCAAATATGGATGTCAGCCGTTATGACTGGCTTGCCAGGACGAGTCTTCGCTTGAGCGCTTTTCTGTCTAGATTCCCTGATGCAATTATTGCTAATTCCTTTGCTGGTCTGAGGTTTCATAAAGATATAGGTTATAAAACCGAAAGGATGAAGGTTATACCAAATGGTATAGATACTAAGCTTTTCAAACCAGATCATCCTTCAGGCTTTAGATTGCGGGATGAGTGGGGTATTGATGAAAAGACGATCTCGATTGGGCTTGTAGGACGTCTTGATCCAATGAAAGATCATACAACATTTTTGCAGGCGGTGAAAATATTTGATCAAAAAGAATGCAGTGTTCGTTTTGTATGTATTGGCGATGGTAAAGAGCCTTACAAAAGTGAAATCCATTCCTTGTGCATGACACTTGGATTAAATGGCTCTCTTATATGGACTGGTGCACGGAGTGATATGCCTGCTGTGTATAGTGCCTTAGATATAGTCACATCAACATCTTCTTATGGTGAAGGCTTTTCTAATGTGATTGGTGAGGCTATGGCATGTGGTGTGCCATGTGTGGTTACAGATGTGGGTGATTCGGCAATAATTGTTGGAGAAACAGGAATTGTTGTTTCTCCTAAAGATCCACAGGCACTGGCAGATGGATGGAGAAGTATGCTGAAACGTTTGAACGATAAATCATATTCAATTAAAGAAATGGCACGTGCGCGGATAGTATCTCATTACAACAGTGAAATATTTATTCAAAAAATGTCCAAGGTATTTCTAAGTTTATTATGAAAAACAATATCACACCAAGACACGGAGGCACAAAACAAGTTTGAAGTGTCTAAAGTGAACTAAAGTGCCTAAAGTTGTGAAGAGTAAAGAATTTTCGAAAAAGTTGGAAAAGAGGACTCGGGAATTTGCGGTAAGAATAATTCAATTATCCATAAAGTTACCAAATACTCCAGAGGGAAGGGTTATAAGGAACCAGATCACAAAATCCGGAACTTCCATTGGTGCTAACTATCGGGAAGCTAATCGGGCTAGAAGTAAGGCAGACTTTAAAAACAAGATTAAAATTTGTGAAAGTGAAGCCAGTGCAACACAATATTGGATAGAAGTAATTCTAGAGATAAAATGGTTATCTAGAGAAGAAGTTAATGCAGATTACGAGGAGTGCAGTGAATTACTTGCGATTTTTACATCTATCGGTGCGAGGCCATAATTAAACTTAGTCACTTTGCAACTTTAGCACACTTTAAACTATTTCTTACTGCTCTCTGTGTCTGTGTGTGAGGATTAGTAATTTAATCGTCTTACTTTTTTGCCGTGAAGTGAATGGACTTAAATATAATACTAGATTGGGCTGGTTGGTTGTTAATGCTCTTCAGTTTTAGCATAGTACTGATGTGGAAGCATGTGCGTAGTGACACAAAATTAGTCCATGCAATCTGGTTTTGCATAGTATTGCATCATGCTGTGGCGTTTTTGAATGCGTATGTAGTCACCGTTATCGGAGCAGATCATGATGCGGCTTCATTTCATCAAACTGGGATAATGTTGGCTACATTGCCTGAGCCAGTGTGGGTTTTTAGTACTGTTAATGGACTCGTTGCTTATACTCATTCTTTGGGGCTCATTTACCGTGCCTTTGGCTCATCTCTTTTCTTAGGTGGGGAGTTGTCGGTTTTAGCTTTTGCATTATCATGCGTGGTGCTGGTTAAATTGGTAGATCTTTTAGATCTGAGGCGTTTTCGTGTTGTGATTATACTTTTATTTGGTTTGCTACCTTCAGTGGTGATTTTCAGGTCCGTGACGTTACGCGAATCATGGCAGACGTTGTTTTTCTTGTTGTCCGTGTATTGGGCAATAAGATTGCAGAAGCGGCCAGGTATCATAGTAATTTCATTTTTTCTAATATATGTTTACTGTTTGTCACTAATGCATGCTTCTTTATCAAAGTATGCAATATGTTTGATTGTAATTCTCATATTTTGGGGGACTTTTGGCCGTAAAAGGGGCGTTCACAGGGCATGGCATGTAAGGTTTTTGTTTGCTGGATTGTTTATTGTCTGTGTTATTGTATTGACACAAAAGATGGGATGGTTTATGACTGCTGGACAAGCATTGGAAGGAGTAGAACACTTTCGTCAATCTGCAGCAACTATTCATGCCAGGACGACTTATGGTGTTATGCTGGATACGTCGTCTGTGCTTGGGCTTGTTAAAACAATTCCTTTAGTATTCGTTTATTACATGTTATCTCCTTTCCCATGGCAGGTTGAAAATGTTAAGGATATCTGTGCCTTGCTTGAATCAATGCTGCGTGTGGTGCTTTTGTTCTTTGCCGTATATTCATGGCGTAGGTCTTCAGGTGAAGTAAGAAGTTGTTACGGTTTCCTGCTTATTGCTGTTTTGGGTATAGAACTTATGTGGGCGCTGGGGTCCATTAATTGGGGAACGTCAATACGGCACCATGTACCAGGGTATGGTGTTATTGTTTTACTTGGAGTCCCTGGCTTGATTCTATTTGTGCGGAGATTACACTTTGGGATATTTGGGCGCGGAAAAGTTAGTAGGTTTCAGGATAGGGGAAAATTTATTAAGCCTGATCCAAAAATAAATGAGATGTTATAAAATTGTTGACAAGAAAAGGAAAAATTAAAATTGTCCATATTATTGTTTCTCTCAATGTAGGTGGAACTGAAATGATGCTTTATAAGTTGTTGCCACGTATGAGAAAAGATCGATTTGAGAATATTGTTTTTACTTTGAAAGAGAAGGGGAGCTTGAGTAAAGAATTTGAATCTCAAAATATAAGAGTCTATAGCGTTGGAGGTATGGGAGGGGTTTTAAGGATTTCAGCACTTACAAAATCATTAAATATATTTCGACAAATAAATCCTGATTTGATTCAAGGCTGGCTGGCACACGGCAACCTCGTAGCCAAAATAGCATCTGTTTTTCTGCCATATAGGTTGTCGACTTTATGGAATATACGCTATACGGCCCTTCCAAAAGGCGAAACAAAGCGATCTATTCTATTTATTATAAAACTCCTTTCAATACTATCGTTTTTACCACAAAAGATTGTTTATAACTCAAAAGCTGGCGCTGATGATCATTGTAGAATGGGATACCGAAGTGACAAAAGCTGTATTGTCCCAAATGGTTTTGATACGAAATTATTTTCACCGTCTGAGAAAAATCGTAGCTGTGTTCGTTCGGAACTTAATATAAGTGAAGAGGCCATACTCATAGGGCTTATAGGCCGTTTTGATCCTTTAAAAGATCATAGCTGCTTTCTTAAAGCTGGTGCAAGGCTTCTAAGTAGAAAACGAGGGATTTTCTTTTTATTGGCTGGACGAAAGGTTGATTGGAAAAACCCGTATTTAAAACAACTTATAGAGAAGCTGGGGATGAGTGAGAAAGTGTTTTTGCTTGGGGAGCGTAAGGATGTCCCAAGGATTACGGCTGCATTGGATATTGCCGCTTGTTCTTCCGTGGCAGAAGGGTTTCCAAACGTCATTGGAGAAGCGATGTCTTGTGGAATACCATGTGTTGTAACTGATGTAGGTGATTCCGCCTGGCTCGTTGGGGACTCTGGAATAGTTGTACCACCTCGAAACCATGAAGCCTTGTGCGAAGCATGGCTGAAGTTGATAGAATTGGGAAGTGAAAAGAGGAGGGTCCTTGGAGAAAAAGCAAGGAAACGAATTGAAGATCATTTTTCCATTCAAATGATTGTTAAGAAGTATGAGCAGTTGTACGAAGAGCAAATAAGTGAATTCAGGCGTTTGTAGGAAAACATCCTTAACTTATTTTCTAACATGTTAACCAACCTTAGCCTAACTGATATGGAAGTTTGTTATAAGGTTTTCCGTAGAGAGATCATAGAGAAGATAAACATAGAAGAAAACAGGTTTGGTTTTGAGCCAGAGATTACAGCTAAGTTGGCTAAAATGGGAGTGCGAATATTTGAGGTTGGGATATCTTATTCAGGAAGAACTTATAACGAAGGAAAAAAATTAGCTGGAAAGATGGGGTATCTGCCATTAGATGCACCATAAAATATAATCTATTTCATTAAAGGATGTGAAGAATGCTATTATATAATATGAGGTTATTGATACTACTATTTTTTAATAAAAATCAATAGCGAGTTTGTCGAAAAATATCCTTGAAGCAGAGCATATAAATTTTGAAGCTGAAACATCATATAGCGACAACACTTCCAATAGGCATATCTATATGGTTAATTACGAATTCTATTTTCTATTTCGTAATGGCATTGTTTTTAGGGATTCTAGTTGACGTGGATCACATCCTTGATTACTTAATGGAAGAAAAGAGATTTGATTCAAAACATTTATTTGTTAAGTCATACAATCATGAATATGATAGGCTGATTTTATGTTTACATTGCTATGAGTATATACTTGTTGTGTGGATTATCTGCTGTTTTTCAAAAAAATATGAGTTTGCAATAATATTTACAGTTTCCTACTTAACACATATGATACCAGATCAATTATCTAATAACATTAGGCCCTTAGGCTATTTCTTTATATACAGGATTTATAAGAAATTTAGAATGAATGACGTATTTTACCCAATAGAATAGTAGCCAGTCAATATTGCGTGAGTAAAGCATGAGTTGGAAATTGTTGAGATTTTATGTAATTAGACTAATTAAAATACCCTGACAAACATAATCAGCTGATTCTTTCATGTCTGATTTTAAGCATGTTTAATTACATCTAAAATGAATATATTCAACAATAAAAAACTAAAAATAGCATTGGTTTGTGTTGTTAATAAAAATCGTAAATATTCAATGAATAAAGATCTTAATGGCGGCTTTGGAACGGCAGATGATTTAGGGAGCTCGTTTATTTTAAGGATACTTAAAGTTGTCAGGAAGTGCACAATAAGACTACCCATAATAAGCTTTGCATTTTTACAAGCAATTCTTAAGCAACAAGGGCATGCTGTTGAATATTTCGAAGAGGAAATGCCCCTGAATAACTTTGATCTATTTATTATATATGGTTCTATTGTAGACTTTGAAAATGAAAATAACGTTGCGGGGATATTGAAAAAAAGACATCCTGAAGCAAAGGTTGGTTTTATCGGACCATTTCCTTCTATCAAACCAGAGCTGTTTAATAATGCAGATTTTATTGTAGCTGGAGAATCAGAATCGTTTTTTATTAATGATTTTTGCAATTTAAATCAACTACAAGGAGTGGTTACAACATCTTCTTTAGTTGACTTAAATTCATTGCCATCTCCTTGCTATGACGGATTCCCAATAAAAAAGTATAGCTATAAACCTCTTAATTCAAAAAAAACATTTTTGCCACTTCAGGCAAGCAGGGGATGTCCTTTTGGTTGTAAATTCTATTGCACTTATGGTGAGTTTCAAGGTGCAAAGATAAGACTTAGGTCCCCGACTAAAGTTGTTGATGATATTGTTTATTTAAAGAAAAAATATGATGTGAAGGGCATTCAATTTAGGGACCCTGTGTTTGGGATAGATTCAAAGTTCGTTTTAGAGTTATGTGATGAATTGGAAAAAAGGGAAGTAGTGGTTGTGTGGGGAATGGAAACAAGGGTAGATTTGCTTAACGAGGATATTATTAAAAGGATGTATAGTGTCGGATTGAGAAATATCAATATAGGCATTGAAACAAATAATATTAAAATTGCAAACAAAAATAAAAGAAAACTAGCAGAAGCCAAACATCAAGAGAATATAATTAACATATGCCAAAACCATGGCATTAGAATAGGAGCATTTTATCTGATTTGTTTTGAAGATGATACTCAAGAAACAATTGAAGAAACAATAAAATATGCAACAAAACTAGGTGCGCCTTTTGCCCGTTTTGCTATTACAACACCTTATCCTGGAACTGATTTTTACAAGCAACTTGAGAGTGAAAATAAAATATTAACTAAAAACTATGAGAAATATACACAGTTTAATCTAGTTTATAAACATAATAGCTTGTCTACAGATTTAGCGCAAAAGTTATTAGAAAAAGCCTATACAAAGTATTATCTCAGAATATCGTATATTTATAGGATGATAAAATGGCAAATGAGAGACTATTGGTTATAGGGGGGCAATGGGTGTATAGGTAAAAAAAGTATTGCAACATGAAGAAAGACTTAAAGCCTGGATTATTAAATATAACACTGATTTTCCACACTCTTACTTAAACTACTCGACTCCATCTGAATATGAGAAAGAACACTTACTGATTACTAACAAATTTTAACCTTGCTTAACGGGGAGCAGTATATTGACACAACTATTATCATTTTAGTGATATTGATTGGGGAGCTGGTTGAGATCTAAGGAAGAAAATTTAGTATATGGGCTTGCCGATCAGGAAGGCAGATGAACGGTTTATTGGAATAGATTTGATCCTTTTGTATGCCATAGGGTGCAGTGGGGTTGAAAATAGAAGAAACATTTATTCCTATATTGAGTCAACGAGTAGCTAACAATAGAGATTTTATTTATGTCAGAAACAGTTTTAATTACGGGTGGCGCTGGTTTTCTTGGCTCACATATAACGGAAAGATATATTATTGAGAATTACATTTGTACTGCATGAATTACCTGGAGCTGGAACCGGTCGAGTTGTGACTTATATGGCTAATTATTGGGCTGAAAAAGGACATGAAGTAACAATATTAACTTATGACTTCAATAGTCGTGTCAGCTATCCTCTCCATCGTTCAGTACGATGCATTTCATTGGAACTTGTTTGTGCTTCCAGGTTCCGGGTAGAGGGATTATTTAGAAATATTGAACGTATATACCATTTGCGTAAAGCTATTCTCAGTTCAAATGCTGATTATGTGATTAGTTTTATATGCAACACAAACATACATGTTCTTCTGGCCACAAGGTTTTTATCAATTCCTGTCTTAATTTCAGAACGTAATAATCCTGAAAGAACCAAAGAGTCACGTTCTATATGGTCATGGCAGAGACGGCTATTTTACCCATTTGCTAATCATCTTGTAGTCCAAAATGAAGAAATTAAGGACTGGTTTCGAGATTACAATCGCTCTGTTAAAGTGATTCAGAATCCAGTCAAAATCACAATTAAAAGTTTGGAAGCCCCTTTAGAGGTCCCATTGCCGTCGGGTAAGCTTCTTGTTGCAATGGGGTACCTGATAAAGCAGAAAGGCTTTGATATGTTGATTGAAGTGTTTTCAAGGCTGCGTAGGTCCGGACACAATTGGAAACTCATAATTATTGGAGGCGGGCCTTTGGAAAAGGAATTAAGATGGCAGGCTAAGGAATTAGGAATAGAAGAAGTAGTGTGTTTTACAGGTCATGTGTCTAATTCATTAAATATTCTGCCAAAGTGTGATCTTTTTGTTTTGTCCTCAAGATTCGAAGGCCTTTCTAATGCACTTTTAGAGGCAATGGCTTGTGGTTTGCCTGTAGTCAGTTTTGATTGTCATTACAGTCCCAGAGTTATCCAACACAGTGTTAATGGTCTATTAGTCCCGGAAGGCGATTTAGTTGTATTGGAATCAACTCTTAGTCAACTAATGCAAGATGGCAAAATGAGGGCAGAACTGGGTAATGAAGCAAAAAAAGTCATTCAAAAATATGCACCTGAGAAAATAATGAAAGAATGGGAAGAGCTAATGAACATAAGTAGCAATAAACTATAGCATGTTTAAAATACTACAAAAGACTATTATCCTTATTGGTGACATCACATCAGAACCAATTTATAATTTTGTTTTATTATATTAAGTTTATTGGGAAAAAATACTATAAACTGTGAGTAAGATAAATGCTTTACATGACATTCGCAGAAAAGACATAGAAATTCTATTTGGAAACTATCCTGAAAGCAATTTTGCAACAGGAATTGAGGTGGGAGCCGGCGATGGATACCAGAGCCGGTTATTAAAGAAACACATCATGGATTTCACCTGTACTGAATATGATGAACCGACATTTGATAAAATAAATAAATTGGAGGGAGTGAATTATCTGAGGTTGGACGTGGCAGAAATAGAGAGTCGTTTTCCTCAAAAATATTTTGATTTAATTTATTCATCAAATGTTTTGGAACATGTGATTGATATCGGAACGGCATTAAGAGGAATGAGAAAAGTATTAAAAGACGATGGGGTGATGATTCATGTTATGCCGAATAGAATGTGGAAATTCGTTCAAATGATATTATGGATTCCTTGTAAATCTATAGCTAACTTAAGAGAAAGGAGTTGCAAAGATGAAGGTCATTTGGAAATGCAAGCGCAAGACCGTCTAAGAGGGATAGGTATGTTAAAAAAATTATTGACTAATTTAAATCCAAAAACCCATGGAATTAATCAATCCAATTATAAGGAATATATTGAGTTTGGGAAGAGACCTTGGACTGAAAAGATAACTAAAGCAGGCTTTCAGGTTGAGTCAATAAAAAAAATGCAGTTTTATACTCCATATAAAATTGAACCTGCATGGATGAGGCAAATATTAACTTCCTTCGGCATTTCATGTACAATTGCCTATATTTGTAAGAAAATAGATCCAATTGAAATATAACGAAAAAGATTTAGAGCAAATGATTGAGTCTACGGGAATAAAATAACGAACGGCAGCAATAAAAACAAATCCACAACAAAAGGTTATATGAATTATTTCATTTCTCAAGCTTCATAAGAAGAATTAAAGCGTTTACAAATAATAAATGCAATTCTAATATCTTTGACATGATACGCCTTATCCTTCTTATTCGTTCTCTGAATTGTCGTGCCACCTCGTAACCATAAAGCTCTATGTGAGGCATGGCTAAAGATGATTGAAATGGGAAGTGAAAAGAGACGGGTTCTTGGAGAAAGGGCAAGGAAACAAATTGAAAATCATTTTTCTGTTCAAATGATTGCCAAGAAGTATGAGCAGTTGTACGAAGAGCAAGCTCGCTGAACCTCGTATTTTGTGTAAAACTTTATTAATAAATGTTTTGCCTTCTGATTCTGCATCAGTCTTAAATAGGTCAAAAGGGATTCAGTTTGCGATTTAGGGATTTAACATCCAGGAATACCTTAATCATTCAATTCCTCAATAATATAATTCTCCGTCTTGCGGGGTCGTTCTGACGGGCGACTCGTTTGGGTTAGGATAAAGCTCCTATGTATTATTCAAATAAATTAGATATTTTGAGGGATATCTTTGGGACTGAAAATATAAAAGTAGAAAAGGAATGTTTAACGGTAAATGATAAGGTATATCCCATTATAGATGATGTGATTATACTCCTCGAACCGGCCCAGTATCCTGAGTCTCTTTCGAAGAGAATCAAGGTGGATAAGAGCAATATCCCCACAGTAAACATGGAATTTGCGGAAGATATTCAATTTACTTTTGGAGAGGAATGGCAGGAATTTCCTGATATTATGTTCGAGCATGAAAAGGAATTTTCACAATATTTTGATCTAATCAATTTGTCCGATCTGAAAAATAAAAGAATTTGCGATTTAGGGTGTGGTAGCGGGCGTTGGGCCCTTTTTTTAAAAGACCAATGCAAGGAGCTGATTTTAGTTGATTTCTCAGAGGCTGTTTTTGTGGCTCGTCATAATCTAAAAGATGCAGAAAACATTTTGTATTTTATGGGAGACCTGAGAAAACTTCCCTTTCGGAAGGGTTTTGTGGATTATTTATTTTGTATCGGAGTTCTTCATCATTTGCCAAACTCTGCACTTGAAGAAGTTAGATCATTAAAGAAATATGCTTCTCAATTGTTGATATATCT
>Ga0187827_10008390_pt1 | contig 11218 bp, 7 predicted proteins | sample ETNtaG_39_FD_167969 | JGI IMG/M metagenome (GOLD analysis project Ga0187827, IMG submission 167969) | Marine microbial and viral communities from oxygen minimum zone, Eastern Pacific Ocean - ETNP2014_SV_150_PacBio MetaG (Illumina Assembly) | ecosystem: Environmental > Aquatic > Marine > Hypoxic... | reverse complement strand
GGGCGACGAGGAGGCATAGCCGCGAGGTGCGTGTTGAGAATGCAGCCTTCAATCGTGTCTTCAGCGGAGTGCCTTCTGGCCAATTGAGCGCAGGGTCATCTTCTGCCTCTTCAACCGTTGCAGCGACTGGGCCTTGGTCAGGACTGTCGATTCCCGGACCCCTCAGTCGAGCACCTTCACGCATCAACAGGGCCAGTATCAGTGCACCAGCCAAACCGATGAGAATCAGGATGTTTGCGGCGAACAACACACCATCAAGGTCGACCTTTCCATCGACCAGGAATGGCGATTCAAACGGTACTCCTCCTATCCACCAACCCATGATAACAAGACCAGGGATGACCGAGGCACCGATTCTGAAGGCATAAGCGATGGCCGCTCCAATGGCTCCTGGGTCAGGCAGATATTCGACCATCAATCCGGCGATTCCCTGTTCAGCGAAGACTCTCGGAATCAGGGCGATGGCAAGCATCGACACCCAAAGAACAGGAGATGTGCCAACAGGAATCAATGCCAATGGCAACAACAGTCCGATATGGCCGATTATTCCTAGCAGAATCCATGAACGACGGCGCCCGTATTTCATTTCTCCACGCTTGTCGACCTGAACACCCCATACAGGTCGCAAAAAGAAGGGGATCTGAGTTGCCATGAACAATGGAACGATGATATCCTTGTCGAGACCATAATCGTTGACACCGACAGTCAAGGCCCATTGATTGTAAAAGGCATATGGCAATGCGAAAGCGATGTAGACGCCGAAGAACCAGAAATACCGAAACCATCGTGATGCGCCGATGTCGACCCTTCCAGAGAGAACGAAACTCTCACTCTCGAACGACGAGTCCTCCTCGACCAATTCGGCGTCGAAAATCTCGTCGGACATGGCTACCGGACCTCACGATACTCCTCTTCCACATGAACCATGCCATGCGAAGCGGTGATGTGCCACCTGTGCATCGTGGCCCCATGGTACGCATCGGAATCACCGGTGTATGTGGCCTCATCGGCGGCATCATCCATGCTGCTTTCACTGCCGATGGGCACGAATTGGTAGGCATCGACCGCCCTACAGAGGAGCGATTGGCGCGAGGCCGCAACGTTGACGATAGCGGCGCTGCCGAACGTCTCGACCACGCCTGCGATATCTCAGAGACCTCAATCGAAGAATTGACTGCGATGATTACTGGTTGCAAGATTGTATTCCACCTTGCAGCAGACGCTGACCCATCAAATTGGGAGAGAAGTATGCTTGAAGTCAACATCGAGGGAAGCCATCGGGTCATCGAAGCCTGCAAGGCAGCAGGAGTGGAACGATTGATACTGGCATCATCAGGACTGGCGCAGATTGGACTTGAAGGTCGGATAGATGGAGAGATAGGAGTGGAACATGGAGTCTCAATCGACTCTCCATATGGCTTGACGAAAATCATGGTTGAAACGATGGGCAGAAAGGCTTCGCAATTCATGCAAGTGATAGCCGTTCGAATCGGCACGGTGATTCCCGATGATGATGAACATCGACGACGCGGTGGTCGGCTGATGGCAACTGCATTCCTGCAAGAAGATGTAAGACGCTTCTTCAGAGCATGTATCGATGCGGAATTCAAGGAATATCTGTTGACCGCAGCACAATCTGACAGCCCTACTCGATTCATTTCATTGCAGCCTGGATTGTCAATTCTGGGGTGGCATCCTGTGGAGTGGAACTGATGCAAGTGATGCCAGGAGACCTTACTCTGGGTCTGGATATTGGAACCACGGCAGTCAAAGTACTGGTGTTGGATGATGGTGGATGGTGGAAACTAGCGACTTTTCCAACCCCCCCATTGGAAGAACTGATCGATGAGATGAATACACATCTCAGTGAATGGATGGACGAGGAAGACTTGGCTAGAGTAGTGACCATTGGAGCCTGCGGTCAAGGACAGAGTGCCATCATCTTTGATGATGAGAACCAGATACTGGGGGACATCATCACTTGGCAAGATACTCCCAATGCGGATATCATCGATGATTTCGATGCTAGATTTCCTCTGCAATGGAGGATTGACAACCTCGGTGCTCATCTGCCTGAAGGTAGGGCTTGGCTACCGGTCAAACTCAAACAATGGGCCTTGAGACATCCCGAACTCGTTGCACAGGCCAATGTTGCATTACAGGTCAAGGATCTGGTCAATTATTCTTTGACTGGTGTTGTTTGTTCTGATTCTAGATCGTTGAGAGGATTGAGTAGCGATGAGGAACTGCTGCGATGGATTGGACTTGGAGACATCATCCCACCCTTGATGCAACCGACCGATATCATCGGCCAATCGATGGGTTCTGACATCATCTGTGGAACCTGCGACATGTCTGCTGGCCTCGAAGGTCTATTTCTCGGATTGGGCATTGCAGGTAATCTGGCAAATACCAGTGAACATATTGCAATTCACCCATCTATTTGTGATGAAGTCCCTACTGGTATGACTTGGTTGCCTGCCTGTGGAATGGTCCCATCAGTCCTCTACAGTTCAACCTCAAGTGGAGGTGGGGCACTGATACATGGATTATCAGAGATTGACTCAGCACCGTCAGTGGCTGACCTCAATGGGTGTGCTGACTGGTTGCTGCGGAACCATGGTGAGAAGGGAGGACCGGTATTCGATGCGCACGTGCGCGGAAATCGCGGCCCTGGTGCGGACCCGCGCCATACTGGAGGATGGTCAGATTCCCTTGACGGGCATAGTGATAGCCAATTGGCAACCAGCCTTATCGATGGAGTAAACGCTGCACTGGACCCGATAATCGAGAAGTTACCTGAATGGAATCGCCTGCATATCGGCGGTGGTTTGGCAGATGCTACAATCATTATTCGAACACGGGACGAACGTTGGTCGGAAGTACACCGACGTCAGGGCAAGGAAGTGTCAGCTCTAGGCATAGCAAGATTGGCTCAGGCCGGAGCGGCCCCCCTGGCCATCATCTTTGGAGCAGGTAAGGTTGGCAGAGGATTCCTCGCAGACATCCTATACAACTCTGGTTGGCAGTTGAAATTCGTGGATACCAACCCTACAGTTGTTGAGGAGTTGACCAGAATGGGTAATCATGTCATCCACAGACTGTGCGAGCCTGCACGAGAGCAACGTATCAGGAATTGTGGAGCAGCAGTCATGGGTGACCCTGTGGTTGAAGAATGGATTCAGAAGGCTGACCTTCTGATGACTGCAATCGGTGCAAGTCATCTTGAATCATGGTCCAAAACGGTCGCTGATGCCGTCGAGCGCCGTCTTGAGAAGGGACCTCTCGACATCGTGTTGGCTGAGAATCACCATTCACCAGCACAACTAGTACGCACCGCTATGGCTATCGAAGATTCGCGATTAGGTATCATACAATCTCAGATTCTCCGCTCGTGCATCGAACCAACAGCAGAATTGATTGACAAGTTCGGAGAACTAGCCCTCAGGGTTCAGAACCACTCCGAGTTACCCATGGACAAAGATGCCATCCAGAATCTTGACCTGCTGATGTCGATCGAAGGAGTAACCCCCAAATCGGATTTTGAATTAGAGTTAACACGCAAGGTCTACACCTACAATGCAATCAATGCCGTCATCTCATACATCGGCCATCTCAAAGGATACCAACTTCTCTCCGAGGCTGCTCAAGACCCTGACATCTGCACTCTTGCCGAACAGGCAGGAATGGAGGCAAGTGCCGCACTGGTCGCAGCTCATGGGTTCAATAGCGAGGAACAGGAGCAGTGGGTGAATCGTGCTGTTTCGAAATATCAGGATGAGCGTATCGTTGACCCGATTGCGAGGCAATGCAGAGACCCAATGCGAAAACTGGGGGCAAATGACAGATTGCTCGGCCCTATCCTGCTCTGTGTGAAACATGGAATACCCTGTGAAGCACTCAAGGTAGGTCTGGCCGCTGCTCTGCAATATGACCCTGATGAAGAAGAGAGTGAACGCGACGCCAGCATTGCTGAACTCAGAAAATTACGTTCCTCTTTTTCAGCAGATGCATCTGCAACTCATACCGATGGAAATCTCCTGAATACACAAAATATCCTTGCTGAAATGGGTGCCGAAATAGAGATGAGTGGTGCAGAAAGCACACTGAAAGGGCTGGTTTGGCCATCCTGAATACCTCATCAAACCACAATATTGTTCATTTATGCATGGGTAATCTATAAACCGGCCATGGAAAAGTGGAACTCAGGGTAAAACCCGTAATGGAAGTGAGAATATGGATGAAAAGATGAAAGGAAACGTGATTGCGCTGCTGGTTGTTGGATGTTTCGCATTGGGATTGATGGGCCAATTCGGCGGCACATGGCTGACCGACTCAGAAACTGACGCAGATACTGGTATCACCTCAGAAAGTGAATACGGACTACATGAAGTGACTACCACGCTCTCAGGAGATGCAGATACGGTAACCGCAATGGAAGGGATGCTAGACACTGCAAGTCCCGGTTGGAATGAGATCAATTTTGCTGACAAATACGAAAACTGCACCGAAGAACTCGATGCAGCGCGAGCAAATGCCAAGGCTGCAGGGGCGACCGATGAAATGTTTGAAGAGGGAGCAAAGGACAATATCGATGATTGTAATGACGTAGGCGCCATGGCAGATGCCGGCTCCTACGGGGGAATGACCCTGTGGGTTGCAACAGTTGCAGCCCTAATCGCAGCAATTGTCGTCATGGCAGGAATGTCAGGTGGTATCGATGCACTTCCAGAGCAGACCGGAATGATTGCTCAATGGGCTGCTGGCGCATTAACCGCATTGGCAGTCTTGTTGTGGTACATGAATCTCCCAGATAGTGGAGATGCAAGTGCTGGAATGACCGTTTGGCTGACCTGTCTTGGTGCAGTATGTGGCCTGGCAGCAGGTGCCATGACCACCTTCATGGGTGGCGATGAAGCCGCTGAAGAAGCACCAGCAGCAGAGTGAATCGTTAGATTTGCACAGGCAGCACGTCTGCAAACTGCTTTGTAGCGTCGCCGTTCCTTGTGGCGTATGGCTCAGGGGGCAGCGCCTGAACAGGCTGGTGAAGTCCAACCACTGATAGGCCATGTGACCCCACATGTACACTGGGACAGGGCTTGGTATCTTCCATTCCAGCAATATCGCTACAGATTGATCGAGTTCGTCGACGACTTGCTTGACTTGCTTGAGAATCCAAAAGCAGACTACCCATCATTCGAATTCGATGGACAGACCGTGGTGCTCGAGGATTACCTCGAGGTCAAACCCGAGAATAGAGCGAGGATAGAAGCTCTGGTCAAGGATGGACGACTTGGAGTAGGACCTTGGTATGTACTTCCCGATGAGTTCATCGTCGGTGGAGAAGCATTGGTCCGCAACCTACAGTTCGGCCATCGTATCTCTGAAGAATTCGGTGGTCGCACAGACATAGGATATGTTCCTGACCCATTCGGACATGTTGCACAGATGCCTGCAATACTACAGGGAGTTGGTTTGGATACCTTCCTCTTCACCCGAGGTGCTGGTCAATGGGTGGGAGAGGCCGGTTGTATCTTCAACTGGACGGCAAGCGATGGTGAATCCACAGTGCTGGCAGTGAAACAGACTCCAGACTATCCGTGTTTGATGGCATGGGGATTCGAAGAACGCCCGCTTGACCGTAAAGATAGCATGGAAGTGAATGTGGAAAGCGCAATGGGAAGATTGCAACGCCTGCTCGATGGCTTAGAGAATACCTACAACTGGGCCGCACCTGTGGTTCAACTCGGAAATGGAAGCGACCATACTCACCCACAACCAACCCTGCCAATGCTGATCGCAGCAGCAAACCAACACTTCGATGGCAAGATCGAATTACGCCATTCCCGCTTCTACGACTTCTTTGATGCTCTGAAATCATGGGTAGAAGAGAGAGAGGAGCCACTCGTAGAACACCTTGGAGAATTACATCAAGGGTGGGATAGAGCCTTGCTCTCAGGAGTGCTCAGCGCCAGATTGTACCTCAAGAGGATGAATGACCATACGATGCGTCTACTACAGGACCAGGTTGAACCACTGGCTTCCGCATCATGGTCTCTAGGAGGTCGACCTCGACAAGAGAGATTACTACTGGCATGGAGAGAAGTCTTACGCAATCATCCACATGATGACATCTGCGGCTGCAGTGTCGATTCAACTCATCTCGATATGGAAGTCAGATTCCGCCACGCCCAAGAGATTGCGGCCATGTTGCTCGATGATTTACACTCTGAACTGAGAGACCACTTCGATTTGAGTCACCCCGATGATGATGCTATTCCACTGCTGTTACACAATCCCACTCCACGGCCTTGGAGTGGAACAATAACTGTTGATGGCGTTGCTTTTGATAGCAAATCTTGGTTGAATACCGATTTTGCCAGAATCGAGATTGCCGATTCCAATGCGACATTCGGTGTCAACGCAGAGATGATGGTATCGCCTCCACAATGGAGTTTGCACGTTCACTCTGACCGTGTTGCCAATGTCAACCTGCCACGTATCGTTGGAGGCTTGAACGTCTGCGACCTACCGCCTGGCCTGCATCTGGTTCATCTATTGCCGGGAATCGATCTAAGTATACCAACCGCACAGGAAGTTGTTGTAGACCGCGAAGGAATGTGGATGGAGAATGGGCTGATCAAAGTCATCCTCAGAGATGATGGGCGTTTTGACCTCATTGATCTAGAAAACGGAAGAACTTGGAGTGGCCTTGGCGTATTGGAAGATGATGAAGATGCAGGAGACTCATACGACCATTCACCGGGTGGATTCCCGATTCCGGTTGGCGACGGCAAAGGTCCGGGACTTGATGAAAGACCTGACCATGTTGACCGGAGAGTTCTGCATTCTGAGGCACATGAAAACACTTGTAACATTCAGATGATGATCGAGAAGGAGAACCCATGGGCCTCGACCATGCACCTTCAGATGGAGTGGAGGATTCCCAAACGTTTCCACGACGAAACCCAAGAGAGGAGCAATGAACATGACTGGCTGATAGTTGACCACTATCTGACAGTTCGAAGTGGCAGTCGGTTCCTCGAGGTCGAGACCTCGGTTGACAATACCTGTAACGACCATCGCTTGAGAGTGGTTCTACCCGCTGGAATAGAATCGGATACCGTCTTCGCAGGCGGTGCTTTTGATGTCATTGAAAGACCATGGCACTTCCCACATATCACTGAATGGAATCAACCTGAAGTACCAACCCAACACGTCTCCCAATTCCTTGCAGTTGAAGATGAGGAACATGGTTTGGCCATGCTTTGTCCGGGCAGCAATGAATACGAAGCAAGGCCAAGTGAATACGGAGGAGGATTAGACCTCTGTCTGACTGCTCTTCGTAGCATTGGCTGGCTATCCAGAGATGGATTTGCATGGCGACGCAACCGCGCAGGGCCTTGTTTCCCAGCCCCCGGAGCGCAGTGCCTTGGCACCTCTTGGTTCCGCTGGGGAGTATTGCCCTATGAGGGAAGATGGAGTAATTGTGAAAACGATGCATTGGCAGTTCATGAAGTGGCTGAGATGTTGGCCGCTCAGGCAGCCATCATTCCCGGCATCCCAAAACCTCAGTTGGATGGTTCATTCGATGACGCAGAAGGTGGCGCTGATTTTGGAACCTCTCTGCAACAATATCGTTTGAATGGCCCTTCTCCCAAACCGCTGTTCGCCAGTCTCAAGCCCTGTGAAGATGGACAAGGAGCAGCGCTACGGCTTTGGAATCCAACAACTGAAGACTGGATTGGTGAATTGAGTAGCGACATCTGGGAACTTGTAGTCGAATGTGATCTTCTAGAAAATGCCATCACAACTTGTGAAAATGGCAACATCACAATCCCAGCAAAGTGCATCCGCACTTTCCGACTATCTTGAGGTGAGATGATTGTGGGAAGATGTCTTCTCCAATGATTGGGTTGCTGCATCACAACGGTTCAATCACTACGCTGAGAAACTCTCAGAGGCTGGACACGAAGTGATACTCAAGAGATTGCCCCTTGATATCAAGGGACCCGTCGAGGAGCAATTAGGAATTGATACCTGCATCATCGGTGACCCCAAGGGAAAGAAACTGCTGCTATCGACATCTGGAATCCATGGAGTTGAAGGATACCCTGGCTCAGCAATCCAATTGCATATCATGCGTGATATCCTTGAAAATAAACCGCCTGAAGGGGTGACGGTGGGATTTGTTCATTCTCTCAATCCTTGGGGGATGGCTTGGTTGCGCAGAGTCAATGAGAACAATGCCGACCTGAACCGTAACTTCCTGCCTCCTGATGAGAACTACGAAGGAGAGCCTGAAGGATATTCAATTGTTAACCCGTTGATCAATCCCAAACTTCCGCCAGAAGAGAAGGAGAAATGGTTCTTCCTTCGGGCATTATCACATGTCCTCAAACATGGCTGGACTAAAACCAAACAATCCATCGCTGAGGGACAGTACACGAGACCTGAGGCGATGCAGTATGGCGGTTCTGAACTGCAACAGGGACCTCAGAAATTCCTTGAATGGTTGCAGCCTCTACTCGAATCCGCCACACAGGTGGTAGCAATCGACCTCCACACAGGATTGGGTAAATTCGGCCAAGATACACTATTGGTCAATCCCGGCATGGGTGAGAAGAAAATCACTGCAATGCGCAATCGCTATGGAAAGAGAATCTGCCCATTGGATGCCTCCGCAGGCGTGGCCTATCGCACCAGAGGTGACCTGCACCAAGGCTTGATGGGGCGCTGGAGTGACATGGATTGGACTTGTATCACACAAGAGTTCGGGACATACAAGCCATTCAAGGTTCTCAATTCCCTGCGCCGCGAAAACTCATGGAGTCAATACGGGGATGTGGATGACATGTATGGACATTGGAGCCGAAGAAATCTGCTCAGAGTCTTCAACCCCAAGAATGATGATTGGAGAGGGATGCTTTTGAAACGTGGCCGAATCCTCTTTGAACAGGCGGTGGCGCAACTTCAGGATGGGGATTAGATGAAGGAGGTCAAAGTCAAGGCGCCGGTTCGTATCGATCTTGCTGGAGGCTGGACAGATTGCGCTCCATTCACCCATGATCATGGTGGAGAAGTTGTCAACGTCGCCATCAACCAGTATATCACAGCCAGTTTCAAGATTGACGACGAAGATCGTATCAGTGTTCAATATGAGTCAGAGGTTCCTGGCTCCAGTGGACTGGGGACCAGTGCTGCACTGAACGTTGCCTTTCTATCTGCCATCAGTGGAGAAGGGCGCAGCACGAGTGAAATTGCAGAGTTGGCCTACCAATTTGAAGCATTATTGGGAAACCGTGGCGGTCGCCAAGACCAATGGGCTGCTGCAGGTGGTGGAATTCAACACCTGATGTTTGCAGGAGAATCGGTTGAAATATTGCCATTTGAACCACTTCCCAGTGCCAAACGGTGGTTACAAAGGCAACTTGTTCTGGCCTATACCGGCATCTCTCATGTAAGTGGAGATATCCACCAAGGAGTATGGGATCGATACGATGCAGGGGATGAAGCGGTAATGGAATCACTGATGGTGATTCGAAAAGCAGCACGGCAACTGGCTGGTGGATTACAGAAAGATAGGCGCGACGAAGTGATATTCGCCATGCGCAATGTCACTGAAGCGATTGAGAATATGGCACCTGAACTCAATGCTCCTTATCGGAAAGTGGTTGATGCTCTAGTGGAATCACGAGATATTCTCGCTTGGAAAGGCATGGGTGCTGCTGGAGGAGGGTGCATTGGTATGTTTGCCAATATCGGAAAGGAAGACGCTGTCAAGCAAGTCTGCGAAGAGGCAGGTTGGAGCATCATCGACTGGCAGATAGACGAGGAAGGGCTCGTCAGAGAAACTACTGAGAATTGAACTCCTCAAGTACAGGCAATAGTGGCTCAATAATGCCCGAGAACCATCTCACCATCTCTTCAGAGGAAATATCTGCTGCTGAACGACCCATCAACAGCGGCCACAAACCCATACTTGGCGGATAGAGTTCTGCTGACATCATGGGTTGCAAAGATATTCGCTTGGTTGAATCTGCCCAATCATCTGCGGCCCCACTATCTGTAGCCAACTGGTGGAGAAGGCCACCTTTGCCGCACATCATCTTGGTCCGTGCCACATCGAGAAGATTCTGCCTCGACTCATCCTCTCGGTCCAACTCCCCTTCAGGAGCACGTTCGAAAATGAAGAAACCACGCTCGACACGAGGCGCGTCTGGATTCCACCCGAGACCCATGAAGATAGTGAACAATGAATCTGAATTCTCAGGTGCTCGGATGTACCATCCGCAGCGATCAGGCTTGTTATCAACCTCTAGATGCCATGTCCAATCAGGAAGATGTGGAGAGAAACGCTCTCTCCAGTTTCGCATTTCCTGACGCACTGGAACGTTTGCAATCACATATTCAGGAGCAAAATCATCGATTGCGCTGATTCTTTGAAGACATCGCTCAAAAGCAGGAAACCATGAGTCGGCCTCCACTCTAGAATCGTGCTCAAACCAATCGATGGGAATTGACCATTTGTGCAATCCATGAATCTCCTGCAGCACTGATGGAGAGAAATCTATCGCATCTTTGGAGACCACGAACATATGGTGCGGACGTGTTTCTGCCTCCATCTCTCCTTGTCGCTTCAGTTCTTCCTTCAAGGAAAGAATATCCGCACTGATGCTCAATCGAACTCTCTCGTCGTTGAGAGAGACTACGCCATGGGTGCAGTCTGGCACCTCTAATTCACCCTGAGGAGACGGAGAGTGAGTGCCATTCATTGGATGGTCATCAAAATCAATCTCTGTCCAAAGGATATTGAACAGGACTTCAGGAGTCATTCAAGGCCTCCAACACACCGTCTGAGTAGCGAATACACTGGCCAACTTCTGCAACCAGATATTGTTTATCTGGGAGTCTAGAAGTCATCTCATCAACGAATATCTGTGGGTCAACGGTATTTCCAGGGTCCATCCCATAATGCATGGGTATTGCGCAACGTGGGGCCACTCTCTCAATGAGATCAACGGCTTGTCCATGATGGAGATTATCGTTGCCGTTGATACATAACAAGGCGATGTCAAGAGAAGTTTCAGGCGCCAGTCTCTGATTCGCTTTACCGATGGCAGTATGCCAACCTGGCCAAGGTTGTCCATCGCCCATGTGGTAGATAGTCACCCCACCGCTTTCAATGACATATCCAACATACCAACTGGCTCCAGTA
>Ga0187827_10008387_pt1 | contig 11223 bp, 12 predicted proteins | sample ETNtaG_39_FD_167969 | JGI IMG/M metagenome (GOLD analysis project Ga0187827, IMG submission 167969) | Marine microbial and viral communities from oxygen minimum zone, Eastern Pacific Ocean - ETNP2014_SV_150_PacBio MetaG (Illumina Assembly) | ecosystem: Environmental > Aquatic > Marine > Hypoxic... | reverse complement strand
AAGAGGTGGTGCCAGCCGCTGTGGTAGATCGGGCCGTTGGGGTCGTTCATCCACTGCCCTGACGAGATCACATGAAACCTTGGCCTATCAGGATCGTCCTTCACCCTTTTTGCAGCTTGGGCTATGGCTTCAGACGCTCGCCGGACCATTTGTTCTCGCTCAGTGTCGGCGGTATGATCGTTCACTCTGATACTCCCATTGCGTGAGCCGCACTCATTACCCACTCCTGGTCCAAGCCGACATGCTTGATCGTTTCGCGGCGATAGGTGTATGTAACGTGCAGCATCCCGTCTGGCGCTTGATCGATAGATGGATAGCTGAAAATTCCCTGGGCGTCCTCAATTACACGCTTGAATGGGAACGTGCGATCGTCATCTTCGGAGATAGCCACAGTCAGATTGATTCGCGAGCTTGGATGATCGTTGTATATCAACGCGATATTGCCGTCAGAGAGGTTGATAGCCTGTGCTGAGCCGTGTAGTTTGCGCACAGGCCACATGTGGAGCTTGCCCACGAGATGGGTCTGGTAGCCATCCTGCGAGACCCCCCAGGCAGAGTCGCCCCTGGCAAATTGGTGCCATAGTTGCCAAAAAAAACACCGTGCGATCCGGGTTTTTGCCCAGTGAGAAACGTCCACCGCGCTGCAACACAGATCGGGCAAGGCGTGTAGGCGCTGGTGAACCTGACACCGGAGTTGGCCAACTCATCTAGGTATGGTGTCTAAAGCACCGGATGTCCGTCGATCCCAAAACAGTCGCCACGCTGCTGGTCGGTCATCAACACCAGTATGTTAGGCCGCGTATCTGGCAAGGCTTTCCTCCAGTCGGTGTGTTTTGTTGGGCACTCCAAACAGGCGTGCGATGGTGCCCGATCAACTCTACTCAGCCACCTCTCCACTCCTGACCCACGCTTCATTGCACATCACGTGCTTGATGGTGTCGCGAAAATATGTGTAGGTGATGTGAATCGTACCGTCATCGGCCTGATCGATGTAGGGATAGTGGTAGTCGCCCCCAACTGGCTGGATTAACCGCTTGACTGGGAACGTGTCTCCCCCATCCTCAGAAATCGCCAAGGTCAGATGATCCCGCGAGTTGGGGCTGTCGTTGTAGACAATGCCGACTTTGCCCCCCAAAAGGTTTATCGCCATCGCCGAGGCGTTGGGGTTCGGAAGGCCGCTAAACCGCACTGGAGACCAGCTCTGGCCGTAATCAGCTGAGCGGCTCTTCAACAGTTTACCGCCGTCTGCCCGCATGTACGCTACCAGGGAGCTATCGGAGCGTTCAATCACGCTCGGCTGAAGGTTGAGCGGGTAGGACACCAGGCTCTGCGAGTGGGTCCATGTGCGCCCCTGATCCGATGAGATTAAGAATTCAGCGGACCATCTAATCTCATTATACAGCGGAAACACGAAATCGCCGTTGCCCAACACAATAGGCCTGTGGCGGGTCATCCAGCCCAACTCCTCGCGCAGTGTAAACTCATCACCCCAGGTATGGCCCTGATCTCTCGATACTCTATAGTGGATTTTGCATGTATCCCAACTGCTATTGCCATACATGGTGACGTAGTAGAGAAAAAGCCTGCCGTCGGGGTGCATAAACCATACCGGGTTGCCTTCTGAAAGGCCGGGATGGTCGATGAGTATTTTTGGCTCGGACCATGTAGTTGATTGGGGAGCCAATCGGCTCACGAAGATCGCCACGTCGCTGCGTTTCTCGCCCTCTCCAGCGTACCACGCCGCAAGCACCTCGCCTGATGGCAGTGCGATGACGGTGGACCCGTGAGCCGAAGGGTGGTCGGGCATTAGCGGTGTAATGAACTTCCCGGAGAAGACAGGCGTAGCCGGTACTTCGTCAATCAGGTCCGATAGAGCCATCTTCGCACCGCATCCGGTCAACGTCAGGTGACCCACAACCGCCGCAGCCATCATTGACGTCAACAACAAATGGCGTATCATCCGGTCATGCACCAAGTTTGTAGACCCTGATCGCGTTATCGCTAAACAGCTTGGCGCACTCGCTGTCAGACGCCCCGTCAAGAATCTCGCACAGAGCGTCAAACCACGCGCGCCATGGCCCGACGAGGGTCACAACCGGCCAGTCGCCCCCGAATACCACCCTGTCCCACCCAAACGACTCGACAAAATGCTCCACGTAGGACCTTAGGTCGTCAACAGTCCATTTTTCAGGAGCGGCGGTGATGACACCAGACACTTTGCCGACCACATTTGGCATCTCTGCCAAAGATGCTATGTCACTGGCCCAAGGCTCGAACCCGCCACCCTTTATGTCGGGGTTGCCGTGGTGATCGAGGATGAACTGCACATTGGAGCACGAAGCCACCAGTTTTTTGGCGTTGGGCAGATAGCTCGGTGCCAAACAGAGGTCGAAGCTCAGGTTGTAGGATTCTAAAAGCTGCACGCCTCTAACGAAATCGGAGCTGATGCATAGGTCAGGATCAGGCTGCGTGTGAAGCAGCCGCCTAATTCCGGTTACCAACGAGACGTCCGACAATCGATCCAAGACCTCTACCACGCCATCGCCCAACTCCACTGCTGCTCCGGCGACTATTCCGGTAATCCTCGGCTCTCCCTTCGCCAACTCTGCTACCCACTCCGCCTCGGCCAGGTTCTGCTCTGGGAGAGGATCGCACTGGACAAAGACCATGTGCTCTACACTTACACCTTCAGTGGCTTCGTCATAGTCAGACGTGAGGTAGTTGCGGTTGAGAGTGGGATTGCCCTCAAGCCAACCGTATTTGAGGTTGGAGACATCCCACAGATGCACATGAGTATCTACGACGCTCGGTCCAATGGACTCGATTGCGGCCATATATCGCCCCCGCTGGTTTTTTTATGTGTTTTGCCCTTTGTCGCGAATGGTATTAGGCGTCGACAATGCATCCGCGCAAGTACGACGCAAACCGCTCAACATTCGGGATAGGCGGCTCAGACTCCTCGTATTCGATGTTGATATAGCCGTCGTAGGCATTTTCGCGCATGATTCTCACCACCCGCCGGTAGTCAACCAGCTCCCGCTCATCGCCCTGGCGCACGGTCACTTTGGTGTGAGTCGTAGCGGTGTAGGGGGCGCACTGTTCGTACTGCGCATAGACGTCGCCGGTGAAATTCCCGAAATCGAGGTTGATCCGCACCCACGGGTTGTTTTTGAAGGGCTCTATGAGAGCGAGTGTGCCTTTGGCGTCTGCGGTTAGTCCACCATGATTTTCCAGCCCTAAAATCACGCCTTCCTTTTCAGCGAGAACCGCGCACTTAGCAAGGCCGTCAGTTACCCATTTCTCAGCCTCGGACCGCTCCACCTCGTCAGGACACCCACCGGCAAAAACCCTAAGCGCCGACGAGCCAAGCCAAACAGACTTCTCTATCCACTCTTTGACATTGTCGATCTGCGCTTTTCGTTTGTCAGGATCAGCATCGGCGAAATTGCCACCGGTAGCGGTGGCTGAAATGTCGAGCCCACGAACAAACGTCTCGCGTTTGACGTTCACCAGATACTCTTTCGTCGTCTCTGGAAAGTAGTAACTGGTCCACTCGACGCCGTCGAAGTTTAGCTCAGCAGCGAGATCGAGAAACTCAAGCGGCGTCATCTCACCGTTGGTGAGCATATCGCGGTATGAGTAGGCACATGTTCCGAGTTTCATCTGGCTTCCTTTGCAGGCGAAGTCGTTATCTGTGAGAATCCAACTTTTGAGCGCTTTGGTCGCTAAGCTGATCACGCACGCCGATCACCAATAAAATACTGCCCAACTTCTTGCATTGCACCCAGGTACGCGATCTTCACAAACCGATGTAAGAACACCGCACGAGTTTTTTGGCAGATATGAGTGGGCAGATTCATCAAGCGCAACCAGATCTGTCTTCAAGAAATCAGCGAACTTTGACCAAAAATGCGATGTTGCGGCATTCTCGACCTGGGTGTATCATTAGGTAATAAAAATAAGCCCCTTTGTATCGAAAAACGCCGCCCAGCCAGGAGGCACACATGTCCCGTCGACCAACACTGCTCGCTATCGGGTTCGCGCTGGTGGTAGCCCAGAGCGGCGTGTACTTCCTGGAGCTGACCGCCGAAGGCCAGACCCAACGCACGAGAATGACACTGGTGCGGTAGCGAGTCTGGAGTTGACATTTTTCTTATGGGGTGTTGCCATGATGTAGCAGCGTCCCTTTCTCGTGCCTGCAGCCCTCGTACATGCTGCACCGTCCTTTTTTTTCTAGATTCTGGATGCCCCACCGATTTGGAACCGCAGAGGATGGTCAATGGAACGCTTGGCACTCTACCTAGAATCCGTCGATCCTGAGCTAAACCGGATGCGGTGGTATGAGCTGATTGTTTTGCCGCTTTTAGATGGTCGGTCTATGCTGATTCGCCGTTGGGGCAGAATCGGACGTCGCTCTGGCTCATCCCGTGAAGACGCACCCTCATCGCCGGAAAATTGCGCGAAGAAAATCCGTCGCGTTTTGCAGACGCGAGCACGCCACGGCTACCTGCCAGCGATGCCCGAAGCGGTGCAACTCTCTTTCTGGCAACCGCCTCAGACCACCACACTCCACCACCTGCCCAGCGAAACGTCGCCATGGTTTGAATGCTTACCGCCTGCGTGGCGCGAACCGGTGGCATTGTAGACACCGGGTCCGACTACTTACATTGCCGGACGAGGATCATATTCGGTATTCAGATTTCCAGGAGATATACATGTCAAGATCGGTCATGAAGCCGACACTTTGCAGAGCGGTGTATAGCTACTGTTTGCTGACGATGACAGCTATGGCAGCGCCGTTGTTCGGGACTTTCTCAGTGGTGGCGTTTGATTCGGTCACAGACGAAGTCGGCGTGGCGGTGCAGAGCCGAGCTTTCAATGTTGATGCCATCGTGCCTTGGGCTCAAGCTGGCGTTGGGGCCATGGCGAGACAAGCCAGAACCAACCGAGGATTCGAGCCAAGTGGCATCGACCTGCTGCGCCAGGGGCTGGCATCAAACGAGGTGCTCAAAAACCTCCTCGACGGCGATTCGCTGCACACACATCGACAGATAGCAGCGGTGGACGCTCGCGGACAGGCCGCAGCATACACTGGCGAACACTGCTCAGACTGGGCCGGTCACATCGTAAGGCGCTACTACGCGTGTCAGGGCAACATCCCGGCAGAGCAAGCTGTGGTAATGGCGATGGACAGCGCGATGGCGAACACTGATGGAGAGCTCGCCGAACGTATGTTAACGGCGCCTGAGGTCGGTCAAAAAGCAGGTGGCGACCGACGAGGCAAACAGTCCGCAGCGCTCCTGGTCGCCAGGCCGAGCGTGGGACACCCAGAATACCGAACCCGCTATGTTGACGTCCGCGTAGACGATCACCATTCCCCTATCATTGAGATTCGTCGCCTGTACCACATGTGGGAAGCAAGTTCGCTCCTTCAGACGCACGCCCACTACGCCCGGGCCTACGATGCGGCCGGACAACCGGAACTGGCCGAAATGGATCGTGGCAGAATTAGTCAGTCGTTAAGTCTCGCTCTGTCGAACACAACAACAACCGCTGATTCCCTAAATGGATACGCGTGGTACTGTGCCATCAATGACATCTTTCTCGACCAGGCGCTCATCGCCGCCGAACGCGCCGTCAAACTCGAACCCGAGTCCACTGACATAATCGATACCCTTGCAGAAGCTCATTGGCGCATTGGCGACAATACCAAATCCGTAGAAGTCGCAGAGCGTGCCCTGGCCCTAAGCCCTGACGATCCCTATCTAACGCGGCAGTTGGAGAAGTTTCTAAGTCAGCCGCGCCTAGCCAAATAGGGTAGCGTAGGTGAAACAAAAACTCCGCATCCGTGGGCTGGTAAAGACCGCACGATACGTCCAGGACAGAATAGATTCTGGCATCAGCGACGCTGAGATCACCGAGGTGAATCGCTACGTAAAAGCCACCCTTGAGCAGGTGACCGCCATCTGCGCCAAGCACAACACGACGCCTGATAGACTGCCCTCGCCATCGTTCAAGGCTTTCATTTTTCTCAATTCTCTCAACGGCGATACCATCAGTTGGGCGACCAACCGTCCTAACGGTAACAGCAAACGCATCGGCGGCGTCGTGACGACGGCAAAAGCGACTTCAATCGAGTTGACTAGATGCGCGCTCCACAACGGCGATATATCCCAACTCAAAGCGACAGTCGCCCAAGGGCTTAGAGCCATCCAACGCCGATGGGAGAACCAGAGCATAGCTTCAGGCACGCTTCCGCTTCCATCCAGACAGGCATATAGATTTCTACAACTGCTCGCCGACCCGTATAATCTCAACATCACCCTTGATTTCGTAAGACGGTGCGTCGTCCTGCTGCCCAAAGAGATATCCCGTCCGGTCGATGTGACAGTGGCGCTCATGCGCTCGCTCTGGCGACGGCAGACCTGCGCAGACCGGTTGGTGCTCAGGGCCCATATTGGCTTCATCCATGCGCCTGAAAAAGTAATCGAATCCCTTCTGATCGATTCCTGCGGTACCGCCACAAAGGCCAGCCGCGAACTGCTGGAGCGTTATTCCGAGTCGCAAGAGTTCAAGGCTATCGCTGCGTTGGCTGAGGACACGCGGCCATCGGACAGTAGTACAGTCGATGGCCAACACCACAGTTTGGATGAATCGTTCCAGCGGATAAACAGGGCGCATTTCTTGGGAAAGATGGAGAAGCCCAACCTTGAGTGGACAAAAAGAGAGACGATACGGACGTTTGGGCACTACAATGCCGGAACCGACCGCGTCACTGTCTCAATCTCGTTGGACCGCAGCGATGTCCCTCAATATGTGGTCGATCATGTGATGTACCACGAGCTGCTCCACAGACTGCACGGAGCGACATGGAAGAACGGGAGGCGCAACGTCCACACAGCGGCATTCAGGGTTGACGAACGAAAATTCAAACGCCACAGCGACGCCACCGATCATCTGAAAGCGATCGCCCGCAGAGCTAGACGACATTGATTTTTTTTGGGCATTGTAAGGCGCGGAGCGGTGAAGTCGTGCAGGCAGATAGGCCAATAGATGGTGGGCGCAGCAGATAGCTGACACCGACACGTCATAGGGTCAACAGCCAAAGACCCGCTTTGCGTTGAGTCCGAATACCAGCCTCTTGTCATCGTCAGATATCCGCGCTTCGGCAACCCGACCGATCTGCGCCAAACAGTCGACGAAAGGCAGATCCGTGCCGAACAGAACGCGCTCAGCGCCGACAATTCCACATAACTCCTCCAGTTTGCCATAAGGCAGCCAGGACGAGGTGAGGTCTAGAAACAGGTTTTCATGCTCTCGTGCGGCCTCCATCGCCTGATCCATACCGTTGCTGGTGCCTCCTGAATGCCCCAGAATGATCTTTGCACCGGGGAACTCTTTGCCCAAAGCAACGAACATGAGTGGTCCACACTCTCTGCTGCTTTCCCAGGTGTGGATCAGCACCGGGAGGCCGTTCTCGTCTGCGAATCGCCACATCGGAGCATAGTTGGGTCCGTCGGCAGGGTACTCGTGGGTTCCTGGGTGAATTTTTATCCCCACAAACCCTGGTTGCCCACACCATCTCTCAAGCTCACCCAACATCTCTGATTCTAAGTGGCGAGGGCTGACGGTGATGTAACACATGAAGCGTTCTGCGAACCTCGTATGCGCCTCGGCGACCAACTTGTTGGCTAGAGTGGGATCGGGGCCAATGCCGACATGAGGAGCGCAAACGACGTTATCCACCCCTCCTCGATCCATCGCCGCTATCATCCCCACAGGACCAGGGTCTTTCGGGATGTGGAAGTTGTACCACGGACCCATGTGGGTGTGGCAATCGATGACAAGCTCATCCGCCAATCCTAGCCCGCTGCGTACTTTCTGCCAGACATCGCTCACGATCCCACTCCTTTCCACAGAAGCCGCTTAGCGCCCCCGCTGGCGATGAGATCTTTGTCGGCGTCGTCTATATCGCAGTAGAGAATCGGCGCTATCGCCGCAGCGGGGCTACAGTCAGGGAGTGCAGTGCCAAAAATGAGCCGCTCAGCCCCAAAGCGCTCAGTAACGTCCTCAAACAGCATGTAGGTCATCATCACCGAAGTCTCCAGATAGAGCCCTTTGTGAGCATTAAGCATCGGATACATCCACCGTGCATTGCGGTATCCAGCGCGGACGACGACTAAATTCAGGCGGGGGTTGTGAGTCAAAACTCCATCAATCTCATCCCACGAGCTTTCGGCCAACTCTATCAAAACAGGTACGCCTTTCTCAGCCAACGCCCCAAACATTGTCGAACACCACGTCTGCCCCAAACCATAGCCGTGAGACTTTGGAAACAGCCTAACCGCAGCGGCACCACCGTCCGCAAGGTAGCGAATCAACGCATCACCATACGGAAACTCGCCGGTGGCTTCAGGGAGAATGACGAAGCAAGGTTCGAAAATCCTGTTGTCTCGAACGATCTCAACCAGCGCGTCGTTCCCCTCCCGGGGGTCGTACTCTTTGGCCATAGCATGGTACGCCAACGCACGCTCGATCCCGGCGTAATTTAGCGCTAAAGAAACCTCTTCAGTCGTCAGTCGCTGCTCGAGCCTCGGCGCCGTTCTGCGTCCCAGCTCGCAGTTGATGTCATGGAAACTGATTTCAGCCATAATTGGGGCATTCACAAAACAGAAAAGGGGAACCGGCCCACCTATGGACGCCGGCTCCCCAAATTGCCTTCAGAAAAAACTCTAGAGCTCGCTGACTTTGATCCAGCTTCTCTCTTCTGCGGACCGACTAACCGCTTCTAAGACCGCCTGTGTCTTAACGCCATCGGCAAAATCGGGCATCACGTCGTCACCGGAGTCGATAGCTTCCAGCAGGTCTTTGACTTCGTGTGTGAACGTGTGCTCCCAGCCGATGATATGCCCTGACGGCCACCATGCCTCGTTGTAAGGCTGGGAGGCTTCATTGCAGATAACCGTACGAAAACCCTGAAGCCGTTCGTCGTCGTTACAGTTGAAGTACTGAAGCTCGTTCATCCGCTCCAGGTCAAACACTACCGAACCTTTACTGCCGTTGATTTCAAAGCTGTTGTGATTTTTGCGACCACCAGCGAACCGTGTGGCTTCGAACGACCCCAACGCGCCGTTCTCAAATCGCGCCAGGAACAGAGTTGCGTCATCCACAGTCACCTGACCCATTTTGGCGCTTCCGCTGGCCGACAGCCCATCGCTTCCTGCCTCCTCCAATGGCCGCTCTTTGATGAACGTGGCGTCCATGCCCACCACCTCGTCAATCTCGCCTACGAGATGGCGCGCCAGATCGGTGATGTGCGCGTTTAGATCGCCGTGCGGTCCCGATCCGGCTTTGTCCTTTTGCAGTCGCCACACAAGTGGAAAATCAGGGTCCATGATCCAGTCTTGGAGATAGACAGCACGCCAATGATAGATCTCGCCCAAAATCCCCTCGCCGATCATCTGTTTCGCCAGCGCCACAGCTGGTACACGGCGGTAGTTGTAGGCGGTCATCGTGCGAACGCCAGCCTTTTTGGCGGCGTCTGCCATCTCTCTTGCCTCATCAAGGCTGTTCGCCAAAGGTTTTTCACAGATGACATGTTTCCCAGCTTCGCACGCAGCGATTGCGATCTCTTTGTGCGAGTCCCCTGGGGTCGAGACGTCTATCAAGCCGATATCATCGCGAGCAATAAGCGCCTTCCAATCGGTCTCGTACCCCTCCCAACCCATCTCGTCTGCTGCTTCTGATACCGCCGATGCGGTCCTACCGCAGATCGCTTTGAGTACCGGTTTGACAGGCAGGTCAAAAAAGTGACCAACCTGTCGGTACGCGTTTGAGTGGGATTTGCCCATGAACGAATACCCCACCATTCCCACATTGATCGTTTCAGCCATCAAGTGCCTCCTCGCCCAGTCGCAAAAGTAGTCCGACACTGAGAAATGTTAGGTAGTTTCAGTCCCCAGTAGTGAAGTTCGGCTCGAATATGGTTCTTTAATGCGTGTGATGTCAAGCTCGGTGAGTCGTGATCGTATCAAACACACACTCGCTAAGGTCTTTTCCCCTGGTGTTGTTTGTCACGTTGGGCCAAATACGAAATCAAGACCGTTCAATCTGCAGGCATAGAGCCGTCAGCGACAGAATTTTTTTCGGTGATCTGCTTTCTGACCAAAACCACTTAAGCCGATTTGGTGCCACGTATTGCCCTGGATGCGATACTACTGTGAGGCTATCCAGGCCCCACAGCGCCCCGCTCCCGGACCGACAGTTCCTCGCAGGAAACCACCATTCAGCGGCTGCTACCGCTCCCACTTTTCGCCGCGAAGGTCCACATCAAAAATCTTCAGACCCCCTTCGCCCTGCTCGCTCAGAATTTCAAGAACCCCGTCACCGTCCACGTCTGCAAGCTCAATGCGTTGACCGAATTTGGTTGGTGATCCCCAGATAAGATCGTGATACTGGGCGTTGATGACCTCGCCGCTGTTGAATACGATGTCGAGTTTGCCGTCGCCGTCCACATCCCCAACAGCTATGTCCTGGGCGTTCTGATAGCTGGTCTGACTCCTCCACTCCTCAGCGTGGATTCTGCCGTCGTACTGGTACAGGATGCCGCTAGAAATAAACAGAAGCTCCAACGCCTGATCGTCGTCGAGGTTGGCGATGGTCAGCGTTGTTATCGAACTAAAATCGTTCTCTGGCGTTTTCCACAACTGTGCATGGGTTCTTACGTCATACATCGCGATCACCCCCCGCGAGGTGTATGCGATCATTGCCAAGCGACCATTCCCAGCTATGTCGGCAACAAATACGCCGACTATGCGCGCGCCGAGAAACGGGCTCGACCAGCGCTCGACATACCGCTCGCCCCTCCACTCCATCAGGTACATTATCCCGCGATTTGTGCCGTAGATGAACTGGTGCTTAGAGTCGCCATCTACCAACGCCACGGCATCGTATTTGGCGGCAACTCCACGCACCGCCGACACCGGCGCAGGTAGTTGCGCCAGCGAGGATGTAGCCGATGCGACTACTGCGACGCAGATTACACGCACCGCATAACCGGAAACATATCTCATGGTAATCTCCAATAAAAAAACCATTACGGCTAACCGCTTAAAATCATTGATTTTCGGCGTTGTCAACCGTGCGCCTCACAGCATCATAAACCTCAAGAATTGGCACGCCGTTCTCGGCTGCAATCATTGCACAATCGTCGTATTCTGGAGT